>Ga0209573_1003052_pt1 | contig 19537 bp, 14 predicted proteins | sample TNRBio252014_DNA_FD_185870 | JGI IMG/M metagenome (GOLD analysis project Ga0209573, IMG submission 185870) | Wastewater treatment Type I Accumulibacter community from EBPR Bioreactor in Madison, WI, USA - TNR Reactor_6/25/2014_ DNA (SPAdes)... | ecosystem: Engineered > Bioreactor > EBPR >...
CGCCAAGACCTTTTACATTTAATGCAACGTTAGCGGCACCACCAGCGCGCATTTCGCGGGTATCTACTTCTACTACAGGTACTGGAGCTTCGGGCGATATACGGTTGATTTCACCAAATAAATAATTGTCAATCATCACATCGCCAATGATGAGTACTTGTGTTTGAGAAAAGTTTGGAAGTTTCAACTTCTGATGTTGTTGTTTTATTTTTTGAACTCAATAAAATGAAAATACATCAACTTAGTTTGGCAAGTGCAGCTTTTACTCTGTTGCAGGTGTCAATCAGTTTTTCTTCGCTGGTGGCATACGATAGTCTAATACAGTTTTTATCGCCAAATGCTTCGCCACTTACCATTGCCACGTTTGCTTCTTTCAGCAAAAACATCGAAATATCTTCGGGGGTATGCAGTGCTTCGCCTTCGTAGCTTTTGCCAAAAAAACCACTTACATCAGGGAAAAAGTAAAATGCGCCATCGGGCAAATTCAATTTTAAGCCATCAATGTTCTTCAATAGCTCGTACACTAAGTCTCTACGTTTTCTAAATTCTTTTACCATGTTGTAAGTAGGAGTGTGGTCGGCACTGGCGGCTACTTCGCCCGCTTTTTGCGCAATAGAGCAAGTGGCCGAGGTAAACTGACCTTGCATTTTATCGCATGCTTTTGCAATCCAAAGCGGTGCAGCAATGTAGCCAAGTCGCCAGCCGGTCATGGCATATCCTTTACTAAATCCATTCACAACAATTACGCGGTCTTTTAGCGAAGCTATGCTGGCTATGCTGGCATGGGCTTTTCCGGTGTAGTTGATAAACTCATAAATCTCGTCAGACAGTACAAAAACCTGTGGATGATTTTCTAAAACCTTAGCTAAGGCTTCTAATTCTTCGGTAGCATACACGGTGCCAGTGGGGTTGCAAGGCGATGAGAAGATAATCATTTTAGTGCGCGGTGTGATGGCCGCCTCTAACTGCTCGGGTGTAATTTTAAAGTTGGTTTCGATAGTTGTAGGCATTTCTACCGAAACACCTTCAGCAAGTTGTGCAATGGCCGAATAGCTTACCCAATATGGTGCCGGCAACAATACTTCATCGCCAGAATTTATTAAACATAGCACCACATTGGCAATAGATTGTTTGGCTCCGGTAGAAACAACAATTTGTTCTGCTGTGTAATCTAAATTGTTGTCGCGTTTTAGTTTGCCGGCAATAGCCTTACGCAATTCTACATAGCCCGAAACGGGTGTGTAATGTGTATAGCCTTCGTCAATTGCTTTTTTTGCTGCATCTTTTATATGCTGCGGTGTCTCAAAGTCTGGCTCGCCAATGCTCAAGTCTATTATATCGCGCCCTTGCGCTTTTAGCTCGCGGCTAAGTTTTGCCATTTTAATAGTTGCCGATTCTTGCAAGTTTTCGATACGTTCTGAAAGCAGTTGCATGGTTGTTTCCATATCTTTTTATGTTATCTGTTCTTGGTTTTTTTGAAAAGCCGTGCGAAAATAGTTGAATAAGCAACATAATGCACAATCGGCCGAAAACTTATTTGATGCCCCTTTCTACAGAATCGCTTATAAGCCGATTGCAAAAGTTTTCAGCCCTTTAACTCATAGAAATTCAAGCAAACTGATTTTCAAAAAAGTCAAACTGAAGTTTGGCTTTTTGTGATAGGATATTGGGTTATTGGTGTTGGATATTGTGTTTGTTGAAAACTACTTAGGTTTTTCAGTTTTTTCTCAACAATTGTTCAAAACGTATTTTGACATTTTGAAGCCGAAGTTTGGTTATTTGCAAAATAGCAAAAGCAACATCGAGATGATAAATATTAACCTCAATCGAATTTTTAAAGCACGTGGAATAGAGCAACCATACCGCTTTTTGGTGCAAAACGGTTTTGTATCTTTTACTGCACATAAGTACAAGAATGGCAAGGTGGAACAAATGCGACTTGACCACATAGAGCGGCTGTGTATTCTACTAAACTGTACACCCAACGATGTTTTTGAATGGGTTCCAAACGACCTTTTGGATGATAGGCCGGATCATCCTTTGCAGCAAATTCGTAGGAGAGATAAAAAGCTACAGATTAGCCAATTGCTGAGCAAAATGCCGTTGCATAAATTAGAGGAAGTAGAAAGAATGTTGCAATCGGTGTGATTCTATTGTGTAGAGGATAATACCTATCCAGTGTTGTATTTTCGTCTGCTTTTTAGTTGGCAAAATGTAAATACGGCAATTGAAAATTGAAACCAAAATGCACAATCCGATTGCAGTGCGTTTACTCTCCAATCAATTTATTGTTCAGGCGCAGCAATTCGGTTTCGGCTTGCTTTAACTCGTATCGGGCATTTACCAAGCGCAGCAGGGCATCTTCGTAGCTTTTTTGTGCTTCGCGAAACTCAATAGAAGTGCTTTGAGAAAGTTTGAAACGTTCGGTAGCAATGGTTACGTTTTCTTTTGCATAACCTATGTTTTCATCTTCCAGCGCCAATGCAAGTTTTGCAGTTTCGTAGGTGCGTACTGATTTTTTTGCCGATGCTGCCACTTGCAATTTTACTTGCTCGTAAAGTGTATTGGCTGTTTGCACTTGCAAGTCGGCCACTTTTACTTGTCGGTTGATATTAAAACCATTGAATATGGGCATACTAAGTGTTACCCCTAATCCTAATCCGTTGTTTTGGTTAAACAGCGAAAACCCTGCATCGCTTTGCGCATAAGAGTAACTGTACGAAGCATTGCCGACAATGACCGGGCTGCGCAGGGCTTGTGTTTCGCGCTTTTGTTGCTGCGCAATTTTTACACTTGCCATGGCTGCTTGTATGGTATAGTTAGAGTTGCTTTGTTGCAACGATTGCGCAGAAAGTTTGTCGTTAAAAGCTACTTCGTTGCTTACCTCGAATGGGGTTTCTTCGTTGCGCGAAAGTAGCACGTTCAAATTTTGTTTTGCATTGTCTAATTGCACTTGTTGCTTTAGTAGTTCTGCTTTGCGGGCATTGGCATCTATGCGTGCTTGCAGCGCATCGGTTTTGCCGCTTACACCCAAATCTACTTTTGTGTTGGCAATTTTTAGTCGTTCTTCTGCCAGGGCAATTGCCTCTTTGTAGGCGTTTACGGCTTGTTGTTGTCGCACAATTTCAAAATAAGCAGTAATGACTTGCGCTACGGTGTTTTGCACTTTATCTTTTAACTGAACCACTGCAAATGACTCTTGCAAACTCAATCTTTTCTTGGCAAAAAACATGCGTAATCCATCAAAAAGTGTCCAGTTTAAATTTGCCGATGCATTGAGGTTGGTTGAATTTACATTGTTACGGGCAATTTCGGTGTTGTTGGTAAAGCGCTGATTGATGTTGCTTAAACCGTAGTTTGCGCCAGCATTTATACCTAAGTTTGGCAACATTCCAGCGTTACCAACAGTATTGTTTTTGTGAGCAACAGCCGAATCGTTTTTAGCAATTACAATATCGTAATTGTTTTGCAGTGCAATGGCAATAGCTGAATCAACACTTAGCAACGATTGAGCATTTGCCGAAAATGAAAGTAAAAGAACTGCACCAAACCATGAAGCCCGCAATATAAATTTTGAGTTTTTTGAAAAAAAATGCGTGTGAAACAAAGCTGTTTCATCATTATTTGTTCTTGCATTTTCCATGCGGTTACTCATTGTTATTTATCGTTTGTTGAATTTTTTTAGCGAGATGTTGTGTGAAATTATGGTGTGATACTTACTGTTGTAGGCTTTCTTTTTCTGCTTAAATAAGAATACATAGCAGGAATAACAAACAAAGTAAGCACCAGCGAAAACATAATGCCGCCAATAATTACAATACCTAATGGTATGCGGCTTTGTGCCCCTGCGCCTAATGCAAAAGCAATGGGTACTGCGCCTAATGCTGTTGCAATACTGGTCATAAGTATTGGGCGCAAACGCATAGCCGATGCTTCAATTACAGCGTCAATTTTTGCTAATCCTTCATCGCGTTTGTGATTGGCAAATTCCACAATCAATATACCATTTTTGGTTACCAGCCCAATTAACATGATAATACCTATTTGTGAGAAAATGTTCAATGTTTGGTTGAACATCCAAAGGCTGAAAAGCGCACCCGCCAATGCCAGTGGAACTGTAAGCATTATTACCATAGGGTCAATAAAACTTTCAAACTGTGCAGCCAAAATAAGGTACACCAAAATCAATGCGAGCAAAAATGCAAACATGGTGTTGGATGAACTTTCGGAAAAGTCGCGCGAAGAACCGGTAAGTGCGGTGCTGAAAGTTTCGTCAAGCACAAGTTTAGAAATACGATCCATTTCGGCTATTCCATCGCCAATGGTTTTGCCTGGCGCAAGGCTTGCCGAAACAGTAGCCGATTTAAAACGATTGAAGTGATAAAGTTGTGGCGGGCTGCTCACTTCTTTCATGGTTACAAAATTATCGAGTTGCAGCATTTCGCCACGATTATTGCCTACATACAGCGATTTTAAATCAACGGGTTCATCGCGGTTATCGCGGCTTACTTGCCCAATTACCTGATACTGTCTTCCATTCATTGTAAAATAGCCCAATCTTCTACCACTAAAAGCAAGTTGAAGGGTGTTGGAAATATCCATTACACTCACGCCCATATCGGTGGCTTTAATGCGGTCAATTTCTATCTGCAATTCCGGTTTGTTGAATTTTAGATTTAAGTCTGTTGCTAAAAACACAGGGCTTTTTTGGGCTTCTTCCATGAATTTAGGCAATGCTGTTTTTATCTTTTCAAAATCCATGTTTTGAACCACATATTGCACCGGCAAACCAAAGCGGGCCGAGCCTCCAGTAGAAATTGTTTGCTCTTGAATGGCAAAAACTCTTCCATCGTTGAATTGGCGAATTCCTTTATTTACCTTATCTACCACTTCTTGTTGTGTAAACTCGCGCTGGCCAGGTTCTACCAATGATACCCTTGCAAAACCCGAGTTGGCACTGCCGCTACCCGAAAAGCCGGGTGCAGTAACCGTAAGAATTTGTCGCTTGCCGGGTACCGAATCTACCAAGTAATAGGCTATGCGATTCATGAATTTTTCCATGTAATCGTATGAAGTGCCTTCGGGTGCCGTAATGCTTAATCTGAATTGGCTGCGGTCTTCTAACGGGGCTAACTCGCTTTGTAATAACTTGCCAAAAAGCCCTATTACAAACATGCAGGCAACCAATATCAATAGCGCGGTCCATCTGCGTTGCATAAAAGTTGTAAGTAGGCTTTTGTAGCCATTGTCCATGGCTTCAAAAAACGGTTCCGATTTTGTGTAGAACCAAGATTTTTTTTGGTCTTTGCGTGTAAGCAATACATTAAGAACGGGTGTGAGCGAAAGCGATACAAACGCTGATATAATAACCGCTCCGGCAACTACAATACCGAATTCGCGGAACAAACTGCCAACAAAACCTTGCAAGAAAATGATGGGTAGAAACACCACTGCCAAAGTGATGGATGTGGCTATTACCGCAAAGAAAATTTCTTCGGAACCTTCGCGAGCTGCTTTTTCTTTACTAAAGCCAAGTTCCAGTTTTTTGAAAATGTTTTCTGTTACTACTATTCCGTCATCAACTACCAAGCCCGTTGCCAAAACAATTGCCAATAATGTAAGTACGTTGATGGTGAAGCCACACAAATACATAATGAAAAATGCGCCCAACAACGAAACGGGAATATCAATAATGGGGCGTAGTGCAATTAGCCAATCGCGGAAAAAAAGGTAGATGATAATTACTACCAAAAGAAAGGCAATCAATAAAGTTTCTTGCACTTCAAAAATTGATGCTTTAATAAAGCGGGTACTGTCAAATACAATATCAACTTTATAATCGCTCGGAATATCTTTTTGAATCTGCTCGTAGCGTTTGTAAAACTCTTCGGCAATAGAAACGTAGTTGGACCCCGGTTGTGGCACAAGCGCTAATGCAACCATGGGCACGCCATCCAGTTTCAAAATAGTTTCTTCGTTTTCGGGTCCCAAAACGGCCTGCCCCACATCGCGCAGCCTTACAATTTGGTTCTCTGCTTGCCTTACTATTAAATCGTTGAATTCATCTTCGGTAGTTAATCTGCCAAAAGTTTTTACAGTTAGCTCTGTTGAATTTCCTGAAATTTTTCCACCCGGCAACTCTACGTTTTCTCTGTTGAGGGCATTGTTTATTTCTTGGAAAGTGATGTTGTATGATGCCATTTTCATGGGGTCGAGCCACAGCCTCATGGCATATTTTTTTTCGCCCCAAATTTGCACCTGGCTAACACCGGGTATAGTTTGCAATCTTTCGAGTAGAATATTAGAAGCGTAATCGCACACATCTAATTGCGAGCGTTTATCGCTTTGCACTGTCATCGAAATAATAGCATCGCTATTGGCATCGGCTTTAGAAACTACCGGTGGTGCATCAATATCTTGCGGCAATTGGCGCACAGCCTGGCTTACCTTATCGCGCACATCGTTGGCGGCTTCCTCTAAGTTTTCGCTTAGGTTGAATTCAACAGTAATAACACTTGAACCTTGGTTGCTTGCCGATGAAATACTGCGGATACCTGCAATTCCGTTGATGGCTTTTTCGAGAGGTTCGGTAATTTGCGATTCAATAATGTCGGCATTGGCGCCAGTGTAATTGGTGCGAACAGTAATTACAGGTGGATCGACAGAGGGATATTCGCGCACTCCCAAAAAGTAAAAACCAATGATGCCGAACAGTACAATAACGATATTCATCACTATTGCCATAACCGGTCTTCGTAAACTCAGAGATGGTAAACTCATTTAATAACTTCGGCTATTTGCTACACACCGATTATGCTTTTAGAATTTTACTGATTGAAAATGAGCGTGTGCGAGCGGGAAAAATTGGTGGTTTTACATTTGCTTTTTTTATTGAAACATCATAAAGCAAGCCTTTGTATTGCCTATTTTGGCGATAACAATGAAGGTGATTTTACCGGAAGCGACTTGTCTTGCTCTGCGGTAATTACATTGCCTTTAATGGTTATTACTTTTGTGGCTTCGCCAGCATTAGAAGTAATAGTGATTGCTTTGCTGAATGGGCCCGGGCGACCTTGTGTGTTGTATGTAGCTGCAATAGAGCCATCTTTTCCGGGTAGCACCGGCTCTTTGGTCCAGCTTGGTGTGGTACATCCGCAACTTGCTTTTACATTAGAAAGTATCAAAGGCTCTTTGCCTACATTTTTGAATTTGAATTCGTGCGTAGCTTGTGGGCCTTCTGCTATTTCGCCAAAATCGAACAATTCATTTTCGAATTTGAATTGTGGTGCGTTCGGATTTGGTTTTGCTTCTGTAGTTTTTTCTTGTGCAAAACCGATGCTTGCAATAGCACCAAAACAAATTGAGAGGATAATACTTTTCATATCGTTTTTAAATTTTCATCAAATATAGTATTGTGTTTGCTGCATCGTCAAGAATGTGCTAATGGCTTAACATCATTTTTGCAAATCGTTTTGTGAAATTGTATGGGCAATTTACATTGCGGCCTCTCTTTTTAGTTTATCCGATTGTTCTTTTCCTAAATACTTTTCTATTACAGAATGCCCAATGTATATCAAAGGAGTTAGTAGAATTGCCATTACGAATTTATAGATATAGTTTACAGTGCACACTGCCAATACCAATTGAATAGACCATTGGTTGGGTGAGCCGATTTTTGAAATGTAAAAGGCATAAAAAAGCACTACAAACGAGTCGATCAATTGCGATACCAAGGTGGAGCCTGTGGCGCGCAGCCAAACGTGTTTTTCGCCTGTAAGTTGTTTTACTTTATGAAACACCGTTACGTCAATAATTTGAGAAATTATAAAAGCTAAAAGCGAACCAATGATGATGGCGTTTCCTTGACCAAAAATTGCATCATAAGCATTTTCATAATTCAGTTGGTTGCCAAATTGCGAGCTAAAAACCCACCAACTTGCCGGTGTGGTGTGCATGGCTCCGTTTATCATTATGTATGAATAGGCAATCATAGCAGCCGCCAAAAACGATAAGAATCGCACGCCTTTTTTGCCAAAATATTCATTGATAATATCTGTCATTACAAATACAAATGGCCACAGTAATACACCGCATGTCAAGTTGAATCCTGTAATTTTTTCGCCAAAAAAATTGAATACCATTGGTGTTAATCCGAAAGTATCGTCCAATGAAAAAATTTTGACACCAATGAACTCGGCAACTATTGCATTGGTAAGAAAAAATGCACTAAGAATGATAAACAGGCGGGTGGACTTTGATTCAAGTAACTGCATGAAACAATTTGAATTGTTTATTGAAGATAGAAAGTTAAAAAGAATGCGGCAATCAAACCTATGCTACCAAGCAAGTACTGTGTAATAGGAATATATGCAGTTGGCGCAATTTGTTGTTTATAGTACAAAGCGCATACTAAAAACACTTTATCGAAAATAAAGGCAAGTAATGTGCCATAGGCAATGCCAATAAGACCGAAATGTTGCATTAGTAAAACACTGGTAACTAAGTTGATTGTAATTTCGAGCAATGCAGAAATGAGCGTGAAATTGTTCATGCGCAATGCGGTGAGTATGGCCTGCGGAAACAATAAACGAGGTATTACCAACAATAGCAATACATTGAAAATAGCAGCGCTGGGCAAAAAAGATTGATTGTAAAAATTCACAAAAAGCCATTTGCTATTCAACATCAACACAATAGAAAATGGAAAGATCATCATAGCAAGTTGTGCCGTTTTTCTTTTCAACGCTGCAATGCCGCTATTGATGTTCAAGGCAATGGGAGCAATCATGGCGGTGCTTAACGAATTGGCAAGTATAAGCGCAAAGGGCAGTTCGCGTGCTCCGTAGCGGTATATTGCAAAAGCATTTTCGTCAAAAAAGTGTTTCACCAAGAAGCCATCAATATATTCTGCGCAGCCACTTGCAAAAATTCCTGCTGTAATTGGCAACGAAACTTTTATTAAAGCTGCTACATAGCTTTTATTAAAAGTGAATACTGCTGTTTTCTTTAATAAATGTATCAGCCAAAAAAGTTTTGCAATTGCCAACAAAGCTAAACCCGATATTGCCCATAAAATTTCGTTGGTAAGTAAAAATGGAATGATGGTAAACGCTATTTGCAGCAACGATGTAGCAATAGCGTATGTTATCAACTGCTTTTGTTTTGCTTTGATAAAATAGATGTACTCGTTTAGAAACGAAACGGTGTTAAAGAGCAAATAACCTGCTGCCATCGAGGTTAAGATTCCATTGCCATTATTGAAAAACTGAAACACCACCAGCAGTTGCACGGCAATTACACTTTGCCATAATATCATCAGTGCAGTGTTTGAAAACACTTCGCCTTCCTGATAATCTTTCTTTATCGAAAGCATGGCATTTATTGTGCCCGCAATCCAGAAGAAGCTAAACATACCCGTTAGCCACAAAAAAGTTTCGTAGGTGGCAATGGCATTGGTAGATGCGCCAAGCTTTACTAATACAATGGAAATAAAAGCTGTTGTTCCAAACCGTATAAGTTGAAACAATTGTAGCGAAGTGATGTTGGAAATACTGTTGTTGAAAATCTGCATTAACGCAGCCAAGGTTACAAAACTTTCAGTTTTGTAACGTTTTTTTCAAACAACGACTCTTTTGCAAGCTAATCACGGTTTTTGGGCGCGCTAAATATTTTTATCTGCTCAAAATCAGCCTGTTGCCACATTGTGTTAAAATTAAATTTTGCCCTTAGAAATAGTTTTTTATCATTGCTGCATTAGTTCATAATAAAAAAATCCGTGCTATGGCGCGCAAGCAATTTACATTAGAATATATTATTCGTTCATCACCGGCAATTTTGTTCGAGTTTGTAACCGACCCATCATGTTTGGCACAGTGGTTTGCTGATTATTGTGATGCCTCTGAAGATGATTACATTTTTGGCTGGAACGGTCAATACGAAAAAGCTGAAATAGTAGAAATGGAAGATGATGAATTTGTGAAGTATCGTTGGTTAAAAGCTGATGCGGCTGAATTTTTCTCTTTTAGAGTGTATAAAAGCGAAATCAGTAACGAAACTGTTTTAGAAGTAACTGATTTTGGCGAACCCAAAGAACTTAAAGACAATACCTTTCTTTGGGATAACCAAATAGACGATTTGAAACACGCTTTAGGAGCAGCTTAATTCGGCTTTTGTTGTAATGGAAGCTGTACTTCAACATTTTCCCGATTTAACGCCACATCAAGTAAAGCAGTACGAAATGTTGCTGCCGCTTTATGCTGATTGGAACTCTAAAATCAATGTGATTTCGCGTAAAGATATTGATAACTTTTATGAGCATCATGTGCTGCATTCGTTGGCAATAGCTAAGTATTTGCGTTTTAAAGATGCCACCAAAGTGATGGATTTAGGAACGGGGGGCGGTTTTCCGGGTATTCCATTAGCAATTTTTTATCCCAATTGCCGTTTTCATTTAGTTGATTCAATTGGAAAAAAGTTGAATGTTGTGAAAGCTGTTGCCGAGGCAATTGGTTTAGAAAATGTGTTTACTTTTCATTCTCGTGCCGAAGAAATGAAGTATCAGTACGATTTTGTAGTTAGCCGCGCAGTAGCACCAGTTGCCGATTTATTAAAGTGGACTAAAGGAAAATACTTGCCCAAAAGCCAAAATGTTATTCCCAACGGATTGATTTGTTTGAAAGGCGGCAATCTTTTGGAAGAACTAAATGGCATTAGAACTTTGGCGAACATCCCACTTGCAAAATGGTATGCAAATCCGTTTTTTCAAGAAAAAGTATTGATACATGTAAAAAGCTCGTTTTAAAATATAGCTCAAGAAAGGGCGAATTTCATTACCGCAACTTATTGATATGAATTGCAAAAAACTATAGTCGCTTTGCTAAACTATTCGCCAGCCCAACGCACACTTTTTCAAAGTATCATACAGTGCAAGTGCCCTCGATGTAGAAAAGGCAACTTGTTTGTAGCAATAGGGCATTTTAACTATGCGAAAATGTTGGCAATGCCGCAAAAATGTTCGGTGTGTGCTCAAGAGTTTGAAATAGAACCTGGTTTTTATCTCGCTGCATTGTGGATTAGTTATCCAATTGTTTTAGTTATGGAGCTTGCAATCTTGGCCGGATGTTATTTGTTTTTCAATTACTCCTTGCTGTTTTCATTTATTGTGGCAGCCCTGTTTCTTATTGTGGTTATGCCGCCAATAATGCGCTATTCGCGCTCAATACTCATTCATCTCTTTGTTAGTTTTGATGAAACTAAAGTTGTGTAGCTGTTCGCCTTTTAGTTCACCTCGGTTGTGTTTGTGAAGATACAATTGCTACTTTAACTCCGTCAATTCGCAACACTTTATATTTTAGTTGCAGAAATGAGAACTGTGAATAAAATATGGCTATTGCCTTTGGTGGCAATTGTGCTTTGGGTGGGTGCTTGTAATTCAACCAAACAAACTTCAAGCAAAAATGTTGTTAGCAACATAGATGCAATGGAAGAAGATACATTAGAAGAGATTTCGCTCATCTTTTCAAAAGAAAAAGTTTATCGCGGCTCCTATCCCATAAAGTTTGATTTGCTGCATACCAAGCTCGATGTTCAAATTGATTGGGCAAAGCAGCGAATGCCCGCAAAAGCTTTTATCAGGTTAAAACCATATTTCTATCCGGTAGATTCATTGATTCTTGATGCCAAAGGTTTTGATATTCGCGAAGTTGCCTTGGTTTCTAAAAATGGCACAATGCAATCGTTGAAATATCGCTACGATAGTTTGAAGATTCACATCGCCTTGCCTAAAACATTTACTTCAAAAGATACATTGAATGTATTTGTTGATTACACAGCCAAACCCAACGAACGCAAAACGGGCGGCTCGGCAGCAATACAAAGCGATAAAGGCTTGTATTTTATCAATCCATTAGGTAAAGAAGAGGGCAAGCCCACTCAACTTTGGACTCAAGGCGAAACAGAAGCCAATTCATGTTGGTTCCCCACCATCGAAGCCACCAATATTCGCTGCACAGGCGAAATTATCGTTACCTGCGAAAAGAAATATAAAACTCTTTCCAATGGGTTGTTAGTAGCCACTCGCGACAATGGCAACGGTAGCCGCACCGACCATTGGGTAATGGATATGCCACATGCACCATACTTATTTATGCTTACAGTTGGCGAGTTTGCAGTGGTGAAAGACAAATGGCGCAACTTGGCAGTAGATTATTATGTAGAGCCGGAATACGAACCTTATGCAAAAGATATTTTTGGCAACACACCTGAAATGTTGGAGTTTTTTTCGCAACTATTGGGCTTCGATTATCCTTGGCAAAAATACTCGCAGGTAATTGTTCGCGATTATGTGAGCGGTGCCATGGAAAATACTTCTGCTTCGCTTTTTGGCGAGTTTGTGCAACGCAACAAACGCGAATTGCTGGATGCGAACTACGAAGATATTGTTGCGCACGAGCTATTTCACCAATGGTTTGGCGATATGGTTACTTGCGAAAGTTGGAGCAATATTCCATTAAATGAATCATTTGCAAATTACAGCGAATACTTATGGGCAGAATACAAGTATGGAAAACTGCAAGCCGACCAAATGCTGCAAAACAATTTGAAACAATACTTTGATGAATCGCAAGGCAAGAATGTAGATTTAATTCGCTTTTATTACGAAAACCAAGAAGAGATGTTTGATCGCCACAGCTACGAAAAAGGCGGTCATGTTTTGCACATGTTGCGCAGTATAGTTGGCGATAAAGCATTTTTCGATGCATTACAATTGTATTTAAAAACCCATCAGTTTCAACCTGTGGAAATTCATCAACTGCGTTTAGCATTCGAAGAAGTAACCGGCTTGGATTTGAATTGGTTTTTCAATCAATGGTTTTTAAACAAAGGGCATCCAAAGCTCACTATCAATTACGATTACAAAAACGATTCGGTATATGTAGAGGTAGAACAGAAGCATAACACAGATGAGGTTTTGGTATATCAATTACCAGCCCAAATTGCTTTGTGGCACAATGGAAAAGTTTCGACCCATGCGGTAGTGCTTGATAAGAAAAAACAGACATTTATTTATCCATCGGCTACCAAACCAAACTTGATAGACTTTGATGCCGAAAGAATTTTGTTGGCAGTAAAAAAAGAAAACAAACAACTAAGCGATTACATTTTCCAGTATAAAAACCATCCGCAGTTCCTTGCAAAGTACGAGGCATTGCGCAGTTTGCGCGAAGCACAAAAAGATAATCTGGAGGCTAAGCAAGTATTGGCTTCGGCACTTTCCGATTCATTTTACTATTTCAGAAAATACGCCATCGAAACTATAAGACTTAGTAAAGATTCAATGCCCGAAATAGTAAAGCAATTAGAGAAAATGGCAGTAACCGACCCGCATGCGCATGTAAGAAATGCGGCCGTTCAAAAACTTGCCCGATTGAAAGATAAACAGTTTTTACAGGTGTTTGAAAAAGCATTGGGCGATAGTTCTTACGCTACTGCTGCCGATGCCCTAAAAGGTATTCATGCCATTGACACAGCATTAGCAATTAAATATGCTGCTGCATTTGAAAACGAAGGAAACCATGATGTTACCGATGCCGTGTGCAGTATTTATGCCGCATCCGCATCCGAAAAGTTTCAGCCATTTTTCGAGAAGAAGTTTACCACCGTTAAAGGCTATGCCAAATATACTTTGATGTATCACTATGCTAATTTCCTCACTCACTCGCAAAAGGATTTAGCACTTAAAGGCATTGATATATTAAAGAGGCAAGCACTAAGCACCGAAACAAAATTGTTAGCTTCGGCAGGCAAAGGTTCTATTAAGCGTATTGTAAAATCATTTGAGGAAAAAAGAAAAGAGAAACAGAAATTGCTGGATGATGAAAAGCAAAAAGACAAAGGAGACGCCAAAGTTTTGATAGCCGATTACGATGCCATTATTTTAAGTGCCAATGAGGCACTTGCCGCTATAAATCAAAAGTACGAAGACGAAAAGAAAACTGATTGAATACTAAAAGTCAATATGCCAACCTCAGCGATGAGGAATTAGTGCACCGTTATCGCAATTCATACGATATGGTGTATGTTGGAGAGTTGTATCAAAGATACACTCACTTAGTATTTGGTGTATGTTTAAAACACTTAAAAAATGAGCAGGCGGCCAAAGATGCCACCATGCAAATTTTTGAAAAGCTTATAGCAGAACTGAAAAAACACCATGTGTTGGTTTTCAAATCTTGGTTGCATACAGTAGTTAAAAATCATTGTATGATGCACTTTAGAAATGAAAAAACTTCCATGAAGCGGCAGCAAGAATATCGTCAAGAAATTCAAAATGATAATAGCTACGATGTGGAAAATCAACTCGAATTGCATCTTGAAGAAGCTGAAGAGAAAGAATGGTTTCTTTTGCACCTAAGTGGCAGCATCCACGAGTTGCGCGATGAACAAAGAAAATGTGTTGAGTTATTTTATATAAAAGGAAAAAGCTATCAGGAAATTGCAGAAGAAACCAATTACAGTTTGAATGAAGTGAAGAGTTACATTCAAAACGGCAAACGAAATTTAAAAAACATTATTACAGCAAAACATGAGCGCTCGAAAAATAACTAACATGACGCTCACCCAAAACGGAGTGATTACCGAGGAAGCAATGTTGGCTTACCTCAATGGAATGCTCACGTCCGATGATACCATTAAGTTTGAGCAACTTCTTAACGATGACCCTTTTGCTCGCGAAGCATTAGAAGGTTTGCAAACCACAACGCCATCAAATTTAAAACCCACTTTTAAGGAGGTTAACCAAGCAGTAGCAGATCGCACGGGTGCCGAACCCAAAACTGCCAGTATTAACTTTCAGGCAATTACGCGCTATGCTGTTGCTGCTGCCTTAGTTGGTTTACTTATTGGGCTTGGGTTTTTGGTTACAAATTATGTGAACAATCAGCAGTCTCAGCTTGCTATGGAAACTAAGCAAGAGGGCAGCGAAAACACTGCTGAAGCGCGACCTTTTATGGAAGCCGAAACACCAGCGATAATTGATAGTATTGTGGCGGAGGATACTGCGGAGTTAACACTAATCGATGATGTTTCTTTAGCTCCTTCGGCCTCTGCTACTCAAGAAATTTTGCTAGCGGAATCACCGATAGAAAAAGAAGTGAAAGTTGAGGCTGCCACAAAAAGGCAAGAGGAGCTTGCTGGAAACAAAAAGGCAGAAGAACAGAAGAAACCTGCACCTGCAGAAAAATCGCAAGTAGCAAAATCATCGGCAAAAACGCCTTTAACAGCAACCGGTAGTGCAGGCGCAGCAGCGCCAACTTATGCGGTGCAAAGCACACCGGCCAATAGAGCGCAAGGCGATGAAACCATCGCTGCTAAAGCAAAAAACAGCAATGCAAAAGAAGAAATAGCAGCCGATTATCAGGATAACATGGATGCTGCCATGCAAAGTTTTAATAACCACGACTACAAAACAGCATCAAAACAATTCGGCAAAATTTTAGATAAGGAACCAGAAAATAAAGACGCGCTTTATTTTCAATCTGTAAGCGAGTACATAAATGGAAACAACAAAGGAGCTTTAAAGGGCTTCGAAAAGTTATTAGATCAAAATACCAAACACATCGAAGGGTCTAAGTATTACAAGTCGCAGATACTTCTTAAAAAAGGTAAGAAAGATGAAGCCCAAACTTTACTGGAAGAACTTTCGCGTAGCAATGGAGCATTTAAGCAACGTGCTATTGAAAAGTTAGGAGAGTTGAAGTGATACTCTTTTCAATAAAAGTCAACTTCAATCGTTTAAGAGTATTAGAATTTTAGAACGATTAAGATTTTATTCTTTATAAGAGCAACCTACAACTATGTTTTTCCGTATTAAAGCCAAAAAATCAACATGAAGCAGTAATACCTAACCAATCTGCAACCCTCTAATATGATAACCGGACAAATCCGTAACGAAAAGGATATGGGCAAAAAGCCCGACATTGATGTTTTTTCTGAAGTGCTCGACCTGATAGCGGCAGCAAAGGCAGAGCGTTTAAAACGAAATTATAAGTGTATTGAATTTGCCAACAAGGCAGTTAGTATTGCAATTAAAAACAATCTTTCGTTTCAAGCTGCCGAAGCTACACTCGAAATTGCTTCTTATTATCTTATTGTATTAAAAGATTATGATGCGGCATTGCGCCATGCTTTAAATGCACATTCATTATTGAATGATGAAAGCCAGCCGTTTTTAAGTGCAAACATTTACAAGCTCATTGGTATCTGTTATCATTGGACGGGTAATTTTACCAATGCCGTTTCCAATTACCTTCAAGCAGCTAAAATTTTAGAATCCGAAGTGCTGCAAACTAAAGAAGAGCTTCAGTTGGCTGCGAGTCTGCATTTTAATATCATACTTATCTACAGCCATCTTCCATTCGATGAAGATAAGTTTATGCATTTACAAAAGGCTATAGAGTTTAACGAAAGAACTTTTAATAAAGATGGCCTTGCAAAATGTTATAGTGTTTATGCCGATTATCACCCCGATGTAAAAAATAACCCTGCAGAGTTTAAAGCGTACTTCGAAAAATCGAGGCAGCTTTTTATTGAGTCGGGCAATACAATTGGAGAGCAGTCTTGCCTTTGTCCTATCGGGTTGGCATATTGCCGCATGGGCGATTCCGATACCGGAATGCAGTTTTTAAATGAAGGGTTAGAGGCAATGGTAAAAACTAACGAGCCTTCGTTTATTGCATCGGCACATGCCTTTTATGCAAAAGCTTTTCGGGTATTGAAAAATTACGAGAAAGCAATTGAGCATTACATTCTTGTAGAAGAACTTCTAATGAAAAACAAAAAGGAAGTAGAACTGCAAGATTTGTATGAATCTATGGCCGGAACGCTTGCCGAATCTGGCGATTTTAAGTCGGCTTACGACTATCGCTTAAAATACGGCAATGCTAAACGCGAATGGATGAGTTTTGATAAAGCAACAGCTTTGCATAATGCCACCATTCGCTTTGCTATTGATAAAGAAGCCCGAGAGGCGCAACTTCAACAACAAAAAAACGAACATGTTTTTGAATATGTTCATCAGCTTGAACTTTCAAACAATGAGTTGAAGCAACTGGCTTATGTAGCAGCTCACGATTTGCGCGAACCATTGCGCATGATGAATAGTTACACACGTTTGCTGGAGCAGCATTTAAAACCCGAATTATCATCGGATATTTTTCTTTACATCCGCACTATTAATGAAAGTGCAAAAAGGATGTTTGAAATGATTCAGGATATGATGGCGCTAAGCCAAGCAAATGCCGATGTGAATCTGCAAGATGTAAATGTAGAGCTATTATTAACTGAAGTTTTACACGTGTTAGAAGTTGTAGTAAAGCACCGTAAAGCATCGGTTGTGTGGAATGTGCAACCTAGCATAAAAACAGATAAAACGCTTTTGTTTCAAGTTTTTCAAAACCTGATTAGCAATGGTATTAAATACAACACAAACGAAAAACCTGTTGTAGAAATTACCTATAAAGCTGAGCCCGGAAAGCACATTTTTGAGGTGCACGACAATGGCATTGGCATCCCCGAGGCGCAACGCGAGAAAGTGTTTTTTATTTTTCAACGATTGCATAAACAAGAAGATTATTCGGGTAGTGGCATTGGGCTTGCCGTATGCAAAAAAGCAATTGAAAAATTGAAAGGAAGAATATGGATTGAAGATAGCGCACTTGGCGGAACTTGTATTAAGTTTACGCTTCCTGATTTATCTATTATTACTTAAAACCGACAAAAGTTATCATACACAAAATGAATGTCGAAGCAACTTCTGAACAGCAATTTTACCATCTGGTTGGCAGGGCTGAGCAATTGGTTAAAGTCCAAAGTCAGCAAGCCGAACAAATTGCCAATGAAGCAATACAGTTAGCCATTGATGCCGGTAATGTGTCGTGGCAGGCAGAAGCATGTTATCAGTTAGCATCATTTTACTCTAAAGTAGCATCGCAGTTTAAAAAAAGCAATGAAATTTGTGAGAATGCTTTGAGTATTCTCACACTTGCGCCAAACATACTTTTGCAAGCGCGTTTGTTGCGCATGATGGGAATGAATGAACACTATCTCGGTGTTTGGGAAAATGCCCAACAGCATTATCAAGCAGCAATACAATTGCTGGAGTTACAACCGGCACATTCCGCAGCAATGGAAGAGGAGCTTGGTTTTTTATACTATTACATTTCTGTTTTAGACCGCGGTTCCGAATCGCTTGAGTACCCGATGGAATGCCTGCACAAGTCGGTGAAGATTTTTGAGAAAATTCAGAATAAAGAGGGATTAGCTCGGTGCTACAATATGTTGGGCAATCATTTAAACGAGGCGCATCAACATAAAGAAGCATTAAACTATCTATTAAAGGCACTTTTATATTTTGATGAATTGGGCGAAAAATTTTCTGCCGCAGTAGTTCAAAACAATGCAGGCTATACCTACTGCGAGTTAGGGGAATTTGATAAAGGTTTTGAGTTGTTGTATCAATCGCTCGAAACCAAAAAGAAGTTTGGAAACCAAAATTCTATTGCCAACTCCTATATTCATTTGGGCATGGCAAACAAGTTGAAAGGCGATTTTGCACAATCCATAAAATACTTTCACACTGCCGAAGAGATGTTGAAGGATTTAGATAGCAAATCTGATTTAAACACTGTTTATCAGTATCTATCGGAAGTTTATGCAGGGGCTGGAGATTTTAAAAGTGCTTACGAGTATCATATTCTTTTCGATAAAACCAAAGATGAAATGTTCAACTTCGATAAAGCCGCAGCCATTATGGACGCAAAGTCGAGGTTTGAGTTAGAAAAGAAAAAGAAAGAAGCAGAGTTGCTGCGCCAAAAAAATATCGAAATCGAAAGCTATGCCCATCAATTAGAAGTATCTAACAACGAGTTGAAGCAATTTGCACATGTTGCATCGCACGATTTAAAAGAGCCATTGCGCATGATTAGCAACTACATTGGTTTGCTCGAAAAACGCTTGGATAGCAAAATGGATACCGATACCCAAGCCTATATGGGTTTTGTGAACGAAGGTGCCAAACGAATGTTTTCGCTTATCAATAGCTTGCTTGAATTTTCAAAACTAAATACTGAAATAAATCCAATAGGTATTGACCTTAACAAAACTATAGCGGAGTTGAAAAACAACATGAGAAATGAATTGAAAGATGTGAATTTTTCGAGTGATAAACTACCAACAATTGTTGCCGATGAAATTCATATTTATCGTTTGTTCGAGAACCTCGTTAGTAATGCTGTAAAGTTCAATTTAAGTTCATCGAAAGTTGTTGAGATTAAATATGCCGAAACCCCAACCACACACGAGTTTAAAGTGGTTGATAACGGCATAGGTATTGCCCGCGAGTATTACGAAAAAGTGTTTATCATTTTCCAAAGGTTGAATGCTCGCGACCAGTTTTCGGGCACGGGTATTGGCCTTGCAATGTGTAAGAAGATTATTGATAACCTAAAAGGCAAAATTTGGGTTGAAGGAAACGAATTGG
>Ga0209573_1003053_pt1 | contig 19516 bp, 20 predicted proteins | sample TNRBio252014_DNA_FD_185870 | JGI IMG/M metagenome (GOLD analysis project Ga0209573, IMG submission 185870) | Wastewater treatment Type I Accumulibacter community from EBPR Bioreactor in Madison, WI, USA - TNR Reactor_6/25/2014_ DNA (SPAdes)... | ecosystem: Engineered > Bioreactor > EBPR >...
AGCACAGTGTCCTTGCCGCATCGCGCAACGGAGCCCGGCAGAACCAGATGGAAAACCTGCTGGCGTCCCAGGAGGCGCAGCAGCTGCAGCTGGCGGAACTGATCGGCAATCGCACCGACGCCGACGTCACCCAGGCCGTGACCGACCTGAACCTGTCCCAGATCGCCATCCAGGCCTCGGCCCAGGTCATCAACCAGCTTCGCGATGTCAGCCTGCTGAACCTTCTGCGTTAAGGCAGCGCTACAGTCCCGCCGCCAGGGTCTCGATCCGCTCGGCAGCAGCGTTCAGGGCCTCGAGCACCGCCGCATCGTCCGACGTCGGCTGCAGCTGGACGCTGGATTTCAGGTCCTGATTCTCATCGGCCAGCAGCAGCCCGGCCATCAGGAACAGGCGCAGGTCCCCGACCTGGCCGACATCGCCGGCGACCTCGCGCACATGCCGGTCGAACTGGGCGGCCAGGGCCATCACTCGCTTTTCCTGGCCCTCGGCACAGCCCACCTGATGGGGGCGGCCATTGATGTCGACAGTGACTGTGGCCATCAGTTCAGCCCTCTTCGCCCAAGGCGTCGCGCAGGGCCTCGGCGGCCCGTCCCAGAGCCTCGGACGCCTGCTGTGCCGCAACTCTCAACTCATCGTCGGGTACGTCCGGCACGGTGGCAAACAGGTCGTCGTCACTGACCGCGGCCCGCGCCTTGACGTCCCGCGCCCTGGATTCCAGCGCCGCCAGCGCGCGGCTCAGCCGCTCGGTGGCCGCCGTCAGATTGTCGGACATGGGTGCGCTCCGTCCGCTTATTTCCGAATCCATATAGAACCTACGCGCCTCTCGGGGTAAAGCGCCCCCGCCCTTCAAATCGACTTGACCCCGGAGCGACCGCCGCCATGGCCGACGCCAGCCCAACCGTATCCAAGCCCTCCCCGACGCGCATGGCCGACGCCATCCGGGTCCTCGCCATGGATGCGGTCGAACAGGCCAAGTCAGGCCACCCCGGAATGCCCATGGGTATGGCCGATGTGGCGACGGTGCTGTTTTCGAAGTTTCTGAAGTTCGACGCCAGCCGCCCGGACTGGCCCGACCGCGACCGCTTCATCCTGTCGGCCGGCCACGGGTCGATGCTGATCTACGCCCTGCTGCACCTGACCGGCTACAAGGCTGCGACCCGACAGGAGCTGGTCAATTTCCGCCAGTGGGGCTCGCGCACCGCCGGCCATCCCGAGTTCGGCCACATGCCGGGCGTCGAGGTCACGACCGGCCCGCTAGGTCAGGGCCTGGCCACCTCGGTCGGCTTCGCCATGGCCGAGCGCCACCTGGTGGCCCGCTTCGGTGAGGACCTGGTGGATCACCGCACCTGGGTCGTGGCCGGGGACGGCTGTCTGATGGAGGGTGTGTCGCAAGAGGCCATTGCCCTGGCCGGTCGCCTCAAGTTGTCGAAGCTGACCGTCCTGTGGGACGACAATGAGATCACCATCGACGGCAAGGTGTCCCTGTCCGACACCACCGACCAGAAGGCGCGCTTCAAGGCGGCCGGCTGGGCCGTCAAGGCCGTCGACGGCCACGACCACAAGGCCATCCGCTCGGCCCTGCAGTGGGCCACCCGCCAGGACAGGCCGACCCTGATCGCGTGCAGGACCCGCATCGGCAAGGGCGCTGCCACCCTGGAAGGCAGCCACAAGACCCACGGCGCGGCCCTGGGCGCGACCGAGATCGCCGCGACGCGGGAGGCGCTGAACTGGCCCCACGCACCGTTCGACCTGCCCGAAGATCTCACCAAGGCCTGGAAGTCCGTCGGCCGTCGCGGCACCCGTCCCCGCAAGGCCTGGGAGGCGCGCCTCGCCGCCTCGCCGCAAGGCTCCGAATTCACCCGCGCCATGACGGGCGACCTGCCCGCAGGTGCCTTCGACAAGCTTGACGCCGCCATGTCCGAGCTGGTCCAGACCCAGCCTGCCCAGGCCACGCGCCAGGCGTCGGGTGCCGCGCTGGATCAGCTCTTTGCCGCCATCCCCGAGATGATCGGTGGCTCAGCCGACCTGACCGGCTCGAACAACACCTTCGTCAAGGGCACCGAGATCCTCGACGCCCCGACCTATGACGGGCGCTATGTGAACTACGGGGTGCGCGAGTTCGGCATGGCCGCCGCCATGAACGGCCTGGCCCTGCACGGCGGCGTCATCCCCTATGGCGGCACCTTCATGGTGTTCTCGGACTACAGCCGCCCGGCTATTCGTCTGGGGGCCCTGATGGGGGTGCGGGTGGTCCATGTCCTGACCCACGATTCCATCGGCCTGGGCGAAGACGGCCCGACGCACCAGCCGATCGAGCACCTGGCGGCGCTGCGCGCCATTCCGAACCTCAATGTCTTCCGCCCTGCCGACACCATCGAGGCGATGGAATGCTGGCAGGTCGCGCTTCAATCCAGAACCACACCCTCTGCCATGGCCCTGTCGCGCCAGAAGACCCCGGCGGTTCGCACCACGGCCTCGTCTGACAACCTGTCAGCCAGGGGTGCCTATGAGATCAAGGCCGCCTCCGGCGATGCCAGGGTCACCCTGTTCGGCACCGGCACCGAACTGGCCCTGGCCCTGAAGGCCGCCGAAACCCTGGAAGCCGAGGGTGTGCCCACCCGCGTCGTCTCGGTTCCCTGTTTCGAACTTTTCGAGCAACAACCCTCGGCCTATCAGGCCTCCGTGATCGATCGCGGCACCGTCCGCGTCGCCATCGAGGCCGCCATCCGCCAGGGCTGGGACCGCTTCATCGGTGAGGACGGCGGCTTCGTCGGCATGACCGGCTTCGGGGCCTCGGCCCCCGCTGAGGTGCTCTACGAGAAGTTCGGCATCACCGCCGAAGCCGTGCTTGAAGCGGTCCGCGCACGGCTGTAGCCATACCCGGACGGTGACCAGGAGCATCTCATGCGATTTCTATCTGCGGTCGTGGCCCTTTCGGTGACGATGACCCTCGTCGGAGCCGTCGCGGCACAGGCCCAGTCACCGCAAGCCGCCCCGGCCGCGACGGTGGGTGAGAGTTTCACCCTCCCCAGCACCGTGATGGGTATGGAGCGCGAGCTCAATGTCCTGCTGCCTGCCGGCTACGCCGACCAGCCCGACCGCACCTGGCCGGTTGTCTATCTGCTGGATGGCGGTCAGGCTCAGGACTTTCCTGTCTATGCCAACATCGCCGCCGATCTCATGGTGGCCGGCGAGATGGCAGAGGTAATCTTCGTCGGTGTCGCCTCCATGGATCGCCAGAACGAATTGACCTGGCGTTCGGCCGACCGACGCATCATTCGTCAATGGCCCAACCACGGTCAGTCGGACCGGTTTCGTCGCTTCCTCGAGCAGGAGGTGAAGCCCTGGGTCGAGACAAACTATCGGACCGGCGGCGATGACGCCGTCCTCGGGGAATCCGCCGCGGCGCTGTTCATTGTCGAGACGTTTCTCAACACGCCAGACCTGTTCGACCGCTATCTCGCCGTCAGCCCCTCGATGTGGTGGGATCGGGGTAACCTGGGGGCCGATTCCGCAGCCTTGCTGGCGGGACATTCGGCGGCCGACCGACAGTTGCTCCTGACCATCGCAGACGAAGGCGGGGAAATGCAGGCCGGTCTCGACGCCCTGCTGGCAGCACTGGCCACCGCGCCCCCCGAAGGACTCATCTGGTCGTATGAACCACGCCACGACCTGACCCACTCCACCATCTTTCTCCAGATGGGGCCCGCCTTCCTGCGGCAAGCCTATCCGCCGCAGCCCCAACCCAGATGACCGTTCGCCGCCTCGGCACGCCGCTTTCCGATACCGGCCTGCGCGCCATGCTGCTGGGCGCGGGCGAGCTCGGCAAGGAAGTCACCATCGAGCTTCAGCGCCTCGGGGCCGAGGTCATTGCCGTGGACCGCTATCCGAACGCCCCGGCCATGCAGGTGGCCCACCGCAGCCACATCATCCCCATGACCGACGCCCAGGTGCTGAACGGCGTCATCCTGGCCGAGGCCCCGCACATCATCGTGCCCGAGATCGAGGCCATCGCCACCGAGGTCCTTGCCGACATCGAGGCAGCAGGCCTGGCCACCGTCATCCCGACCGCGCGCGCGGTCCAGCTGACCATGAACCGCGAGGGCATCCGCCGGCTCGCCGCCGAGACCTTGAACCTGCCGACCAGCCCCTACGCCTTTGCCGGATCCGAACAGGAGCTGGCCGAGGGGGCCGCCGCCGTCGGCTATCCCTGTTTCGTCAAGCCGGTGATGTCCTCGTCCGGCAAGGGCCAGTCCTATGTCGAACGCCCCGATCAGATCGCCGAGGCCTGGGCCTATGCTCAATCCGGCGGGCGGGTCGATACCGCCCGCGTCATCGTCGAGGGCCGCATCGACTTCGATTTCGAGATCACCCTTCTGACCGTCCGCTCCGTGCAGGATGGCCAGGTCGTCACGACCTTCTGCGACCCCATCGGCCATCGCCAGGAGAAGGGCGACTATGTCGAGAGCTGGCAGCCTCAGCCCATGACTGACGCCGCCCTGGCCGAGTCGGAACGCATTGCTCGCGCCGTCACGGACAATCTGGGCGGGCTTGGCGTCTTCGGCGTCGAGCTGTTCATCAAGGGCGATCAGGTCTGGTTCTCAGAGGTGTCGCCGCGCCCGCACGACACCGGCCTGGTCACCCTGGCGACCCAGATCCAGTCCGAGTTCGCGCTGCACGCCCGCGCCATCTTGGGCCTGCCGACCGATGTGACCCGTCGCGCCGTCGGGGCCAGCGCCGTCATCTATGGCGGCATGGACGCGATCGGCGTGGCCTATGAGGGTGTGGCCGAGGCCCTGTCGGTGCCGACCGCCGATCTGCGCCTCTTCGGCAAGCCCGAGGCCTTCGAACGTCGCCGCATGGGCGTGGCCACCGCGACCGGCGACACGACGGATCAGGCCCGCGAACGGGCACGCGACGCCGCCGGTCGGGTGCGCGTGGTCCGCGCCTGATTCCCTTCTCCCACAGGGGGAGAAGGGAGCCTCGTCATCAGTGCCGGCGCTCGGCCTCATCCACGAAGCCATCGTGGTTGGCATCCAGGTGGTTGAAGTGTTCGCGCAAGGGGGCCGCCATTTCATCGAAGCTCCAGCGGCCGTCGCCGTCCGCATCCAGCCCGCCTTCGGCGCTATGACGGAAAACCATGACATGGCGCTCGCCGCCCTCGCCCGGTGCCCCCGATCCTTCGTGGACATCCACCGTCTCTCCGTCAGACCCACGGCGCACGATGACGATGCGGCGTTCGCCCCCGTCACCGCCCTCGCCATTGATGGTTTCCCCGTCAATCACCAGCGGCTCGTCGCCGGGTCCACGACGCCGTACGACGACGTGGCGCGAGCCGTCTTCGCTGGTCCACTCGCCGTTGCCGTCGAGTTCGACTTCCTCTGCACCGTCCCCGTGCAAAACCATCGCGCGACCAGCGCCGCCGCCATGCGCCGCTGCCATGGCCGCCATTTCCTCGCGGGTGACGACGCCGTTGGAATCCGCATCCAGCCGGGCGAACATCTCGCCATGGCGCGCCTCAAACGCCTCGCGCGTCAGCCCGCCCTCGGGAATGTCCAGGCGCTGAGCGCCGGCACCGGCCATGACGACGACCCGTTCTTCGCGGCGGACCTCTTGCTGGGCCTGGGCAACGGCGGGGGCCAGCACCAGCAGGCCGGCGGCGCACAACAGAAGCTTCATCGCATGTCTCCTCAAGGATCATCGGGCCGTCTCGCCCGTCCAGCCTGTTTGATCAGGCCCGTCTTGCGCGCATATTTCAGCGTTGAAATCATTTCGCCAAGCCGCCCGGTCAGATTGCCTGCATGAATGCCCCCGCCTCCGCACAGGCCCGCATCCTGGTCGTTGACGACGATCCGGGCATCCGCGACGTCCTGACCGACTATCTGGTCCGCCAGGGCTTCCAGGCCGAGGGGGCCGCCGACGCCCGCGAGATGGATCGGCTGCTGGCGCGCCGGCCCACCGATGTCGTGGTGCTGGATCTGATGATGCCGGGCGAGGACGGCCTGTCCGTCTGCCGCCGCCTCGCAGAGACGGGGCCGCCGGTGATCATGCTGTCGGCCATGGGCGAGGACACCGACCGCATCGTCGGGCTGGAGCTGGGGGCCGCCGACTATCTGCCCAAGCCGTGCAATCCGCGTGAGCTTCTGGCCCGCATCCGCGCCGTGCTCCGGCGCGGCGGTGACCGACCCCGCTCCAATGGTCAGGCCGTCTGGCTGGGCGCGTTTCGGCTCGACGTCGTGCGCCGCGAACTGACCGATCAGGCCGGTACCGTCACGGCCCTGTCGTCTGGAGAATTCCGCCTGTTGCAGGCCTTCGTCGAACGCCCCGGACGCATCCTGACGCGCGATCAACTGCTGGATCTCTCCCATGGCCCGACGGTCGAATCCTTCGACCGCGCCATCGACGTCCAGATCAGCCGCCTGAGGAAAAAACTCGACGACGGCACCGGCCGCGACGTCATCGAAACCGTCCGGGGCGAAGGCTATCGCCTGGCCGTCTCGGTGCGTCCGGTATGACCCGCCTTCCCGCCCTGTCCGTCTTCTTTCAGGTGACCCTGCTGGTGGCGGTTTCAATCGCCATCGCCATGGCCGTCGCCTTCGGCGTCATCCTGCATGCGCCGCCGCCGGCCCAGCCCGGCTTCACCATCGACGAGGCGGTGGCCGCGCTTGAGGGCCAGGCCGTCCGCACCGCCGAGGGCCGACGTCTGCGCCGCAATCTGTCGGGCACCTCGCCGGTCACCGCCGCCGCCGATCAGGACCCGCTGGCGCGCGTCATCTCCCTGGCCCTGCAACACCGGCTCGATCTGCCGGCCGATGCCGTGCGGGTCAGCGTTCCTGTCGTCGAAGGCGACGAGCGTCGGCGCATCCACGAAGACCTGGGCGGGCGCTGGGTCCACCAGGGCGCAGACCAGGCACCTCAGACCGGACAGCGCCGCACCGAAACCATCGTCATCCGCCGCGCCGATGGCGCCGGTCCGCCCGCCGGCACGCCCGCGCTGACGTCGCCGCCACCCGGGGGCCAGATCCAGATCCTGACCCAGGACATTCGCGGCACCCCCGATGGCCAGACCCGCCAGCAGATCACCGTCTTCACCGAGGAACTGCGCTTTCCGCCCTTCATCGCCAGCGTGCGCCTTGACGATGGCCAGTGGGCCACGGTGAGCCCGCCGACCGGCCTGTGGTCGCCCTGGCACACCCGCATCCTCCTGACCTTCCTGGCCTGTCTGGTCCTGCTCTTGCCACTGGCCTGGCTGATGGCACGGCGGCTGGCCCGCCCGGTGCGCCTGTTCGCCCAGGCCGCCGAACGCCTCGGCTCGGATCCTCATGCGCCGCCGCTGGATGAAACAGGCCCGCTGGAGGTGCGCGCTGCCGCCCATGCCTTCAACGACATGCAGACCAAACTCAATCGCTATGTCGAGGGCCGCACCCAGATGGTCGCCGCCATCGCCCACGACCTGCGCACCCCCCTGACCCGCCTTCGCTTCCACGCCGAACAGGCCGACCCCGACATCCGCGACCGCATGGCCGAGGACATCGAACAGATGGACGGTATGATCTCCCAGGCTATGGCCTATGTCCGGGGCGAGACCGTGCGCGAGGATCGCGCGGCGCTCGATCTTTCGGCCCTGGCCGGTTCCGTCGTCGACGACCTGACCGAGATCGGCGCAAATCTCAGCTTCGCTGCCGCCGAACCTGTCTTTGTCCTGGGTGAGAGCCTGAACCTGCGTCGCGCCCTGGCCAATCTGGTGGAGAATGCCGTCAAGTTCGCCGGTGCCGCCGAGGTCTCGGTCACGACCGAGGGCGCGCTGGCGGTGGTCACCGTCTCGGACAGCGGCCCCGGCCTCTCGTCCGATGAGCTGGAGACCGTCTTCGAGCCGTTCCATCGCGGCGAAAGGAGCCGCAACCGCGACACCGGCGGAACCGGCCTCGGCCTCGCCGTCGCCCGCAGCATCGCCCGCGCCCATGGCGGCGATGTGGTCCTGTCCCATCGCGAGGGTGGCGGCTTGATAGCCCGCCTGACCCTGCCCCTCGCCTGACCCCTCTCCCACGGGGATCGGGAGGGGCCCACCGCGAAGCGGTGGGAGGGTGAGGCGCTACGGCCTCGGGGTCGACCCCTTCGCCCCACCAGGGCAGAGGAGGCCTCGACGCAACATCCCCTCATCCCCTGTGACCGGACTTGGGGTTGACCAAATCGGGTCTGGACCCGATACCGCGCCATCCCCATTTCACGGGTCGATCAGGCGCGCCTGCGCCTCTGACCCGACTGACGTATCAGGAGCCCGCCCATGACCACCCGCGTCGCCATCAACGGCTTTGGCCGCATCGGCCGTCTTGTCCTCCGCTCGATCGCCGAACATGGCCGCACCGACATCGAGGTGGTGGCGATCAACGACCTGGGCCCGGTGGCCACCAACGCCCACCTGCTGCGCTATGACTCGGTTCATGGCCGCTTCCCCGGCACCGTCGAGGCCGGCGATGACTGGATCGATGTCGGCACCGGCAAGATCAAGGTGACCGCCGAGCGTGACCCGGCCAACCTGCCGCACAAGGACCTGGGCGTCGACATCGCCTTTGAATGCACCGGCATCTTCACCGCCCGCGCGAAGGCCGAGGCCCACCTGAACGCCGGCGCCAAGCGCGTCCTGATCTCGGCCCCCGGCGACGGCGCCGACAAGACCATCGTCTATGGCGTCAACCACGACGTCCTGACCGCCGACGACGTGATCGTCTCGAACGCCTCATGCACCACCAACTGCCTGGCCCCGGTCGCCAAGGTCCTGCACGACCTGGTCGGAATCGAGCGCGGCTATATGACGACCATCCACGCCTATACCGGCGACCAGCCGACGCTGGATACGATGCACAGCGACCTGTACCGCGCCCGCGGTGCGGCCCTGTCGATGATCCCGACCTCGACCGGTGCGGCCAAGGCCGTCGGCCTGGTCCTGCCGGAGCTGAAGGGCAAGCTGGACGGCTCCTCGATCCGCGTCCCGACCCCGAACGTCTCGGTCGTGGACCTGAAGATCGTGGCTGGCCGCGCCACCACGGTGCAAGAGGTCAACGCTGCCCTCCAGGCCGCCGCCGACGGCCCGATGAAGGGCGTCCTGGCCACCACCAATGACCCGGTCGTCTCGCACGACATGAACCACATTGCCGCCTCCTCGACGGTGGCCCTGCCGCAAACCCAGGTCATCGACGGCACCTTGGTGCGGGTGCTCAGCTGGTACGACAACGAATGGGGCTTCGCGACGCGGATGTCGGATACGGCGCTGGCGATGAGCAAGCTGATCTAATGCGGTTCCGCCTCGGCCCGGTCGGCGAGCGCGTCCTTCAGGGGATCGTCCTTGCCATGGCCGGGCCGGTGGCGTCCGCCGGCGTGACTTTCGGATGCGCCGTCCGAAACGTGATTTCCTCGCCCGACGAATTTGCCAGAAATTTCGAAGCCACTAGCCCGGGCGCATCGGACCCGGGTGTCGTCGGTGGTGAGCCGCATGGCGTCCTGATGGGCATGGACCTCGCCCGCATCAGCTTCACCATCCTGCCCGCCTTGCTGATGCTCATCTGGCTCTGGGCCGCCTACCGCTTCGTCCGCGCTGAGCCCCGCTCGCCGGTCACCTGGGTTATGGCTCTGCTGATCGCGACGGTATTTGTCCTTTGCGCCGTGGCGACCTGGCAAATGGCCTATCCTGTCTGCAATCCCTACTAGGCGGCCCTTCTCCCCTTGCGGGAGAAGGATCAATACGGTCACTTGGCGAACGCCGTTTCCACGGGCACACTCCCAACAGGGAACCGGGGGGAACACCATGCGACTGACCATGACAGCCGTCGCCGCTCTGGCGCTGGCTGCCGCCGCGCCGGCGGTGGCGGACGCGACGGTGGAGGGGTCTCTCTCAGACCTGATCGACAATCCCATCCTGTGCGCCTCGCCCGACGAAGCCACGACCGCCGCCGGCGCGCCGGTGGCCGAGATGGTCATGGTTGAGGGCTTCGGCACGGGCGGCTTCCGCATCGACACAATCAACCCTGAAGCCCAGGCCTGGTTCGACCACGCCGTCAGACTGCGCTGGGCGTTCGAGCACACGGAATCGGTCCGCGCCTTTCAGAGGGCGCGCCTGCTGGACCCGAGCTGCGCCATGTGCGCCTGGGGCGAGGCCTGGGCCATGGGGCCGAACCTGAACGGCGGCGGCACGGGCGAAGAGGTCCGCCGCAATGCCCTCGCCATCGCCCGCGACGCCCGGCGGCTTGCGCGCGACGCTGACCCGATGCACCGGGCCATGATCGACGCCCTGATCCAGCGTTATTCAGGTCGGGAGACCAGTCGCGCCGGACGCTTTGCCCGACGCATGGACCGGATCGCCCGCGACCATCCCGCCGACGTCGCCGTGGCCAACATCACCGCCGACGCCTGGATGATGGTGGTCGAGGAATGGTGGGACGACGAGGGCCATGCCACCGACCCCAGCGTCACCCGGGCTGTGGATATCCTGCAGGCCGCGCTGGCTCACTCGCCCGACGATCCGGGGGCCATCCACCTGTATATTCACCTGACCGAATGGTCCGACGATCCGCACCGCGCCATTCCCTATGGCGAGCGGCTGGCGACCCTCGCGCCGGGGGCCAGTCATCTGGTGCATATGCCGTCGCACACCTTCTTCCGGGTCGGGCGTTATCGGGACGCGATGATGTCCAACGTCAACGCCGTGGCGCTGGATGTCCGCTATGACGAGATGGCCTCGCCGCCGGGCGGCGTTCGGGGCATGCGCCTGCACGGCCACAATATCCATTTCGGCATGGGCGGGGCGCTGATGTCCGGCGGCGCCGACGAGGGTTTACGTCTGGCCGAGCGATTCCTGACCCTCTACACCGCCCGGCACCCGCGCCTGGACACCGCCTGGGGTCAGGCCACCGCCAATAATGCCTATGCCCTGTATGGCCGTTTCGGCTCGGACGATCAGTTGGCGGCCCTGACCGAGCCCGCTGACTCCCGGCCGTTGCAACGCATCGGCCTGCGTTATGCCCGGGGCGAGGCTGCGGCCCGCAAGGGCGACGCCCAGGCCGTCGAACACCAGGCTGCCGAGATCGCCCGCCTGCGCCAGGCCCTGCCGCACAACGCCGATTACAGGTTTACAGACACCTTCAGCGAGGTCTTTCAGCGGGTCCTGGAGGGCCGCGCCGCCATGATCCGCCGCGACTGGCCCGCCGCCATCCAGGCCTATAGCCGCGCCGCCGCGCTCCAGGGCGAAGGCGACGAAGGCGGCGATCCGCCGGTGATCTGGTTCCCGACCCGGCGCAGCCTGGCGGCGGCCGTGCTGGCCTCGGGCGATGCCGCCGGTGCGCGCGACAAGGTCCTGGAGCTGCTCGAAGACTGGCCCAGCGACCCCTACAGCTATTTCGTTCTGGCCGAGGCCTATGAGGCCCTGGGCGACACCGACGCCGCCGCCCGCGCCCGCGCGGCCGGACGCGTCGAATGGATCGGCGGGGCCATGTCACTCGACCTGGCCTGAACGGGTTTCTCGCCCATATGGAACAGGCGCGTCCTGCCGGACGCGCCTGTTTCTGCGGTCGTGCGGGCGACGTCACCCCGGTGGCCGCGCGGCGGCTCCCGGGGCCTGTGTCGACAGGGTCAACCCGTCAGAATATCCGGCCAATCCCTTCGCGGATGCGATCATGCACGCGGCGTTCGGCTTCCTCGGCCGCGACGCGGGCCGCCCGTTCCGCCGCCGATTCGACGGCACCGGGCTGTCCGCCGCGCTCGCTACGGCGCTCGCCACCGCTGGAGGCACGGTCACCCGGCTGACCGCCGCTCCCGGCCAGGACCCGGCTCGAGGCCCCCGGCCCGAGATAGCGAACCGACGAGATGGTCCCCCCGAAGTCGCGCAGATCGGCCTGATCGCCTTCGACGGTGCGGCATTCGCCACCGTAGTCGACGTCCTCGCACACCGACCAGCGCCCCTCGGCAGCCAGGCTGTAGGAGAAATCGCCAAAATTCAGTTCGTCCGTGTGCAGGCTCGCCGTGTCACGGTTCAGGCTGATGGAGCGTCCGGCAAATCCGTTGTCGTCAAACAGAACCAGGCGCGCGGCTCCACCGGTTTGTCCCCCACGCCCGCCGCCCGCAGCGACCTGGGCGTCGACCGCCGCCGCGATCGTCGGGTCACGACCGACAAGCTGGCCATGCCAGGCCGATTCCGCCGCCCCGCCGCGATCACAATAGTCCCAGTACCCCTGGAACTCATTGCGTGAGCGGTTGAATACCAGAGTGACCTGACCCCAGTGATAGGTGCCGTTCCTCTGGGAATCACAACGCTGATCCGCATTGGATTGAGCCCAGATCCCACGAAGGGTCGCGCTCCCGTCACCGTCATAGATCTCCAGCGTGCCATCAACGCGGCCTGCATCCGAGCCGTCTTCATTCTGGCCGGCATAGCGCGCCGCCACGCCGTCGCGGTCCCAGCGCTCGATCGTCATGCGACCAAACCCGGTGTCGTAGATGCTGCCGATCACCTCCGGTTCGAAATCGACCCGGTACGCCCCCTGGCCTTGCGCTTGACCACTGGCTCCAGCGCCGGCCCCTGCGCCCCAAGAGCCGGTCCCGCCGGCACCGGCGTCGCCCCAGTCGCTCGGCCCGAGATAGCGGACCGAAGACAGACTTCCGTTCCAGTCGCCCATGTCGCTGATCCGGCCCTGCACCACCCGACACTCGCCGCGGTAGCGTGCATCCAGACAGACCTCCCAGCGTCCTTCGGCGATCAGGCTGCGCGCCGCGTCATTGAAACGCACAGTGTCGAGGTTCTCGATACTGCGGTCGGCTCTGTAGGACTCCCCGCTGAATCCGGTGTCGGAAAATAGCCGCAGCGACTGTCCGCTCTGGGCCGCCGCCACGCCGGGTACCAAAAGCGCGATCGAGATGGCGCTGAGGCTTGCTGCAGTTCTTTTCATTGTACCAATCCTGTCCAGGGAACCCCCACAGACAGAAACGCCAAGTCGCCCGCCAACCGGACATCTCGATTGACGGGCCCTGTCGCACGGGCCCGCCAGGCCTCAGTTCGGATCGAGGCCGGGCGCGACCGGCGGGTGGCCCAGCCGTCCCCGGAACCCGTCCGACAACGCCACCGACTGTCCGTCCACGGCCCGCACATAGGTCAGGGTCGCGGTACACAGGCGCTCGCCGTCACGGCTCATCTCGACCGTCAGGACATAGCTGGACCGCCCAACCCGTTCGCACCGCACCGCCAGCGTCAGCACATCGTCGAACCGGGCCGAGGCCCTGAACGTCAGATTGGCGTCGACCACGAAGGTCTGGCCGAACTCCTCGCGGCAATGCTCCATGATGCCGCCGGCGCGCATGAACTCGGTCACGGCGACATCGGCATACATCAGATAGTTGGCGTTGAAGACGACCTCCTGGCCGTCGACCTCACTCCAGCGTACGCGGATCTGGGTGGTGGTCATCGGAATCAACCGCCGCCGCCGTCCCCGCCCCCGGCGTCGCCGCCATCGGATCCATCGCGGTCGACGCCGTCGACAGGGGTGGCCCCGCCATCGCCCTTGCCGTCTCTGGCGCTGCGCGGCGTCGCGGCCGCACCCGCCGTGCCCATGCCGGCCCCCAGCGCGACGCCCAGCGCAATCCCAAGCCCCAGATTGTCCAGCGCCAGGCCCAGAGCCACGCCAATGGCCATGCCGGCCCCGATCCCGATCGGGAGGAAGGCTGCATTCCTGTTGGCAGGTTCGCTCATATTCGCTCGGCTCCGTCGCACAATTGCGGAATCGACCCTAGATTAGGCCCATGTCGAATCCCAGAACCGTCCGCGTCGCCATCATCGGCTCCGGTCCCGCCGGCTGGACCGCCGCCATCTATGCCGCGCGCGCCATGCTCAACCCGGTGATCATCGCGGGCCTCCAGCCCGGAGGCCAGCTGACCATCACCACCGATGTCGAGAACTATCCCGGCTTTGCCGAGGTCATTCAGGGCCCCTGGCTGATGGAGCAGATGAAAGCCCAGGCCGAGCACGTCGGCACCGAGATCCTCCATGATATCGTCATCGAGGCCGACCTGTCGCAACGCCCCTTCCGCCTCAAGCTCGACAGCGGCGGCGAGATGCTGGCCGAGACGGTGATCATCTCCACGGGTGCCCAGGCCAAGTGGCTGGGTCTGGACAGCGAGCAGAAATTCCAAGGCTTCGGGGTGTCGGCCTGCGCCACCTGTGACGGCTTCTTCTATCGCGGCAAGACGGTCGCCGTGGTCGGCGGCGGCAATACGGCGGTCGAGGAGGCGCTGTTCCTCACCAACTTTGCCGAGAAGGTCATCCTGATCCATCGCCGCGATGAGCTGCGCGCCGAGCGGATCCTTCAGGAGCGGCTGTTTGCCCATCCCAAGGTCGAGGTCATGTGGAATCAGGCCATCGACGAGGTGATCGGTGAGACCGACCCGCTCGGCGTCACCGGGGTCCGCCTGCAAGACACCCTGACCGGCGAGACCCGGACGCTCGATGTCCACGGCGTCTTCATCGCCATCGGCCATGCCCCGGCCTCAGAGCTGTTCAAGGGCCAGCTGGAAATGGACGGATCCGGCTATCTGAAAGTCACGCCCGGCCGGACCGAAACCGCGATCCCGGGCGTCTATGCCGCCGGCGACGTCACCGATGACGTCTATCGCCAGGCCGTCACGGCAGCGGGCATGGGCTGTATGGCCGCGCTGGAAGCCGCCCGCTTCCTGGCCGAACAGGACCACGCCGCCGAGGGCCATCCGATCACCCACAAACAGGCCGAGAAGATCGGCGTCTGGTAGGCGCGATGGTCGCTATGCGTCGCTGGCCGCCGTCAGCTCGGCCACATCGGCGTCGGACAGCGCCAGCTCGGCCGCCTTCAACGTATCTGCCAATTGCTCCAGCGTCGTGGCGCTGACGATCGGCGCGGCCACGCCGGGCCGGGTCAGCAGCCAGGCAAGGGCGACCTGGGCCGGGGTCGCCTGATTGCGCGCGGCCACGGCGCGAAGGGTCGCCAGAATCCGGACGCCGCGTTCATCAAACCGGTCCTTCAGACTCGCTGCGCGGGGGGAGCCTTTGAGATCGTCGACACTGGCGTATTTGCCGCTGAGGAAACCGGATTCCAGGCTGAAATAGGTGATCGCGCCCAGACCTTCGCGCACCGCCAACTCCTGAAGCGGGCCCTCAAAGGTGGCGCGGCTGTACAGGTTGTAGTGCGGCTGCAGCGTCTGATACCGCGCCAGCCCCTCCCGTGCCGAGATTGCCAACGCCTCTGCCGTTGCCTCAGCAGAATGGTTGGACACGCCGATCGCGCGGACCTTCCCCGCCTTCACCAATCGATCAAAGGCCGCCAGGGTTTCTTCCTGCGGCGTGTCAGGATCGGGGAAATGGGCCTGGTACAGGTCAATGACATCGGTGTTCAGGCGACGTAGGCTGTCCTCCACCGCCCGTTCGATCCAGGCGGGCGACAGGTCATTGTGACCTTGCCCCATGTCCGACCCCACCTTGGTCAGGATCAGCACATCGTCGCGCCGACCGCGGGCCTTCAGCCATTCCCCGATGATGGTTTCGCTCTCACCCCCCGCATGGCCCGGTACCCAGCGGGAGTAGGCGTCCGCCGTATCGATGGCGTTGAAACCGGCCTCGACGAACGCATCGAGGAGTTCGAAGGACCGCGCCTTGTCTGCCGTCCAACCGAAGACGTTGCCGCCGAAAACCAGTGGGGCAGTTGACAGGCCGCTATGGCCGAGCGCGCGCATCTTCATCGTCGTTCCTTCATGCTCCGAATTGTATTCAGAGCCTCAACGCCTTCTGCCGGATTTCGTCGCCAACCGACCGAGCGTGCGTGCCCCGATTCGGGTCACCGTTCACGATCAGCGATATGCCAGATATCTCAAGCCGCCTTCCTGAGCAGGCCGCCACACCTCTCTAAGGCAAGGCCGGAAAGCTGTGCGTCGAACGCAGCGCCGCCGCCTTGGCCACCACCATCGGACAGGCCGACTTCCAGTAGTCGGCGTCTTCGGCACGCTGGGCGGCCGCCCGCTCGACGGCGCGCATCCGGCGCGCGGCCGCATTGGCCAGCAGGCGCGCATGCAGGGCGCGGGCACTCAGTTCTTCCACGCGCGGAGCACCCGGCGTGGCGACGGCGTCGGTGCCCAGAGGGCGGATGGTCGGGTGGGTAATCGAGATAAACATGGGCTTGGTCTTCCGCTGGGCTCTCAAGCCTGGCTTTTGCCGGGCCGGAACGTCAGTCGCGGACGCATCCTGCATCCGCTCATGGTTAACCCCTCACCCCTGTGGATAGTTCCGTGGAATGTCCAAATTTAGGCAGGGATTTCAGGTAATTATATTAACCCATCGTTAAGGATGGTTAAGGGTCGCGCCCCTCCCGATCTGATCGAGCCAAGCCACCCATGTATCGCGACCCGCTGTCGTTAGCCGAATGAGCGTCCGCGGCTTCCGCCCAAAGAATCCACGCTCCAGCTTGACTAGGCCCGCTGCCTCCAGTCGCGCCAGGTGACCCGACAGGCTGTTGTTTGCGACACCCAAGACCTCTGCAACTTCGGTGAAGGCAGCGACCTCCCGGTCCATCAGGAAGGCCACGATCCCTGCTCGCAGGCGATGTGTGAATACCGCTGCCGGGTCGTGTTCATCCACGGTCGGATCGCATCAGGATGACCGCCGGCAAGGTGGCCAGGCCGAGCAGACAGACCCCGGCAAGCAGCAAGAGTTGGGTGCTGTTGCCGATCGCCGCCGCCGCCAGGGCCGCCGCGAAGCTCGCCGCAGCCACGACGGTCATCCAGCCGCGATGGGTGGCGATTGCGCTGGTCCACCAAGCCATGCCCCACAGCACGAGGAGCACCGAGCTGAGCATATAGGTCGTATAGAGCTGGTCCGTCGGCGGCTCACCGTGGGCGTAGATACGAAAGGCAGCGACCGTCACAAACAGGCCGATGAAGGCCGCGCTCCAGGCCGCGCCCGCACTGCGGCTAAGGCCGCGTCCCCGCGTCGCCAGCGCCCGCCACGCTGTCCAGAGGAGCCCCCCCAGAAAGGTGAAATGCGCCACCACCGGCAGATAGTGGGTCCAGCCCGGCAGCCGTCCGGCGCTGATCACATCGGCATAGATGACCAGGAAAGTGACGCCATAGGCTGCACCGAACAGCGCCATCAACGGCAGCACCGGCGCCGGACCACCTCGGCCCGCCATCGCCATTCGCCTCAGGAAGGCGAGATCGTCAGACAGGCTTGGACTCGCATCTTTATTCGACGGCATGACTCCATTCCCCACGGTTGCCATGATTTCTTTGTATAATAAAGTTATCAGGCGTCAAGTCTGCGACCGGGTCTGTGCACCGAATCATCCAGACTCCATCCACAATCCATCCACTGACCGACAGGAACTTGGGGAAAGCGGTCCAACCCCTTGGCCGCGATAGCTCATCGACAGATATCAGATCCGCCATGCGCCTGGACGAACGTTTCCTTGACGAGCTGAAGAGCCGACTCCGCCCGTCGGAGGTCATCGGCCGCACCGTCAAGCTCAAGCGTCAGGGCCGCGAATGGGTCGGCTTAAGCCCCTTCACCAAGGAGAAGTCGCCCTCCTTCTTCGTCAATGACGACAAGGGCTTCTTCCACGATTTCAGTTCGGGCAAGCACGGCGACGTCATCTCGTTCCTGCAGGAGACCCAGCGCCTCAGCTTCATGGAGGCGGTCGAGCGCCTGGCCGCCGAGGCCGGCATGGCCCTGCCCGCCCCCGATCCCCAGGCTGCGCGCCGCGAGGAGGAGCGCAAGGGTCTGGAGCACTGGCTGGAGGAGGCCGCGCGCTGGTTCGAGGCCCAGCTTCGCCGCCCGGCCGGCCAGTCGGCCCGCGACTATCTGGTGCGCCGCGCCCTGCCCGAGGACCAGTGGAGCCGCTTTCGCCTGGGCTTTGCCCCGTCCAGCCGCACCGCCCTGCGCGACGCCCTGGTCCAGAAAGGGGCCAAGCCGCAGGAGCTGATCGATGCCGGCCTGCTGATCCGGCCTGAAGACGGCAGTGCGCCCTACGACCGGTTCCGCGACCGGCTGATCTTTCCGATCACCGATGGCCGAGGCCGGCTGATCAGCTTTGGCGGGCGGGCCCTGGACCCGGAAGCCCGCGCCAAATATCTGAACGGCCCAGAGACCCGCGTCTTTCACAAGGGTGCCAACCTCTATGGTCTGGCCGAGGCGCGCCGCCTGCTGGCCCAGGGCGGCGACGATGCGCGCCTGTTCGTGGTCGAGGGCTATATGGACGTCATCGCCTGCCAGCGGGCCGGCCTGGCTGCCGTCGCGCCCATGGGCACGGCCCTGACCGAGGAACAGATGGCGGTGCTATGGCGGGTCGCGCCCACGCCGGTTCTGTGTTTCGACGGCGACAATGCCGGGCGTCGCGCCGCCATGCGCTCGATCGATCGGGCCCTGCCCCTGCTGAAGCCGGACCGCACCTTTGATTTCTGCCTGCTGTCAGGCGGGCTGGACCCCGACGACATCCTGCGCGAACTGGGTGCGCCCGGCCTGAAGAAGGCCCTGGCCCAGACCACCCCCTTCTCGGCCCTGCTGTTCGAGCGTGAGCGCGAAGAGGTCGGCGCTCTGGATACGCCGGAAAAGGAGGCCCAGTTGGTCGCCAGCCTGCGCAAGGCCGCCGCCACCATCGCCGATCCCGAACTGGCCCGGACCTACAAGGAGTTCCTGGTCAACGCCTTCTACCAGCACACCCGCCCGTCCGAGGGAGAGCGAAAGCAGGCCAACCGGACCCTCTATCGCGACCGCCGGGCCCGCGCCGCCGCCGACCTGACGCGCGTGACACCCGAGGCCCGCAGCGCCGCCGCCACCCTGTCCCAGGCCCCGCGCCCGTTGGTCGCCGCCGTCGTCGAGGGGCTGATCGCCCATCCCGAGGTCGTGCGCGAAAAATCCGAGCTGCTGGGCGTGCAGGGCGTGGGGGATGACGGACTGGATCGACTGATCGGCGACCTGATCCCGCTGATCGAGGATCTGGGCGATGCCGCCGAAAGCCTCGTCCGGGCACGGCTCGCCTCGATGGGCCACGAAGAGACCCTGCGCCGGATCGAACGCACCGCGCCGCTGGCCCACGCCGCCTTTCTGGATCGGACCCTGCCCGAGCGCGAGGCCGGCCGCGACCTGATCCGGGCGCTGGAACTGGTGCAACAGTCCGTCAGCCTGAGCCGCGCTCTGGAAGAGTTGAAGGGCGACCTGTCCGGCGGCGCGGCCCTGGATTCCCAGGCCTTCTCCCAGCTCAAGGCCGAGCGCGACGCCGCCGCGCGCGCCCTGATCGCGGGCCAGCTGTGGCCTGAGGCGACGGTGCATTAGGAATCTGGCCCACAGAAGCCCGTCGATTCCCTTGACAGACTAGCCTTCGCTCGCCATTTCGGGGCCTTCGGACCTTGAAACGTCTATGTGAGCGGTGCGACGGCGGCGGCAAATGACCGACCGACCCGTCAGGGCAAGGACGCCCCCCTCGCCGATGTGACCGTCCGAGGGTCGATGACCTTTCAAGCT
>Ga0209573_1003054_pt1 | contig 19515 bp, 23 predicted proteins | sample TNRBio252014_DNA_FD_185870 | JGI IMG/M metagenome (GOLD analysis project Ga0209573, IMG submission 185870) | Wastewater treatment Type I Accumulibacter community from EBPR Bioreactor in Madison, WI, USA - TNR Reactor_6/25/2014_ DNA (SPAdes)... | ecosystem: Engineered > Bioreactor > EBPR >...
TGAGCAGGGTGCTTTTGCCAGAACCGCTCGGCCCGATCAGACCCACCACTTCACCGGGAGCCACGGTGAGATCGACGCCCTTGAGCGCGTCTACCGCCGCATCCCCGGCTCCATAACGCTTGCGCAACCCGTGAACTTCAATCGCCGGCTGGGGGGGTGAAATGCTCATCTCAACCGCCAATCGCCGCCGCCGGATCAACGCGCAGCGCCGCCCGAATCGCCAGTGTGCTGGCAATGGCGCAAATCGCCATGACTGCCGCGAAACCGCGCACGGCGTCGCCCGGCTCCAGCAACACATATTTGGGAAAATAGGGCGCCCAAAGAGTCGCTACGGTCTTGCCGACCATGAAGCCGATCAGTCCCAAACCGAGCGCTTCCTGCAGGATCATGGCGGCGATAGTGCGGTCGCGGGCGCCGATCAGTTTCAGCACCGCGATTTCCCGCAGCTTGCCCAGGGTCATGGTGTAGATAATGAACGAGACGATGGCGGCGCTAACCACCGCCAGAATGACCAGAAACACCCCAATTTGCCGGGCCGAGGTGGCGATCAGCTTGGCGATCAGGATGTCTTCCATCTGCGGCACGGTATAGGTCTGCAAGTGTTTCCATCGACGGATGGTTTCCGCTACCTCCCCAGCGGCCCACCCGGGAGCAGTCTGCACCAACACGGCATTCACCATGCGGCTGCTTTCCTGACTACGGGAAATGGTCTCAGCCATCCCCGACAAACCGGGCGGGTTCAACGCCGGATTAGTCCGCACCCGCGCCCGTTCGTTGACGATAGCGTCGTTGTCCTTGAGAAACTGCGCTTCCTGGGCATCCCGCAGCGGGATGAAGACCATCGGGTCGCCGCTGGCCGACACCATGCGCCGGGTCAGGCCGACGATCTCGTAGTCATGGCGGCGAATGCGGATACGGTCGCCGAGCTTAAAACCGGTTTTTACATCAGCTACGGCTTCGTAGTGGGCGCGTTCGATCTGGCGTCCGGCGATCAGATAGCGCGGTTCGCCCGGCCCTCCCCGTTCAATGCCGACAACCATCACCCGCACATCCTCCTGGCTGCCGTGCTGAATTTGCATGGTCAGATAGGTGACGTTGGCGGCCCGCAGGACGCCCGGCAGGCCGAGCAGACTGCGATAAATATCATCGCGCAGACTGGACGGTTCCGCGTAGGGGCCGAGCGTATCGCGTTGCACCACCCAAAGATCAGCGCCGCTGTTGGCCAGCAAGGCTTTGCCATCGTCGACCATACCGCGATAAATACCGGCCATGGACAAAGTGACGCCGATCAGCAATCCCAGTCCCAAGCCGGTGAAGACATACTTCCCCCAGGAATGCAGGATGTCGCGTCCGGCCAGGCTGATCATCCGGAACCTCCGTTCAGCGCAGCGCGGATTTCGACGGCTTCGCCGGCCCGCATGTCGCGTTCGCTATAAACGATGATACGAGCGTCCGGCGGCAGGGGATCGAGCAATTGCGCGGCGCCGTCCAGGGTGCGGATACCGAATCGGAGCCGCTGGAATTGCGCTGCACCCTGATCGGTCACTCGCCAGACACCGGGTTGTCCAGCGAGATAGCGCACGGCGGCATTGGGCAAGGTCAGAACGTTATTCACCGCCGACAGGCGCAGGGTAACTTCCGCCAGTTCACCGAGCGCCACGCCTTCCGGCAACGCATCGAAGGCCACCTGGGCGATTTTTTCCTCAGTCACGCTGTCGCCGAGCCACTCCACCCGCGCCACCTGGCCGGGCAACCGTTCACCGGGGCGGGAACGCAAGACAATTTCGGCGGGCAGTCCAACGCGCAGCCCGGCAGAACGCGCCTGATCGATGCGCACCCGTAACCAGAGACTGGCTGGGTCGATGAGTTGCACGACGCTCTGGCCGGCGACCAGCGTTGAGCCGGGTTCGGCGGTGCGGCTGACAACGAGGCCCGCGACCGGACTCAGCAAATGCAGGTTGGCGCGCAGTTTTTCAACTGCCGCCTGTTCCGCCAGCAGTCGGTCACGATCCTGGCGGGCCGCGTCCCGATTGGCCTGAGCGGCGGTCAGCAGGGTTCGCGCTGCATTGGCGTCGTGTCGCCGGGCGTCGGCGATTTCCTGGGTCACATAGCCTTTGCGGCGCAGTTCGGTAAAGCGGCGGGCATTGGCGTCGCTCAGGTCACGGCGGCTGGCTGCCTCCTGGATCAGCGCCTCGGCGGCGGACAAGGTATGGGCGGCGCGTTGCAAAGCCGCCTGGGCCGCAGCGATGCGGTCATCGAGATCGACGGGATCCAGGTCCGCAATCGGTTGACCGACCGTGACCGGATCGCCGACATCGACCCGCACGGTTTTCACCCGGCCGGCGGCGGTGGGACCGATAAGGTAGGTTCGGCGGGCCTCAATAGTGCCGATGCCGAAGAGCGTCGGTTCCAGATTCCGGCGTTCCGGGCTGACGACGGTGACGCGCACGGCGGCCAACGGGCCGGTCCGGGCGACGACGTAGCCGAAGCCGCCCAACAGGCTGATGATGAGCGTTGCCAGCAGGATGGGGCGCAGGCGGGGCCGGTTCATGGTTGGCGAACTCCAATGCCGCGCAGGTAGAGCGGCAGCAGGCGACCGGCGACCGGTTGCAGATGGGCGGGGTCGCCGGCCAGCAGGGTTTGCATGACCAGACCCTGGATGGCGCCGAGCAACAAAGTAGCGGCGGCGGCTTCGTCAAGATCAACCGCAACCCGACCCAGGGCCTTGGCGTGGGTCAGCAATGCAATCAACCGGGTTCGGTAGCGCTCCATCAGGCCACAGACCCGTTGCTTGACCGGGTTGTCGGCGGGTTTCTGCAATTCATTAAACAGGAGGCGCGGCGCGGATGGATATTGGGCAATGAAGGCGATATGCGCTTTGAACGTGCGTTGCAGGCGCTCTACAGGGTCGCAGCTTTCGGCGCTGGCGGCGGCAATAGCCTCGCTCAGGCTTTCTTCCAGCCAATCCACGACGGCCAGCCAGATGGCTTCACGGGTCGGGAAGTGGCGGAACACCGCGCCTTGCGTCAGCCCCATGTGTGCGGCGATGGCCTGAGTCGTGATGGCGTCGGGGCTGTTCCCGACAGCCAGCGCCAGCACTGCCCGAACGATTTCCAGTTGTCGTTCCCCAGCGCGAAGCCGGGTTTTGGCAAGAGCCATGGCATCCCCAATAGATAGTAATTACTTACTATCTTAGTATGGGGTAAAAATGGGTGAAGTCAAGGGAATGGTCAAGGCTACCCCAGTCGTGGCGTACCGGATGACGGAGGTTTTTAGACGAAATGGGTTCATTGGCCCGGTTTCTGCGCAGCCGCTGTTCAGGCTACGGAAACCGATCCAGGAGTAGAGAACTCTTCACGCCGCCAGCGGCAGCGCCTCGTGGGTAAAGCAGGTTTTCGGGCAAACCCGCGAGCAGGCTTCACAACCGATGCAATCCATGGCGTTAGAGAGCGTCATAAAGGAATTGTCGCTATCATCGTCATCATCGTCATCATCGTCATCGTCGTCCAGATCGACGTCATCAATCGCCCGCTGCACGATGGTCAGCACATCGCGCGGACAGACCTTGTAACAGCGCCCGCAGCCGATGCACTTGCCTTCATCCAATGCGGTGACGAATAGCGGAGTCCAGATCGTGCCGCCACGGGTGATGCCGGTGATAGTGGGTTCAGCGCCCATACTGCATACCTCGCTTGCTTGATGGATTCATTATTCCTGCCAGCCTTCCGCTTCCATCGCAGCAAACCGCGTCTCAGCCCGGTCGTTGGTCTGATGCTGGCGGGCGATGCTGCGGTGGAGCCAGGCGGGTGCGTCGCTGCGTAGCGCCGCTTGCAATTCGGTGAGCAGGAAGGGGATCGATGTGCCGGACGCCACCCGGAGCGGTTGAACGCCGGCAGTCAGCAATTGCTGGATGGCCGAGCCGCCCACCGCCTCGCAATACACCACGGCGCAACCGCGCAACAGGGCCAATTTCGCGGCCAGCTTGTCCTCATGGCGGTCCTGGTCGAGTGCGCCGAACTGGGCAAACTCTATCAGGGTCGCTTGTTCAGGCGTCACCGCGTAAATCAGGAGGCCGCTGGCCGCGCCGAAGTGCTGATCGACGTGATGGCGGTCGCTGGTGGCGAAGGCCGCTTTGATGGTGGGCGTCATGCAGCGCTCCCTAATGCCGCCAGCCAGAATCCGCAGATGCCTGAGCAACGCCATGCCCTGCCTCCCGCCGATCATCGGCTTTGAGCGAATAAACGGAGTGATAGGGCGCAACCGCATGTTCAGCGTGGCCCAGCAAGGCATTGGCCAGATCGAACAGCGCCTGCCGCGCGCCCCGGTAGCCGATCCAGGCGCGTTGATAGCCGCCGAACTGGTCATGGAGCGGATAACCGGTGCGCAGCAGCGGAATGTCCCGCCGTTGCGCAATGTCGAGCGCGTGGGAATTGCCAATGATCAATTCCGCCTCGCGTTCCCGCGCCAAGGTTTCCAAATCTTCCAGATCGCCGATGTGAACTTGCGCCAGCGGCAATTGCGCCAGGACAGGCGCGGTGGTGGGCGCGACTGCGGCAACGATCTCCGCGCCCATGTCCGCCAACAACTGGCTGAAGCCATGCAGCAGATCAGGTTCAGCGGCGATAGCAACCCGCGCCCGACCTAGCAGAAAATGGGTATCGAGCATGGCGTCCTGCAACTGGGCGCGTTGCCGGACCAGCCGTGCCGGTACGGCTTGACCGGCGATCCCGGCCAGCGTCATCACCAGCCGGTCGGTCGCCTCCAGCCCAAACAAGTGCGGGAAACGATGGATGGGCGTCCCGGTGCGTTCATGTAATAAATCAGCCGCTGGATACAGCGATGCGCCAATGACCAGGGTGGCCACCGCGTCACCCAGCGCAGCGAAAGCGGCCAGCGGCGTCCCGCCGGTGGTCAGCGGCTGATAATCTTCGGCGTCCAGATGGCCGTCCAGAGAATCGGCCAAGTCGGGAATAAATACCGGGTGCAGGTCAAACCGTTCAATCAACTCGCGCAGCGCTTCCAGATCGCCCGGCGTCAGAGACGCCCCACAGAGTACGTTGATCTGACGAGAGGACTCCCTTCCCCGGTTTTGACCGGATAACGGGCGATGTTGAGGAACCCACTCCGCCAACATCGCCTTGACCGTCGCGGCGAACCCGCTTTCCAGGCTGCCGCTGAAATCCGGGGTGTTGACCGGCACAATGCGGGTGGCCTGAAATTCCGGGCAGCGTTCGCGAAAATCCCTCACCACCCGATGAATATCCGTCCCTTGTGCTTCGGTCAGGCCGGTGGTCAACAGACCGATGGCTGCCGGATGATGCTTTTCGCAAACCGTGCGTAGACCCGCTAACAGACTGTCGTCTGCGCCCATGATGCTGCTGATCGGATCGAGGGCGCTGGTTTGCAGCGGAATCGGTTCACGGAAATGGCGGACCAGAAAGACCTTGGCGAACGCGGTGCAACCCTGAGCGCCGTGGAGTAACGGAATAGCGCGGTTCAATCCCAAAATCGCCAGGCTGGCCCCCAGCGGCTGACTGCTCTTGAGCGGACTGACCGAGAGCGGTTTGCTGCGGCGAATGATGTCAGCCATGGGCCATCTCCAACTCCCGGACATTCCCACCCTCACCCCCGACCCCTCTCCCGCTGGGCGAGGGGGGTTCATTCCAGGGCGCAGGCCGGCGCACCGCCGCCCAGATCGGGCTTTCCAGCGAACGGGTCAATTCTCGCGCCAGCGTGATCATGCCGCGATAGCCGGCATAGCCGTGTTCCCGTTCCTGATTAACGTCCAGAAACGGCAGACGGGCCTTGAGCGCGGTGTACAGGTTGCGGCCGCCCGCGATCAAAATGTCGGCTTGATAGGCGCGCGCCAGGTCGAGCAGGCGGCGTGGATTGCCCTCCTCGATCAGGTGCGCTTCTTCGCCCATCAGATCGCGGATGCGGGCCTTGTCTTCCTCAGTGGATTTCTTGGTCCCGGTCGCTACTACGGTGACGCCCAATTCCTGCAAGGCGGACACGATGGACCAGGACTTGACGCCGCCGGTGTACAGCAGGGCGCGCTGACCCTGTAACCGCTCCCGCCACGGGACCAACGCTGCCTGAATCTGTGCTTCCTCGCGGGCGATCAAGGCTTCCGTGCGCCGGGTTAAATCGGCGTCATTCAACAAACGTGCGAATTCGCGCAGCGCCGCCGAAACATCGTGGACGCCGTAAAAGCTGCCTTCAAACCAGGGCGTGCCAAAGCGTTCCTGCAATTTGCGAGCGACGTTGAGCATGGCGCGGGAACACACGACCATATTGGCTTTGGCGCGGTGCATGGTCTGAATTTCCCGGAACCGGGCGTCGCCGGACAGCGAACACAGCACCCGCAGCCCCAGCTCATCGAACAGCGGCAGGGTGTTCCACAGCTCCCCGGCGATGTTGTACTCGCCGATCAGGTTGATGTCGTGGACTTGGCGATGGGGTCGGGCGGGATCGACCGGCGGCGGTTCCGGCTCGCGGCTGCCCACGACATACTTGACCATGGCTTCGCCGGCGATCCGGTTGCCGAGATTCTTGCTGCCGTAGAAACCGGCGGAATCGATGGGAATCACTGGCAAGCCCCAGCGTTCGGCGGCGGCCTTGCAAATGGCTTCCAGATCATCACCGATCAGCGCAGTGACGCAGGTGCTATAGACGAAAATCGCCGCCGGGGCATAGCGGTCGATGGCCTGCTTGATGCCGTGGAACAGGCGCTTTTCGCTACGCCCCATGATCACATCCTGCTCATTTAAATCCGTGGTCATGCCGAGTTTGAACAGGGCGGGACCGCTGGAGCGCGCGCCGCGATTGTCCCAGGAGTTACCGGCGCAGGCGATGGGGCCATGCACGATATGAGCGACATCGGCGATAGGCAGCAGCGCAATCTGTGCGCCATCGAAAGCGCAACCGCCCGCCGCCGCGCCGGACGTTGGCCGGGCGCAACCGGACTTGGCCTGCTGCGTGTTATGCGCGCAGGCCGGTTCGTTTTTCAACGCGGCGATGTCACTGGTTTTCATGAGAATGATCTCAACCCGCTACGGCCAGACCCAACAACTCCGGCTTGACCCATTCCAGCCATTCCTCGATCCGCTCATCGGTCAAATCCGCCTGGTTGTCCTGATCAAGCACCAGCCCGACGAATTCGCCATCGCGCAGCGCCTTGGATTTCTCGAACTCGTAGCCGTCAACCGGCCAGCTTCCGATCAGTTGAGCGCCCAGCTTCCGGAGCTTCTTGTGCAGAATGCCCAGCGCATCGACAAACTCGGTGGGATAGCCGACCTGGTCGCCCAGTCCGAACAAGGCCACCGGCTTACCCTCAAAGTGGCGGGCTTCGAGTTGGCCCAGAAACTCGGTCAACGGATCCGGCAATTCGCCGTCGCCCAACGTGGGCGTACCGATGATCAGCGATTCGCAGTTCAGCATTTCGTCCGGCGACGTCTTCGCCATATCGAACAGTTCCATCTCGCCTTCCGCAAACTGCTTCTTGATCCGCTTGGCGATCTTGCGGGTGTTGCCGGTGTCAGTGGCGTAGAACAAGCCGATCTTGGCCATGGTGATAACCTCATGGGGTTAAATGACATCTTCGGTTACGGTGCGGCTCATGATCCGGGTCAGCCAGGGCGGCGGATGATCGGCCAGCACCGATTGCAATTCACGCAACAGCGCCGAAATATCTTCAGCCTGTGGGCGTTTGAAGGGATGCACACCGCTGTTGACGACGCGGGCGGCAGCCGGCCCGCCAATGGACAGGACACAGAGCAAATCGCAATCGCTGATCAATGCGACCCGCTCCGTGCTATGGTCCACACTGAGTTGAGTCACGGCTGGCGCTGGGCGCACCGCGATCAGCCGCGCCTCGGTCACCGAAACCTGGTAGATCAGAAACCGGGCGCAGGAGCCGAAATGACCGTCCAGGCGCTCGCTGTGGTTAGAGGCGCAAGCGATCTGAATGGAATGGGGGATGCGCCGCGCCAGACCATCAGGGAGTAGGCTGGCGTCGGTCATAGCCGCTTGACCCGCACCGTCAACGGCAACCTGGGTGTTTCCGCGAAGGGTTCGAGATAGAACCGCGATCCATCGGACAATTGCATTTCACCACCCCAAGCCCCCGGTCCCGCGTGTTCCAGGGAAACGACGGTTTCCTCGTGATCCTTCTTGGTGATGTAGAACACCAGTTCACCGGCGGCGTTATTCCGCAACATGACATTGGGCATGGCGACTCCCTACCGAACCAGATCGAAGGCGTAGTCGGTTTCGCCCAGGGTCATGGTGTCCTGATCGAGTTTTTCCATCACCGCATTCACCAGCAGCTTGAGCATGTGCATCGCGCCTTCGTAACCGAGCGTGGTGTCGCGGTGCAGGTGGTGGCGGTCGAACAGCGGGAAGCCGATCCGGATTAGCGGCACTTCATGCTCTTTCCCTTTGTGCAGGGTGTCGCGCTGGATGAACTTACCGTAGGAGTTGCCGATCAGGAAATCGGGCTTGTTGCTGAACACCAGCGAGCGCAAATGCCAGAGATCCTTGCCGGCGTAGACTTCGGCGTCCTGCCCATAGGGTGAAGATTTGAGCAGCTTGGTGATGTCCTTGGCCCAGCGTTTATTGCCGTTATGACACAGCACATGCAGCGGTTCAGCGCCCAGCTCCATCAGGAACTGGCACATGCCGGTCACAAAGTCGGGGTCGCCGAACACCGAGAAGCGTTTGCCGTGCAGCCAGGTGTGCGAGTCGGTCATCATATCCAGCAACCGGCCGCGTTCCCGGGCCAGCGACTCGGGAATCGGCTGGCCAGTCAGTTCCGAAACTTTCATCAGGAAATCGTCGGTCCACGTCAGGCCCATCGGAATGTTGATGGCGCTGGCGGGTTGATTCCAGGTCTCCTGGATGTACTTCTTGGTCTTGGGCAACTGGCAGGGTTGCAGCAGCAGGGTGTCGATGGCGTTGGGCGCGTCCTTGATTTCGTCCTGGGTGGTGCCGCCCGCGTACATGCGGAATTCGCCATCAGCCGGTGTATCGAGAATCTCCTCCGGATCGGACAGGAAGGTATAAGCCACGCCCATCTCATTCAGCATCCGCTTGATCACCCGGAAATTGCCGAGATAGCTTTCAAAGCCGGTCACGATATTGAGCTTGCCATTGCTGCCCACCACCTTGCCTTCCATCGCATTGACCGTGAAATAGCGCAGGATGCCTTCCAGCATGTTGTCCCAGCCGGTGATATGGCTGCCGACGAAGCTGGGGGTATGGGCGAACGGGGTCGGGAAATCCATCGGCACCCGCCCGTCCTTCTTGGCGTTAGTGATGAAGGCGTTCAGGTCATCGCCGATGACTTCGGCCATGCAAGTCGTGGACACTGCAATCATTTCCGGCTGATACATGACCCTAGAGTTTTCCAATCCCTCGAACATGTTCTTCTGCCCGCCGAACACCGCCGCATCTTCCGTCATCGAATCGGAAACGGCGGCAATCGGTTCGCGGAAATGGCGGTTGAAATAGGTGCGGAAATAGGCGACGCAACCCTGCGAACCGTGCACATAAGGCAGAGTTTTATAGAAACCCAGCGCGCAGAGTACTGCGCCCAGCGGCTGACAGGCTTTGGCCGGATTGATAGTCAGCGCCTCGCGCTGAAAATTGAGTGCCTTGTAAGCCTCGGTCGTAGTCCAGTGAAACACTTCTTCCAGCTTTTCCCTGGCCGGCGCTTCCTCAAAAACGCGCTTGCGGGCAAAAGCCTGCTGGTATTCGTCGGTATTGAATAAGGGATAACCGGGTTTAATGGCTTCGACGTTTTGCATGGCGGATTCCTCAGGCAGCGGATTGCAGTGCTTCGGCGCCAACCTGCTGCTTCCAGGGGGCTTGCAGTTTGTTCCAGCAAGGATTGTTAATCGTCATGTCCATATCGCGGGCAAAGATGGCGAAACCGTCGTAGCCGTGATAGGGACCGGAATAATCCCAGGAATGCATCTGCCGGAACGGGATGCCCATCTTGTGGAAGACGTATTTTTCCTTGATGCCGGAGCCGATTAGATCCGGTTTGAGCCGTTCCACGAAGGATTCCAGCTCAAAACTGGTCGCGTCGTCATAGATCAGCGCGCCATCCTGCAATTCCTTGAAAGTGCGGTCGTAATCGTCGTTGTGGGCGAATTCGTAGCCCGCGCCAATGATTTCCATTCCCAAATCTTCATAGGCGCCGATGACGTGGCGGGGCCGCAAACCACCCACGAACAGCAACACGCGCTTGCTTTCCAGCCGGGGGCGGTATTTGGCGATGATCGCGTCCATGGTCGGCTGGTATTTGGCGATCACCCGCTCGGCGTTGTCCTGAATGGCGCTGTCAAAGTGCGCGGCGATTTTCCGCAAACTTTCGGCGATCTTGGTTGGCCCGAAGAAGTTGTATTCCAGGTAAGGAATGCCGTATTTTTCCTCCAGATGCCGGCTGATGTAGTTCATTGAGCGGTAGCAGTGCAGCAGATTCAATTTGGCGTGGCGGGTGGTTTCCATTTCCGGGATCGAGCCGTCGCCTGACCATTGGGCGATCACCCGCAGGCCGATTTCTTCCATCAGCACCCGCGAACTCCAGGCATCGCCGCCGATGTTGTAGTCGCCAGTAATCGCCACGTCGTAAGGCGTGGACTCGAAACTGTCATCGTCATCGCGGTTATGCAGCACCCAGTCGCGCAAGGAATCGTTGGCGACATGATGGCCCAGCGATTGCGACACGCCCCGGAACCCTTCGCAACGCACCGGCACCACGGTCTTGCCGATGTCCTTGGCCGACTTCTTGGCCACCGCTTCGATGTCATCGCCGATCAGGCCGATGGGGCATTCGGACTGGACGGTGATGCCCTTGGTCAGCGGAAACAGCGCGTCAATTTCCGCAATCAGCTTGGCCAGCTTCTTGTCCCCGCCGAACACCACATCCTTTTCCTGAAAATCGGAGGTGAAGTTCATATCGCCGAAGACATTGACGCCGCTATGGCCGGTGACGTAGTTGCGGCGACCCGCGCGGGAGAATTGCCCGCAGCCGACCGGGCCATGCGAGATATTGGCGACATCCTTGACCGGTCCCCATACGACGCCCTTGGCTCCGGCGTAAGCGCAACCGCGAGCGGTCATCACGCCGGGCAACGCCTTCTTGTTAGCGACGATGCACTTGTTGGATTTCTCCAGAGTCGGATCGTTGGCCATCAAATGCTTGGCGCGCTGTTTACCCGTCGCTTCGGGATAGACTTCCAGCACTTCCTGGATGAGTTGTTCGGTTTCCTGGCGGTTCATGCTCATGACGCGATCTCCGGTCAGTTCAGGCGGCGCACAGCGTGGCTTCAGCGGCGGCGGTCTTGCCGACGATGGATTCGTCTTCCTCGTCGAGAATGCCGAATTCCATGAGCAGTTCTTCCAGTTCATCCATGGTGAGCGGCTTGGGAATCACGAACTTCTTGTTATCGACGATCTTGCGCGCCAGTTCGCGGTATTCATCGGCCTGCTTGGCGGTGGGGTCGTACTCGATCACCGTCATCCGGCGAATCTCGGCCCGCTGCACCACGTTGTCGCGCGGCACGAAATGGATCATTTGGGTGCCCATTTTCGCCGCTAGCGCCTCGATCAATTCGGCCTCGCGGTCGGTCTTGCGCGAGTTGCAGATCAGGCCGGCCAGCCGCACCTTGCCGGACGTGGCGTATTTGCAGATACCCTTGGCGATATTGTTGGCGGCGTACATCGCCATCATCTCGCCGGATACGACGATGTAGATTTCCTGCGCCTTGTTCTCGCGGATCGGCATGGCGAAACCGCCGCAGACTACGTCGCCCAGCACGTCGTAGAACACGAAGTCGAGGTCTTCCTCGTAAGCGCCTTCTTCCTCCAGGAAGTTGATCGCAGTGATGACGCCGCGCCCCGCGCAGCCGACGCCCGGTTCCGGGCCGCCGGACTCGACGCAGCGGATGCCGCCGTACCCGACTTTGAGAACTTCATCCAGTTCCAGATCTTCGACGGTGCCGGCGTCCGCCGCCATTTGCATAATGGTGTTCTGGGCCTTGGCATGGAGAATCAATCGCGTCGAATCCGCTTTGGGATCACAACCGACAATCATGATTTTCTTGCCTTCGGCGGCGAGGCCAGCGACCAGGTTCTGGGTGGTGGTGGATTTACCAATGCCGCCTTTCCCGTAAATCGCGCATTGCCGTATCATCGCCATGAGGCGTTCTCCTGTTTCCGAATGATGAATTTCGCTTTGCATCTTCCTGTTTCAAACGCCGTGCCATGAACAGTAGTTAATAAAAGCTGCTGTTTTTAATACTAATATTTTTTTAACTATCCTGAGATGGCGGGTGGTATAGATGACAAACGCGGCGATTTGTCGGGTTGATCACAATGGTTATGAAGCACCGGAAACGGACGTTCGGCTGCCCCGAAACGCCGCTCTGCCCATCAATCATTGCAACTTGCCCGCGGCGATCCTGGGCGGGCTGACCTTCCAACGCCATCCCGCACCGCTGCTGCTCGATGGCGTGGCGGAACTGCACCACCGACTATTTGAGTCATTGGCGTCCTTGACGGAACCGGACGAGCGGGCACGGCGGTTTATGGATTACATGACGGTGTATTTCCGGCTGGCGGCGCTAGAGGACGTCGGCCTGAGTCCGGGACGGCCCAAGCTACGGGGTCGGGCGGATTATTTGCGCATGGTGCGCGGCTGGGCCTTTGATCCCGATAGCCGGGAGGGAGCGGTGTTGAAAGGCTGGGTGGAATCGCGGTTTGGCCTGCTGACCCGCTATCACGGCGGGTTACTCGATGACCGCGCTCAGGAGGCGTATCTGCATTTTATGGAAGCGCGCAGCCATGGCCTGTACAGCACCAATGCCCTCGAAGCACAACTCGATCTGCTCTATGCCTATTGCCAATACGAACTGCATCGTTCGCAGCCGGCGGTGACTCATCTGAGCCTGTATCGCGGCTTCAATCGCTTTAGCGACGATCAGGTGTTGGAGAAAATCGACCGTCGCCGCTGGATCGTGCTGCTCAACAATCTCAGTTCCTTCAGCGTCCGCCGCGAACGGGCTGAAGAATTTGGCGATCATCTGCTACGGGTGCAGGTGCCGCTGACCAAGGTGTTTTTTTATAACCGGATGCTGCCGGGGATGCTCAAAGGCGAAGAGGAATATGTGGTCATCGGCGGGATTTATGAGGTGGAACGGCTGGTGTGAAAGATCGGTTGCTGGAGTGGGCCAATGATGAACGCGCAGGTACCGTGTTAACGGTCAAGGGGTAGGAACCTAATCAGCCGATGGCGTTCCAGTAGGCGCCCTGAACCGCGTAACCTGCCTTGACGGGACCTAGAGTGATGAATACTATGAGTAGCAAATATCTCATGAGTACAACCCCGTGCCACGCCTAATGCAGAACCGTGGAGCATCAAGTAGGGATGAAACAGCCCGAGTTCTCGACCTATTTGATACCGAAAGTACAGCGTTAGGCCCTCATCTGGCTGAAAAAAAGACGAATCGCTGCGAGTTGCTCGTAGGCGATGCTCGCCAGCTTCTTTCACAAATGCCTGATGGACATTTCGATTGCATTGTAACTTCACCGCCCTATTGGGGGCTAAGGGATTACGGCGCCCCAGGTCAGATCGGCGCAGAAGCCACTGTCGATGATTACATAGCCGATCTAGTACGCCTATTTCGTGAGGCGCGGCGCACACTGGCTGAAGATGGAACCCTTTGGCTGAACATCGGCGACAGCTACACCTCAGGTGGCCGAACCTGGCGTGACGCTGACGCAAAGAACAAAGGTCGTGCAATGGACTACCGGGCGCCTACGCCCGAAGGGCTGAAACCTAAGGATTTGATTGGAGTTCCGTGGAAGCTGACCTTTGCCCTACAAGCCGATGGTTGGTACCTGCGAACGGATATCATCTGGAATAAGCCCAACTGTCAGCCAGAGAGCGTGAAGGATCGCCCGACTCGCGCTCATGAATATGTGTTTTTGTTCTCAAAGTCAGAGAGGTACTACTACGACTGGCAGGCCATCATGGAGCCGGCTGCGGATCCGAAACAGAAGTCGAAGAACCGTCGCACGGTGTGGAACATTAACACTGAACCGTACCCCGGAAGCCATTTCGCAGTCTATCCGAAGGCGCTGGTTCGCCTCTGTGTAGCGGCAGGCTCCCGCGAGAATGACCGGGTTCTCGACCCGTTCTTCGGGTCTGGGACTACCGGCGTCGTCTGCAATGAGCTAAACCGGCACTGCATCGGGATAGAGCTAAACGCCGAATACGCTGATCTAGCGCGCGAGCGGTTGTTACGCGGGCGCTGAGCCAAAGGTCCAGGTCGCATGCACCTTGCAAAGATCTTTTCGCAGGTGCTTGATCTGAAGCTTGCGCTCGGTACCCCCATCGAAATACAGCGAGTACTTCAGTTGCCCCGCTGCATCCTTGACGTGACCGTAGCCCGGTTGCGGATTCTGCTTGCTGTTAGTGCGAACCTCTAGTTCGCAGTTCGCTGCTTCAAGTAGCAATGCCTTGGGAATCTCGACGAGTTCATAGCGGATCTTCGCGCCTATGTCTTTCAGGCAGCGCAGAGTAAAGATGCGGTCGTAGCTTTGCATGTGCTCAAGGAACAAGTCCCGCAGCAGCGGCAGTTTCCATTCGCCCCGGCCAAGCTCCATCCACTTGCTGACATGGATAAAGTCATCCTTGATATTAGTCGCCGCTTCCGTCTTGAGGCTAACCGGGAGGCCACGAATGTTAATGTCGTGCCCCCGGTTCGTTCGGCTCTTCACAAGCTGGGCTGGAATGCCAGCGGCGTTTAGCGCAGCCTCAAACGCAAACTCGAATCGATCCTTGCTCAGGGCCTGATGGCTCCCGGCATGGTGGCTTAACAATCGATCCCCAAGGGAGGCAAGGACAGCATCCGTTACCACATCGGATTCAGGGTCGCGGACGAATTGGCAAGCAGCCCCGAACGCATGAATAACAGATTTGACCCATTCCTGTTGCGCCAGAGTGAGGCGGCGTAACGCCTCAACAATTTCACCCATTTCCTTTTCTGAGAGGCTCACTCAAGTTTTCCCATCTATTCGTTATTCGATGGGCTTTCGTTTTTGGTAAGCAGCTCTGGAACTGTCACGCCCAAAGTTGAGGCCAAGACCTCAAGCGTGCTGAGGGTAACATTCCGTTCGTGGCGCTCAACCGAACCAATGTATGTGCGGTGCAAACCGCATAGTTCGGCCAGTTCTTCTTGAGAAAAACGCTTTTCCCTACGAAAAGTTTTGATGTTCTCAGCCAGTACGGCGCGGAGAGAATCACTCGATTTTCTGACCATGCTCACGCCCTAACTGATCAGGTCGGGATTGTCAGCAAATGATGACTATAAGGCGACAGACTATAAGTAGCAGTTGATAAGCGCCATCCACGAGATGGAGTGAGGGGATGACGCCCAACGTGGAGCTAGAGGCGTTTTTATCCAGCCTCTGGCGAGCAAACCGATTGAAAAACAACCCTCTCCCCTGCCCCTCTCCCGCTTGCGGGCGAGGGGTTTTTAGACAGCATCTAACCTTCCGGCCCAAAGCAGACCGGGTAATCACGGCAGACCGAGCAGGAGGGGGCGCGGCACAGATAGACGCCTTCCTGCTCGCAAAGCTGCTTGTAGAGAAACTTTTTCCACTTCATATCGCGGTCGTTTTTTGCCGCCAGCGCCGGGAAGTTGTGCTGCATCAATACGCTCAGCTCCCGCCGCGACCACAAGCCCAAATCTTCCCAGAGATGATCGTTGCTCATGCAGCCAGTGGCGACGATCACGCTGAACGCCCGTTCCGAGTCGTCCACGCCCGCCCGGTATCGCCCCAGCAGATTGACCAATTCCCCCTTCTCCTCCAGCAAACGCCTATCCCAAACGGGTAGCCGCCGCCGGGGCGCAGGCCACGGCGTCGCACCAGGAAAGTGCTTTGCCAACAGAGCGGTAAAATCTCCCGGCGTTAATCCCAAACCGGGCGGCAACGCCCCGCCGCCCACGGCCTGAGTCGCCAGCATTTGCGCCAGCGCGTCGTCGTTGGGAAGACCGCAGCCGTGGTTCATCAACGCGCGATAGGCTTCCCACCGCCGCTCTTCGGCGGGAAGCATCAAAGGGCTTGGGGAAGGCGACCGCAACACGGCGACGAACCGTCAGTATTCCACCAGGATATCTTCATCCCGCACGATCATCTGGCAAGCCAGCCGCCAGGGCGGGGGAATGTCGTCCACCAGAATCCGGTTGATGTCCTCGTCGGTCAGCTTGCCCAGTTGCTTGAGCAGATTCCTTTCCTTCTCGGTCGGTGGACCGCTCATTCGAGCCTTTTTATCAAGGCTCGACACTTTCACCAGGCAGGTGCCGCATTCGCCATCCTGGCAATCGAAGGCAATCGGAATCTTGTTGTCCTTGGCCAGGTTCAGAACCGTTTCGGTGTGGCTGCCGGCTACGGCATAAACGGTTTTAATTTTTTGATCAGGATGCGAAAAAGTGACCAGTGGCATGAGGCGGTCTCCATCAGGGAACGGATCAGTGGTGCATGGAAGGGATGATCAGGCGGGGCGCACGGTCACATTGCCCAAAACTTGCGCCTGACAGGCAAGACGAGTATCCCGTCCGGCAAAATGCTCCTTGAGAATGCGGGCTTCCAGGGCTGACGGCTCGGTTAAGTTCTCCATGCCTTCAATGACCGTCATCAGACAGGTTCCGCAATCACCTTCGCGGCAGCCATACACAATGCCGGAATTGAGTTTGTCCGAAATTTCAATGACCCGGGTGCCGGCCGGTACGGTGACGGTGACATTAATATCGGTAAAACGAAGTTGGGCCTTGGCCATGTTTAATCACTCAAAATCAGTACATCGGTAGATTTGATGACCGCATGCACAGTCATGCCTGCTTTCAGCATCAGACGGTCGCGGGATGTCCGGGTAATGACCGCCACCAGGTTCTGGCCGTTGCCTATGTCCACAGTCACCTCGGTCATGATCGGACCTTCCTTGATCTCGGTAATCGCCCCTTTCAAGGTATTACGAGCGCTGATTTGCATGGTGGATTCCTCTATCGTGAGATGCTGAAAACGATGAGCCGACAGTGGCGCGCAACGGGTGCTTCAATCCTTCCCTTTCACTCCATTGCGCATAAACGGCTGACAATGCGGAATCGATGGCTTCCCCGGCATGTTCGCTATTGGGCTGAATGCCGGCTTCTTGCAACGAACGCCACGGTTCAAACCCGATGCGGGCGCAGAGCAATACGGCGCAGTCCCGCAGGATTTGAATGGCGTCATTCAGGATCGGACCCGCCTCGCCGCAGGTCACGGGGCCGCTGCAATAGCGGTCGTTGATCGCGCGGCGCTCCACTTGACGCGCGCCGTGTGGTGAAACGTCGTAGATCAGAAACTCGCGGACTTGGCCGAAATGGGCATCGAGGGTCTGGCCATTGGTGCTGCCGACCGCAATTCGCAGCGTGGGCAGGGCGACGGGCGGACGGCGGAACGGGGCGGACGGGCGCTGGACAGACTGGAGAAACCGAGCCTGCATTGCCAGACGCTGCTCGACCGCCGCGCGCACCGCCGCCCGTTTCGCTATCGCCGCCGGTCCGTTCACCACCAGCGCCGCTACTTTTTCCACGGTGAATTCCGCGCCGCGATCCTGCCCCAGCAGCCCCGCCGCATCCGCGCGGCATTGCTGGCAATGGTTCATCATCCCGGCATCGCTCCCGCACGCTGCGCGCACCGTTGCGAGTTCCTCGGGGCTGGGTTCGCGCTGACCGGTCTTGCCATAGTGAGTGCCGTGTTCCGGGCGGGCGATCAGCGGCATAATGTTATGCAGAAACGCGCCTTTAGCCTTGACCACCCGGTTGACGGCCACCAGATGCTGGTCGTTGACGCCGGGAATCAGCACCGAGTTGATTTTCACCTGAACCCCGCGCGTGACCAGCAGTTCAAGCCCCTGCAACTGTCGCGCGATCAAAATCCCGGCGGCTTCCCGTCCGCGCAGTCGGCGGCCCTGCCACACGATCCAGGGATAAATCCGTGCGCCAATGGCGGGATCCACGCAGTTGATGGTGATGGTGACGTGGCCGACGCGGTGACGACACAACGCATCCACATGATCCGGCAACGCCAGACCGTTGGTGGACAGGCAGAGAATGAGATCCGGCGCGTGTTCGGTCAGTGCATCGAACACCGCAAACACCGATTGCGGATGGGCCAGCGGGTCGCCCGGCCCGGCGATGCCTACCACTGCCAGATGCGGAATCGCCGCGCCCACCGCCAACGCTTTTTTGACCGCCTGTTCGGGAGTCAGCAACTCGGAAACCACGCCAGGGCGTGATTCATTGCTGCAATGGTATTTGCGGTTGCAGTAATGGCACTGAATATTGCACTTCGGCGCTACCGCCAGATGCAGGCGGGCGAAATGACGGTGCGCTTCCGGGGAATAGCAGGGATGGCGCGCTGGCGAAACGTCGGCGGTGGGCGGCGGGCTGGTCGGTTCCATCGGTGTTCCCCCGGAAGCATGAAGTCGGATACAGCGGATTGCGGCCGCTGCTGGCAGCGCGCGGACGATGGAGACTCCCTAGCAACCGGCGTGCCCGAATGCGAAGATTCGCTAACCATTTGTCAGAATTGATCTTTATCGCGGGGAATTCGCCATGCTGTGGTAATTGCCACAGCGCGGCGGGAACCATTGTCGCAAATGCCACAGGGGAGGATTGTGATGTCGAGCGGCTTGCTTGATGCGTGCGCTCCAGGAGGGTTCGACGGCGCTTTGCGTTGAGAACCTGACGCTCAATAACTCGCGCCCCGTTCGTCGGCACGAAGCACCGACGAACGCCAAAGTTCAGCGGCGGAGCGTAGCGGAGTCCGCTGGAACGATGGGATGGACTCCTCCCGCCCCTAATCGGCATCGAGGGTGCCAGAATGGAGGGGCGAACCGCTCCCATTCATCGAGCAGAAGGAGTCCGCCCATGAACGCTACCACCGTCGCTGTTGACTTGGCAAAGACTGTTTTCGAGCGGGCGATCAGCGATGAACAAGGTTGCCTCGTCGAGCGCAAGCGCCTATCGCGAGAGGGTTTTGCTCAGTTCTTCGTCAACCGCCCCCCGTGCCGGATCGTGATGGAGGCCTGCGGCGCGGCCCACCACTGGGCACGGACGTTCCAAGCCCAAGGCCACGAGGTCAAGCTGTTGCCCCCCCAGCAGGTGCGGCCCTATGTCCGCCGCAACAAGACCGACCGAGCCGACGCTGCGGCGCTGTTGGAGGCCGACCGCTGCGGCGATCTGCTACCGGTGCCGGTCAAGACGGTGGGTCAACAAGGTTGAAAGGTCTGCATCGAGTCCGCAGTGCCTGGATGGCGACTCGCACCGACCGGCTCAACACCACCCGGGCCCTGTGGCGGGAATTCGGCCTCGATCGTCCGCCGGGACCGGCGGCTGTGCGGACCCAGGTGCCGACCTGGCGGGCCGACCCGGAGAGTCCGATTCCACTCCCCTTGCGAAC
>Ga0209573_1003055_pt1 | contig 19514 bp, 8 predicted proteins | sample TNRBio252014_DNA_FD_185870 | JGI IMG/M metagenome (GOLD analysis project Ga0209573, IMG submission 185870) | Wastewater treatment Type I Accumulibacter community from EBPR Bioreactor in Madison, WI, USA - TNR Reactor_6/25/2014_ DNA (SPAdes)... | ecosystem: Engineered > Bioreactor > EBPR >...
AATACGCATCTCGCTCGCCGAAGTCCGGTGTCCTGGTTCTCAGAAACGATGCTCCGGCAATCAACACCTCATCGCTGCGGTTGGCTCCCAGATACTGTCGCATCAGCAGAGCTTCCGCAGTCATGGCAGGACTTGCGGGTTTCGAAGGATGGTAGCTGAACTGGCCTTTGTCCTTTTCGACAGACTTCAGCCATCGGCTGACTCCTTCATACGCTGATGCTGACACGTTCAGTCCCGACATCTCACCACTCTTCAGTGCCATCAACTGCCAGCCGGAAACTGAAGTATCAGATTCAAATCGTGGCCGATACCTCCAGCCGCCAAACTGCGGCTGCTGCGAGCTGACAATGAAGTCCAGCGATCTCTGCGCGGGGCCTTTCAGAGTCCCGTCCCGAGTCAGCGCATAGGCTTCACAGATCGCAATCGACGCGATTCCGTGACTGTAGAACCAGACAAATTCTGACTCGTCGGAAAACAAATCTCCGTCCGGCTTCTGACGGTCTGTGAGCCATTTCAGTCCACGTCCGACGACCTCCTGATACTTATCAGACTGATGAGTGTATCCAGCTCCGAGAAATGCCAGCAGAGCCAGTCCGGTGGCGGCGGTATCTGACTGAAATCGGCCGTTGTCCCCCGGAGCCGCTCCTTCACCACCGATTTCATGAATGCTCCAATGCCCATCGGGGTACTGATGCCGGACCAGCCATTCGAGGCCTCGTTCGACAGCCTGCTCAGATTCTTCCGAGCCACCCAAAGTTCGAGCAGCCTCGCGACGTGCATCTGCATTTCGCAACGACAGACTCTCCGGAACTGCAAGCTGAGTCGTTCGAGTTGCCGCAGCGCCCGATCTGCGGACAAGCCCGGTCACAGCCTCGGCCGAAGCCAGACTGGGCGCAGTTCCCGTTCCCTTATTACTCGCAGTGATGCTTGCTGCGCGGACAGCCGGTCCTTCGCCCGCGCTGCCGACAGGTCGGACACTCCCGGCTGCTTCAGATCCGATTCGTCCCGTGCTTCCAGGAAGTCCGGCTGACCGGCGAGCCATCCCGGTGGATCGAGGCCCGGCTAGTGCCTGTGCTGTGGACCGGCCGGGCTGCGGTCCTGACTGCACCAGTCCGCCGGATTGTTCGGTCGAGAGATCTTCAGCACTGAGAGTCCCAAGTCTGGCTGACCCCGCGGCTTTCAGACCACTCGTGCGTGTGCCGGAACTTCCATTTCCCGCGGAATCGACTCCGTCGATACTCGTCCCCGGAAAGCCGTTGCCTTCACGTCCCCGAGAAAGTCCCCCGACATTGGCAACCATCGGTGCCCCGGAAGAAACAGTACCGCCCGCAACGCCCTGTCGACCAGACTGCAGCGCGCCATTTGGGCTTGCAGAGCCGCGTGCATTGCTCGAGCGTCCACTCGCAGCATTGCCGCCCGCAAGCTCGCTGGCCGATCCCGAACCGTCACTACCAGGCAGGCTCTGCTTTGAACGTCCATTCATGGCCAGGGACGGTGCTGCCAACATCGCCTGCCCGAAACCGTCGCGACCTTCCGCGGCCGCCACAGCACTTCCGCCGCCTTCTGCTTCAGACCCTGCCACCGCATCACTCGCTAACGCACGAAGTGCAGCGCGCTGGGCAGACCCAGTTGCACCGGCTGCATTTCCGGTACTGTCCGAAATCTGTGGCGTGGCGGTGGATCGTCCATTTTGTAAATCAGCCGATCGTCCGGCACCGACCAATGCGTTCTCGGACGCTCGGCTGCTGGCCGACGATGCAGAAGCCTGAGACACAGTGCCCGATTGACCTGTTGTGGGAAGTCGACTCGCCGACTGACGCTGACGAGCAGATGCGGCCTGTGACTCGGCTGGAACCCGGCTTCGGGCGGCGCTCGATTCTGTCGACGGCACGGAGACATCGGATGCAGCTGCTGAAGCGACGCCCGATCGGGACACGTTAGCTCGATCCAGACTGACAGAACCGACCGTGCCAGGCTGCATTGAAGACGTCATCGACCGAGCCGCCGCTTTCGGCAGACTGGCAGAGGCCACCTCGGTCATTTGACTGAGTGTTGATTCGCTCGAACGTGTTCCATTCGATGAACGTTCCGGCAGCGTGGCATCCTGCCGAGCTGACGTTGAAGCCTGCTCCTGCTCCTTCAGATGAGGCGCTTCCACCTCGGAGGATTTTGGCGAACTGACGTCCTCAGTCATCGACACAGCCGACTCACGAAACGCACGACGATCCGTCAGCATCGGCGAAGCCTGAGTCTCTTCAGGCATCTGCAGATTCTGATCAGGACGACGATTCTCAACCCTTGCGGCACTGGCTTCGGGAGACGTCGGACTCGATGGCTGCAGTTGTTCCAACTCGCGCTCTGAGTCGGGCAACTGACTCTCCAGACGCGATGGATCCGTGGCGGCTTCCATTGATGGATTACGAGATGCTGCCGTGGCAGGTTCCGGTGCTGATAATTCCTGAGGCTGCGGCAGCGGGATCTCAATCGGCTTCCGTTCAGCCGAATCAACAGACTCAGTGGGTTCCGGATCATCCTGAACCAGCTCCGGAATTTCCGCCTTGTCCGGAACGAGTTCCGTAGTAGTTTCTGTCTCTGGTTTCTGATCGACCTCAGGAGCACTGATTTCAGCTCGCTGCATTTCCAGCGGGGTTTCCGGAGTGGCCGTTTCGGTGGGTTGTTCCCAGGCAGTTTCTGCACTTGACTCTGACGCTGCGTAATCCGGCAAAGAGAATTCTTCCAGGTCGCGCTGAGGACCTTCTGCGGCATCGGCCTTTTGATTGTCCTGACCTTCGAACTTCAGACCGGAGGCAAACAAACACAGCAGCAGATGAATCAGCAGACTCAGACCAATGGCCCACTGCAATCGGCGCTGAACCACTCCGCGAACCAGGAACGTGACGGCCGTCAGCATGGCAATCAGAGCAGCCGACCATCCCACCTGGCCGAACCAGCGATTCATGCCAGGGAGCGAGGGAATCTGAGAATCGATCAGCAACGGAGCAGCGCTGCGAATCGTCAACAGACAGGCGGCTGCGGCAAGGCTGATGGCAAAAAACAACCGGGCACCGTGACCAGGGGTCAGCTCGGGCGTGTCTCCTTCGGTCAGCTGAATCAGGTCTCTCACGGACCATTCCCTTCTGCCGCGGCTGCAGTTTCCGGCGGAACAACCGCGACACGATAGTCACGAATTCCTGCCTGATTGCACAGGCTCATGACGCGGGCAATGAACTTCCAGTCGGCTCGTTCGTCACCACGAATAATGACGGGCTGCATTCCGGGATTGCTGGATTCCGCTCGCTGCAGCCGTTCCGCCAATGCCGCTTCGCCCAGCAGTTCCCCGCCAACGTAATATTCACCCGCCAGGTTAATGTTGACGACCATTTCCCGGGGCCGCATCACCATCGGCATGGCAGAAACTGCATCCGGCAGATTGGCCCCCAACGCTCCTTCGCCAGCGGCTTTGGATTCCTCTTCAAATCGGCTGGCAACCATAAAGAACAGCAGCAGCTGAAAGACGCAGTCGATCATGGGAGTCATGTCGATCCCGCGTTTGCTGCTGTTGCGTTTTTTGAATTGAAATCGCATGGAGACAGCTCGAACCAAAGAGCACAGAAACCGTGACCACACCGGCTGCGCGAAAGAGAATCTGCCGCTGCCTAACCTTTGTCTCTGACCGGGATGGGAACTGGTGCCTTCCGCTCTCGGGGCTCGGAAGCAGGACGCTCCGTACGAGCAGTCGGTGCGGCCGATGTGGTTTCGGGACGCGGAGTCAGACCTTTTAGAGTCACGCCGGAATCATCGCCGCGGCGGACCACTCGCCATTTGCCTTCGTAGCGCTCAAACAACGGAACAATTTCGTTGAAGACGTCTTCCATGGCTCGCAGCAATTTTTCGATTCGCGCTTCCAGCAGATTGACCATCACAATGCCTGGGATGGCCACACATAGCCCGGCAAATGTCGTCACCAGAGCTGTGTAGATTCCCTGAGCCAGCTCAGCGCCTTTGGCGGAACCGGTTGCGGTTGTCGTGCTGATCACCATAAATGCCATGATCATTCCCTGGACGGTGCCCAGCAGACCGAGCAGTGGTGCCACGCTGATACACGTATTGATGGGACGCAGGTTGGCTGCCATCCGATCAGATTCCCGCGCGACCGAGTCCTCAACAGTCTTTTCCATCTCAGCCTGAGCACGGCCGACTTTCAGAATGGCCGCCTGAATGATTCGTGACAGTGGTGACTCAGACCTGCGGCACACTTCCCACGCTTCCCGGGGATCAATTCCGTTGTTGTCCCGATTCAACTGCATCAATTGCTGCAGCAGCCGTCGAGGAATGATGCGACCTTTGCGAAGTGCGATGCGCCGTTCGATGCCGAAGGCCAGCACAATGACCGAACACAGGGCGATCGGAATCATGAACCAGCCGCCCTGGACGGCCAGATTCCACAGTACTGGGAACGCCTGAGGGGCTCCAAGCCGATTCAATTCGGCAGTCACCTGTCCCGCGAAACTGCTGTCCTGAACAGCCGTGTCAGTCGCGTCTCCCGGTGCCGAACTCACCGGCGTCTGGCCTTCCGCTGACTCCCCCGAATCGGAACTCGCCGGAGTTTGGCCTTCTGCAGAGTCCCTCGTAGCCGAACTCGCCAGAGTTTGGCCTGTGCCTGGATCCTGAGCCGCAGCGACTGCTGTGAAGGCCACTACCGACAGGAAAACGATCCCAGTCAGTCTTGCCAGCAGTCCGAATCCCTCGGTCAATACATTCAATCTTCGTGCCCGGACCTGGTGGCCGTGTCTTACCCGACCTGCCGTCTTCGAATGCGGCATAGCTTCTGGCTCCTCAGCAGCGAACATTTTGTTGATTCATTTCAATCATCTGGCCGGTGTCGCCGTTTGTTCATTCACGTCAGTTGGTCAGTGGACGACGACCTTTGTCCGGGCTTCCTCCCAGTTCATTCAGACGCTTTCTGGCGTCGGCAACCTTTGAATGCTCGGGGAATTTCTCGATCATCTGGCGATAGCAGTTCTTCGCCTGGTCCAGATCTCGCAGCACTTCAAAGCACCGCGCTGCCTCGAACCATGCCAGAGCCGACCATTCGCGATGGTTGTAAGCAAAAGCGGCCTTCAGAAAGTGCTTCGCTGCTTCGGCGTGTTTCTTCTGAGCAAAACAGCATTCGCCGATCATGAAACGCGCTTTCGCGGCCGTCTCCGTATCGGTTTCCTCAGTCACCTTCTCATAAAGCGTGATTGCCGCTGGTAACTGATTCTGATTCTGCAGTGACCAGGCAACGCCATATCGAGCTTCCGGTCTCAGATCAAACTCAGGGAACGAATCCAATACTCGTTGATGGAACTGCTGACTTAGCGGCCAGTTCTCGACCGCAGCCGCACATTCACCCGATCGAAACAGAGCCAGTGCTTCATACGTGGGATGCTTCGATTCAATCACCCGCGCGTAATGCTTCAGGGCCTCGTTCCACTTCTTCTCACGGTAGAAACATTCGGCGATCAGGAATTCTGCATCTCCCGCCAGCGCCCCGCGAGGATACGTCTTCAGTTGCTCAGCGAATGCTTGTTGAGCCTCGGAAAACCGTTCGGACTTCAGATGGCACCACGCCAATTTGTGAGCAGCCTTTTCAGCCAGTTCCGCTTCGCCCTCCTTTGCACGAATCTTCTGATAAACTCTGACAGCGTCATCGTATCGACCGGCCTCGTACAGCATCTCGGCCACTCGAAACTGACATTCCGCCGCCAACGGACTTTGTGGGTGTTTGTCCGCCAGTTGCTGAAACGACTCCATTGCCTTTTGAGTTTGTCCCAGTTCGCTCCAGGCCCAGCCCAGCTCATACAAAACTTTGTCCGCATCCGCGTAGTCTGGATTCGATTTCAACAGCCCGGCAAACGCTTTTGCTGCTTCGTCGAATTGCTTTTGTCCGGCCAGAATCAACCCCAGTAAATACTCCGCGTCGGCCGCGTCTTTCGGCTCGGGCTTCATGGCCAGGAACGAGCGAGCATCCTTCAGTGCGGTTTCAAGTTCCCCCTGCTGAAATTCACTCATGGCTTTCAGGTACGTCGCTTTGGCTGACAGTGGTGATTCGGGGAACCGAGATTTCAATGACGCCAGCGCATCCACTGACTTCTGAAACGCATTCATTTTGAAATGAGCCCAGCCGAGTCCAAACAACGATTCTGCCGAAAGTCGTCCCTGCGGCCACTGCGTAATGACTCGAGCGTAGTGCTCGACCGCTGCGGCATACTCGCCACGAGCATAAGCTGCTTCAGCCAGTCGAAACGTCGCTTCCTCCCCGGCAGCACTCTTCGGGAATTCGGTTGCCAGTTTCTTCCATTCCGATTCGGCATCCGCGATTCGATCCAGTTTCTGATACGTGTCTGCGAGCAACATCCGAATGGATTCGATCGATGACTTTGGAGCCCCGGTTGCCAGAGATTTTTCAAGAGCCGCAGCAGCCTCGGAAAAATGCCCCGTCTTCTGATGTGCGCGGCCCAGGATCGCGTACGTCTCTGCGATCAATGCGGGATCCTTCAGACGGCCCACAAGCGGCTGAGCGTCACGAATGGCATCGGCGTCCTTTCCAGCCAGATGCAGTGCCAGGCATCGACGAACTCGGGCCTGTTGAGCACTGGCATGCTGCGGAGCCGACTTCAGAAACGCGTCGTAGAGACTCAACGCCTCCGGATAGTTCTTCACCAGCAGACTGGCTTCGGCAGCGATGAATCGCACGTCGGCCGCCAGCGGATTGGACGCATACTGCTTCAGAAACGATGCCGCCGCCACGGACGCCTCCTGGTGGTCGCCCGCTTTCAGATTCGACAGCGCGGCCATGTACAACGCCTGAGGCGCCAATTCGTGCTGAGCATACTTTGCCGCAAGGTCGGCGTACTGCTTTCGAGCATCCCCGCGCTGTTCGGGGATTTCGTACAGTGCGTCGGCTCGAGTCAGTAAGAGCTGAGGAAGTGCGGGACTCTCGGCATGTCGCCTGATCGCTTCGGACAGACCCTCGAGAGCAGCCTGTGGATTTCCTTCTTTCAGATACGATCGTGCGATCCATTCGGAAGCTTCGGCGGCCTCGGGGACTTTTCGAGCGGCCACTTTTTCCAGACCAGCTCGAGCCCGCGCGTACTTCTCAATCAGGATCAGGCATTTGGCACCGGCCAGCACGGCCGCATCGTAGTGCTTTGTCTGAGGAAACTCGCGCGGCACATTCCAATACGCTGTTGCGGCTTCCTCGTACTGCTTCAGTTCATACAGACATCGCGCATGTCGCAGCATGGCCGTATCGGCCAGTGCGGAACTCCTGTCCTGACTGATGCGAGCAAACAAAGGGGCGGCTTTCGCGAACTGCTGATCGCTGAACAACGCCTCGGCCTGTCGCATTCGAACTTCGGACGTCAGAGGATGGTTTGGAAACTTCGTCTGAAAATCCGCAAACGTCGATTCTGCTTTCTGAGGCAGTTTCAGTTCTTCCTGACAAATGCCCAACGCATACAGGGCCTCGGGAATCAGTTCATCCTTTGGAAATCGTTTGGTGAATTCCTCCCACGATCGAGCTGCGTCCGGCAGTCGTCCCTGCTGGTAATGGCATTCGCCAAGAAAATACCTGGCGCGGCCCACATATTCACTTTCCGGGTGGTTCTTCAGCAGCTTTGCAAACGCGTGTTCGGCCGCACGATATTCGTCGGGCTTCTTTGAGGCCTCTGCCAGGTTCAGCCACGATGAACCAAGGTTCAGCAGTGTCTGATCGAGCATTTCGAAGCCAGGAGATCGTTCCGCCAGTTGGTTCAGCGTGGTGGCGGCGGCTGAAAACTGCTTCGCCTGCAACTGACAGGTCCCCAGATAATGTCGCGCCTTGTCAGCTCGCGGGTCATCCGGAAAACGCTTCAGAAACGTCTGCCATTCCTCGATGGCTGGCTCGAACAGTTTTTGGTTTTGAAAGCCCACAGCCACGGCAAACTGACGCGTGGCCTGTTCCGGATCCTGGGCTGAGATTCGAGAAGGCAGAAAGAAACATCCGGCAATCGCCAGGACGCACATTGACCGCAAAGGAACACACGCTGCCATGAAGAACGTTCCTGAAAGGTCGCCAAAGGCTGATTGTCAGACGGGAATGGCTTAGCGGGAATGATCAGGACAATCACAGGTGAGTAAGTACTCGTGAGCCCCGAAAACACTCGCCAAAATCGTCGCGTTCTCATTGTTGACCAAATTCCTGCCAAGGTAAACCGCCGGAAGTTGCGGATTTTTTCGGACCAGAAATCGGATCGATTCGCGTTTCCTTTTCTGGATGCCTGACTCTCCACGGTGGAATGCCTGATCATTTGTCAGGAGAGGGGGGTGGTGAACCCCTATCAGTAATTCTGGCAAAGTGGTTGAGTTGACAGTTTCGACACGCCCCCAAACGGAGGACTCAGGGAAAGTTAGCGTTCTCATTCCGCACTTTTCTGGGATTCAGCGAAAGGGCTCAGCCAGTGAATGAAAGCGCGGCGACGAAGACAACAACCGTTCCAACACTGCGGTGCTGCATATCAACGGTTCAAATGCACTGCCCTGTGGGAGAAAGTTCGAATGGTAACCACAACCGACAACCTCTCATCGCCGAACCCCATGGCAGATCTGCGCGTCATGGCAATTCGGAAGTCTGCCAGCGAACTGGGATTTCACCCCTCAAAGAGATTTCCCTGGGTTTACGGCATCGTGATGGACTGGCCGATCAATGATCAGATCGCAACCATCCTTTCCTTCAGTGACGGGAGTGCCAGTCTTTACTCGACAGGAACCTATGGCATTCTCGGTGGAATCAAACACGAAACCGTTCGGCAGAAAGCCGTTCGATTTGTGCAGCTTGCAGACATCTTCGCAGACAACTCGGTCGCGGCAACGGATGAGTCGTGTCCTCCAGCACATCTGATTCGCTTTTATCTGCTGACGTATTCCGGTGTTCGAGTTCTCGAAGGGCCTCGGAACGAAATTGAGGAGGGTCGACATCCTCTGACCCGCCTGTTTGCTGCCGGACAGAACGTCCTGACGGAACTGCGTCGAGTTACCGAGCCGCCGATGACATCCGAGTCCGACTCGACCTGCGAATCGGAAGGCTGTCGAAACAGTTCCGCGGTCGAGTACGTCAACTGCCTGTTGACAGCCATGTCGGACGGAGCATTTTCTTCCGTCGAGATTTTTGCCTCAAAACCCCTGCCGGTACTGGAACAGCACGTTGGCGCGGCCGAGCATCTGCGGGAGTGGGTTGCGTCGCATCAGTTCAGTTCGAGCGACCCAGAACCTCGTGAAGTCATCCGCTGGCTGCTGCAGATCGGCGACGTGCGAGGCCTTCCCATCCTGACTCGAACCGGCGAACTCGTGGCCACTCACCCACGCGATGACGGAACTCATGCCACACAAAAGTTCCTCTTCACAGCCGGGAGCTTTAACCGATGGGTTCGAGTGGAACTGGCGTCACGCAATCAGAATGCAAACGAACACTAATCAGCACTCATTGTTTCGATTCGCGGTGATGAGTGATAATTAGTGTTCCCGTTGCGATTCTACGGCTCAGCTCGCGACATTCCGCCTGTTCAACATTTCCACACTCGTCGGGCGATTCGACGAAACATGGCTTTGAACCCGCGTACAAGGTCAGCAATTCAAAGTCAGTCAATCGCTGCAGCGGATCACCGCCGTGCTGAGAACGTAGTTTGCCTCAACCTTCAGTACTGGACCGAGGGAACTCGATTGGGGTTGTTACGATCGAGTTGCTGCAGCGTAGCATTAAATTGATTCTCCAGTTGCTGCCGCTGACGGTCATACGTATCCAGAGGATTCATCGGCAGAGAAGGCTGTGCTGGCGGCCATGCGGTCGCAGAGCCTGAGTTGCCAGTTGGATACTGTGAGCCCTGAGGCGCCAAGCCGGGATTCATTCCCCCCGCCGAAGGCAGGGATTGCTGGACCTGTCCCTGGGCGCCCGAGCCAGGCTGTCCGTATGAGATGCCGTTGGTCATCGAGTAGCTGCCGGGGGACGAGATATTTCCGGTGTGAAGTGGAACGGAATTGCCCGGCATTGCCTGCCCTTGTGCAGAGAATCCTCCACCGGCTGGATTGAAGCCGGAAGGTTGTCCCACCGGAAATGGTGTTCCCAGCCCCACATTCAAGCCTTCCGGAGAAATCTGTCCGTACGAGCCAGCCGGATTAGAACCCGAGTTTTGCGGAACCTGCCCTGTTTGTCCGTTGAAACCTGAGGATGCTCCGGGATTCTGCAACCGCTGTCCCGGTTGAGACATCGAATCTGCATATTCTCCCGCCGAGTTCATTGCCTGAGGAGAGCCATTGGCAAATCCCAGCGGCTGCCCATAGCTGACCGGCGCTGCGGATGGATGCGAAAACGAACCTGATGCATGCACGGGAACGATGCGTCCGCCGTTAACAGTCATGCTGGAAGTATTCATGGAGGAATTATTCACGCCACCATTTACGTTTGCGGACATGATCGAGCCGGCCGCCGCAACCTGAGCCGCTGGTTGCTGCAAGGCAACTCCGGATGGTTGTGTTTGAGGTGCCTGCTGTGTCTGAGCTGATTGCTGTGTCTGAGGTGGCTGCAGCGGGAATGGCTGAGACTGCAGACGCGGATCCGAATAGGCGATTGCCCCGGCAGGGACAGCCGCAGGATTCTGTCCCTGCATCAAATTTGGTGGCACTGACGTCGCGGGAAATCCGCCAGCTTGTCCCGATGACGGAGCTGAGTACTGAGTTCCGGGCTGAGTGACGACGGAATTCTGATTCTGCGCACCCATCACGTAGTTCATTGATGGAGCCACTGGAGATCCTGGAGCATTGGCCCAGGGCGGAGGTGACTGATAATTCTGGGCAACGTTCGACTGGCCATTCGCAGAAAACTGACCTGTCGAATTTGTCATCGCGGACTGCTGTGGGATTCCCACATTTGCGCCCGACACGGCCGGATTGAAGTCCGGATTACCATTGGCGGTTCCCGGAATCTTCATGCGGGATTGTTCGGCCTGGATTCGCTCCAGACGAGCCATCTCCTGGATCTGTTCAAACGTCGCGTTGGCAGGTATCACGGGAGTTGATTCGGCAGGACCGCCGGCCGCAACGTTTGCGGATGGCGACACACCGGCCTGCTTCTGCAGCTGAGCCATCACCTGCTGAGCTCGTGCCGATGCGCCATACCAGCTGGCAACTCGCTGTTCGGCCCCCGCTCGGTTGCCCTGCTTCAGATCCAGCAGGGCCAGATTCATCCGCGCGTTTTCGTGATTGGGATTTACCTTGATTGCATGATCCAGATACCTCGATGCTTCGCTGTAACGATTCTGCAGCAGGTACGAATATCCAATGTCACATAACAGGTTGGCATCCTGCGGCTTGATTCTGAGTGCCTGACGATAGTGGTATTCCGCATCGGACCACTTCTGCGACAGATCCGACACCATCGCCATTCCATGATGCGCTGTGGCATTTTCCGGATCGGAGCTCAGAACTTCCTCATAGGCCTTTTGAGCGTCGTCGATGCGATTCTCCTGCAGAGCATTCTGTCCCTGCGCCAGCAGCCGATCCAGCTGCTCGGTCGCAATCGGCATCTTCGTTGCCGGCGACTTCGCGGAATCGTCCTGGGAGTCATCGTCTGCCAACTGGGCAGCAGGAAACTCACGAGGCGGATTGGTGTCTTCCGGGTCCGTGGTTTCTCGCTGAAACGGATTCCATGCGAAGCGGCTTGTGGTCCCGGACTGACATCCCGTTACAAGGCAGACGACAAGGAGAAATCCGCAAGTGTTCCAGCGACATCCTGACATCGTCAGGTCTCCAGAATGATAAGACAGGAGTGAGACAGGGAGAGAGTTCGCGCAGATCGCGCCAGAGGGGTGAGTGCCGATGAGACCCGTGTTCTAAACAAAACCCCGGATTTATGGCTAGAGGTGTTCTCAAAGGGACCGCAGTCGCGGCATCTCAACGCATCCCGACAGCCATCGTGGCCACTCAGTACCGCATGCTGCATCACAAGGAGGAAAACCGGGTAATTTGCGCAGGATGCGTTGCGGGCTACGCCCCTTCGTTCTTCACATACCCGGAGAGCGGCCGGTGTGAACCGGCCGGCAAAAGCTATGGCACGGAACTGATTGACAGGAGTCCCCACACCCGATGAGGCCAGACGCAAAGAGGTCAAACGCGAGCATCACGGCAGCCAATGAACTGCGAGTCAACTCTGCGGCCTCTGCGGCCTCTGCGTTGAAACTGCCCCCCGGGTGCCATGCCTCGCTCGCGTGGGCATGGAGGTTTCTCAATGATCTTTTCGAATCAAAACTGCCCGGGCGACTGACGTTTGCATGCCCTCGTCACCGAGGGCATGGCACCCGTGCATTGAATGTCACTTCTTGTTTGAGGCTTTGACGTCCTTCTTTGGCTTTTTCTTCTTCTTGTCGTCCTTCTGACGGTTGTCGCCTTTTCCCATGTGTCGTCTCTTTGCTGAAGTTGATGATGGACCAGTTTGCCGGGACAAGAATCTGGTGAGTGCACCATTTCTCGCAATCCCGGACGCGTGTCAGCATACCACGCTCTGACCTCAACGGTAATCCGAAACGTCCCGTTCGGCCGTGATGTCCTTGCATCACCAGGAAGCTCACGCATCCCGCTCTCCAGCAATCGCTCCGCGGCGAGCGGCCCGGTGTCAGCCGGCCGGTACCATACGCTCCCTGCAGACGATTCGTCTGACGCAATCCGGCCCGGGTGTCGCTGCCGCGCGTGAACTGCGATTCGACTCTGCGTTCTCTGCGAACTCTGCGTTGAAATCCGATTCCCCTTCCCCCGGGGAACGCCAAACTCTGGCGAGTTCAGCTACGAGGAGATGCAGAAGTGCCGGCAGAGACGGAATCGGCTACCATCTCACTCCGTGATAATGGAAAGTCGCCGAGTGAATGAACTGCATCATTCGTCGGCAGTAACCGCTTCAGAGTCTTACTCCGTAATTGGCGCGCACGGTGCGCGCCAGTTTGCGGGTAGCGAACAACGTGAGCGGACTTTTTTCATCGAGCCGTGAGGCTCCTTTGGGTCAGGGGCTTTCAGCCCTTGTCAGGCAGGAAATCATGCAGCGTCCGAAGAGTGGTGGTGGCTGGAAGGCCATCGGATACAGTCTCAGGCTGGCTCGGCGAGTCGGCTGGTGGAATATGTGGAAAGCCATGCGCTCCCGCAACACCTGCAAGACCTGCGCGGTGGGGATGGGCGGACAACTGGGTGGAATGGTCAACGAAGGTGGACACTTCCCCGAAGTCTGCAAAAAGTCGTTCCAGGCCATGGCATCGGACATGCAGGGAGCCCTCCGAAAGGAAGTCATCGAAGGTCTAAGCCTCAGTCAGCTGCGAGCGATGACACCGCGGCAACTGGAACACGCAGGACGAATCGCTGAGCCCCTGTATCTGCCCCCGGGAGCGTCGTCGTACCAGACCATTTCCTGGGATCGAGCGATGGAGATCCTTGCCGACCGAATGAAGTTGGCTGGCCCGCAACGAAGCTTCTTTTACGCGAGTGGCCGAGCATCCAACGAAGCCGGATTTCTGTTTCAGTTGATGGCACGGTTGTTCGGTACGAACTACGTCAACAATTGTTCGTATTACTGTCATCAGGCCAGCGGTGTCGGGCTGGGAATGGCACTGGGAACCGGGGCGGGCACGGTTCGTCTGCAGGATCTGCAGCACACCGATCTGTACATTCTGATTGGAGCCAATCCGTCATCCAATCATCCCCGTCTGATGCGCACTTTGATGGAGATTCGGCGAAGGGGCGGAAAGATCATTGTCATCAATCCCATGAAGGAACTGGGCCTGCAGAGTTTCCGAGTTCCCAGTGATGTGCGCAGCCTGCTGTTTGGGACTGAGATCGCCAGTCAGTACGTGCAGCCGCATATCGGCGGAGATCTGGCGCTGCTGAGTGGCATTGCCAAAGACGTGCTGGAACGTTCGGGCCAGAATACGTCGTTTATCCACCAGCACACTGAAGGCTTTGAAGAGTTTGCTTCGGCGATTCGCGAGGTGACCTGGGAAGCCATTATTCGACAAAGCGGAGTGGACCGGGACACGATTCGCCAGATTGCGAGTCAGTACCTGAGTGCTGAAAACGTGGTCATCGGCTGGTGCATGGGAATTACTCATCACCTGCATGGCACTCGGAATGTTCACGCAATTGCCAATCTGGCGTTGCTCCGCGGCATGGTGGGACGAGCGAAGGCGGGGCTGATGCCCATTCGCGGTCACAGCAACGTACAGGGACTGGGAACCGTCGGAGTGACTCCGGCACTGAAGCAGAACATCCTGGAGCGCTTCGAAAAGCGACTGGGAATTGAAGTGCCGAAATCACCGGGCTTCGACACGATGGCCTGCATGGACGCGGCGCATCTGGGTTCCATGGACTTTGCGCTGTGCCTGGGAGGGAATCTCTACGGCAGTAACCCGAATGCTCGACGAGCTCTGGAGGCCATGCAGAAGATCAAAACGATCGTCTATCTGTCCACAACACTCAACACAGGTCATGCCTGGGGAACTGGTGAAGAAACGCTGATCCTTCCCGTTCTTCCTCGAGATGAAGAGCCACAGAAGACCAGTCAGGAGTCGATGTTCAGCTATGTGCGACTGAGCGACGGAGGCCCCAGCCGACACGCTCGGGCAAAGAGTGAAGTAGCAATTCTTGCCGACCTGGGACAGAGAATCTTTGGCACCGGTGGCAAGCTGGACTGGTCACTCATGAACAGTCATGCGGCGATTCGTGAACTGATTGCCGATCTGATTCCGGGGTACGAAGAGCTGAAGTCCATTGATGAAACGAAGAAGGAGTTTCATGTGCCCGGACGTGCCATCGAAAATTATCAGTTCCCGACTTCCAGTGGCCGCGCAAAGTTTCATGCAGTGACGCTGCCCGCAGAACTGACGTCAGACAATCAACTGCGCCTGATGACCATGCGATCTGAGGGGCAGTTCAACAGCGTGGTGTACGACGAAGAAGACCTGTATCGAGGACAGGAGCGGCGCGATGTGGTTTTGATGAATCGAGCTGACATGGACCGCCTGGGGCTGCAGCCGGATACGCGAGTTCAAATTCGCAGTGCGGCTGGCGAGATGCGTTACATTCTGGCGCGCGAGTTCGACATTCGACAGGGCAACGTGGCGATGTACTACCCTGAATCGAATGTGCTGGTGCCGCATGAAGTCGATCCGCTGTCCAAAACTCCGGCGTTCAAATCCGTCGCTGTGACCATCGAGCGGGAACCCGATCCGAGGTAAGTCGAACGTGCGCATTTATGGTCGGATGGCAGCGCCATTAAGCATTTAAGTAGCCGAATTCGTGAGAATTCGGAGCTCTGTGGCACGGCGGTCGGAAGTCTCACCACTTCCGCTACAGATCACGGTGCACCTGATTCTTCCACCATCATCCACTGAACACGAATTGCTGCTGGAAAACGCTGCACAAGTGGACACAATACGCGTTTGGTATCGGAATCAGTTCCCGGACAACTCCGTGGCGGATTAGAAATGACTCGCTGGTATTATCAGGTTTTCTCTGAAGACTTCGGACCGGTTGATGAATCTCAGATTCACGAACTGACACGCGAAGGCACGCTTGCGTCGGACGATAAGGTCCGTCATGAAGACAGCAGGGTCTGGATCACGGTGACCGAATTTCAGGCGTCGACTGGAGCCCTGAGTGATCCCGGGGAAATCGGAGACCTGTCCGAATTGTCCTTCAGCTTTGAAGAGACAAGTGCTGTACCAGCCATCCAAACCGTCGAAACAGTCACTGAGCCGGAGACTGAGTCAGGGCCAGGGCCACAGCATTTCGTGCAGTCGTTGGGTCAGATTCTGGGACCCGTCGACATCGAAGAAATCGTGGAGATGCTGAAGTCGGGGACGATTGACGGCACTGACGAAGTGAAGATTGGTGATGATGGAGCGTGGGAGCCGTTGATCTCCATTCCTGAACTGGCGGCCGTGTTGCTGGACATGACCGAAAGTCTTCCCTCATCGGATCCTGGATATTCCCGAGAAGATCGATTGAAGGCGAGAGCGGCTGCGGCCGCGGCATATACCGCAGCGGAAGCGGCGTCTCCCGCAGAGCCAACCGCGGCTGCTAACCCGATTGAGACTGACACCGCGGCGGCCATCGACAGTCCCACGGATTCCAAAGCCGGGACTCGCAAGGCTCAGAAATCGGCCACAGGTTCAAAGTCCCGAGCATCCTCGACAAATGCTCGAAAGGCTCAGGCGAAAAAGGTCGCAGACAAAGTTCTGAATGAGATTTTTGACGAAGTGTTTGCTGAGGAGCCGAAGCCATCACGGGCGACCGGTTCTGCATCCGGTGGCGCTGCGTTCGCTCGAGCGACCGGCGAGCCTGATGCGGCAACCGCTGCCGAACGTGTAGTCTCGTCGCCATCGCAGCCGTCCAGTGTTCCAGTGACGGCGATTGCGTCATCGCCTCCCACGCCTGCACCTCCGGTACGCAGCGTCCCTACTCCCAAACCATCGCCAAAACCTGTTCGCTCGAGCAGCGGAGGTGGCGGGCTGGGTGGATTGATCAAGCCGATAGCAATCGGTGGAGGAGCGTTAGGGCTGCTGGCGGCGATCTGGTTTCTGATCATCCCGATGCTCAAAGGCGATACGTCGAACTATCTGAAACGCATCTCGGTAACAATGGCCGAGTACGACGCGCTGGGGACAGCTCCCACTGAAGACGCATGGAAGGCATTTTCATCGAAGACGCGGGACGAGTTCGCGACGTATTACAAGGAAATGGCGGAAAGCAATGCGTCGGGCCCGGGAAACGACGAATGTCGTGAAGCCCTGAAGGCATTTGTCGCGATGACCAACCTGCAGTTTTCCGAAAAAGAGCAGCGGATGAAGCTGGCTTCCGAAGTGAAAATGAATCTGGCCAAACTGGCCAGAAGAAAGTGACGCGGGCAAATGCCGGAATCTGTTGAGCACCCGCACCCGGATGCCCGCTACTGGTCGCTTTCGCCTGATTGTGTGTATCTGAACCATGGATCTTTCGGTCCATCTCCGTTGCCGGTACGCCGCGCGCGGGAAGAATGGTCAGAGCGACTGGAACGTCAGCCCATGCGATTCTTCTGTCGCGAGATGGAAGAAGAAATGGAACGCACAGCGACTCAACTGGCGACCTTCCTGAAGACACAGCCGGATCGCATTGTTCTGGTGGATAACGCGACCGTTGCCATGAATATTGTGGCGGCGTCGCTGAAGCTGGAACCCGGAGATGAGGTGATTCTGACGGATCACGAGTACGGCGCCGTTCGCAATGTCTGGCAGGCGCGATGTGCCGCTACAGGCGCTCGAATTGTGACGGCGACACTGCCGTTTCCGCTGTCGAATGAAGCGACCGTCAATGCGATCGAACAGGCGATCAACCCGAAGACTCGGCTGATTGTCGTCAGTCATGTGACGTCCGCGACAGCCAGCATTCTGCCGATCGCTGATATCTGCCGCATGGCCGCCCAGCGCCGCGTTCCAGTCTGTGTGGACGGTCCGCATGCTCTGGCCATGCTGGATGTCGACCTGGGAAAACTGGGCTGTGATTTTTACTGCGGCAGTTGTCACAAATGGCTGAGTGCACCGTTTGGCAGCGGCTTTCTTTGGGTTCATCCGCGGCATCATGCGGACGTTCGTTCGCCCGTGATGAGCTGGGATGGCAGTATTGCCGGACGGCCTGCTTCGTGGAAGGACCGAACCAACTGGCTGGGAACTCGTGACCCGGCTCCAATGCTGGCGATCTCAGCCGCATTGGATTTCATGACGCCGGATCGTATTCGGGCTTTTCGAGTTCACGCGCACACGCTGATTGCTGACGCGCGGCGGCGTTTGCTGGAGATCCCCGGCAGTGGCCCTTTCTGCACGGCCGAAGAGACAGATTTTGTCAGCATGGCGGCCGTGGAACTTCCTCAGACGGGTGGCTGGAAGCCGGGCTATCACGGTCATCCGGATGAACTGCAGATCGCTCTGCGCGACCGGCATGGAATTGAAGTTCTGATGGGATGCTGGAAGGGGCGACGATTTCTGCGAGTCTCAGCACACCTTTACACGACTCGACAGCACATCGACCTGCTGGTGAATGCCGTGCGAGAACTTCTCTGAGCGGTTTGTGATCGGCAAAGGGCTGTCTCGGTTCAATCAATCTCCGGAGAAGCCTCACGCGGAGTCGCGGAGTACAACGGACCAAAAGAATTCCCATTTCGCAATTCCTGCCCTTCTCCGCGTCTTCGCGTCTCCGCGTGACAACAGACATGCTGGCAGGTGATCTTGTGGGAGGGGAATGATTGGGAGAAGGTGCGGTGGAGAGGAGAGCCGCCTGTTCTGCCTGGGAATCACCCGCGGCTGGCGCCTTGCGGCTCACTGATTTGGCATCGCCGACCTATCGCTGATAGATCGGGAGATAGCCATATTCGATGGCCAATGCCAACACGGCCAGCGACGTGGCATAAACTCGGCCGGCCTGGCGTTCCGTTCCATCTTCCGGATTCCAGTAGCCGTTGGGATGTTGCAGACTGAGTGTGGTTCGGTATAGCGATTCGCGCGACTGAGTCCATTCGTCGCCGCCCACTTTGAACATTCCCACGGTGCAGTAATAGACGCCGTAGTAAAAGTAGTGCTCGCCTTTGGCCAGCGGCCGCGACAGGATCATTTTGGCGGCGGCCAGTGTTTCTGCAGTGCGGTGTTCGCCACAGACTTCCAGCGCCAGGATGCCTGTGCCGGCTCGAGTCACCGTGCTGCCATGCCCGACCATGTACCCGAAGCCGCCGTCATGCTTCACATGCAGTCGTTTCACATAGGCGATGGCACGATCGATGTTCTCGGCGGGGACGTCGCATCCAATGTCCTTCGCAGCTCGCAGCGCCAGCAGTTGCCAGGCAGTGACACTCAGGTCGGCATCGCCGCTGGTCGGCTGGTACCTCCACCCTCCATCATGGTCCTTTGGTTTGGGATGATTCTGAGCATCCACAATCAGTTTCACCGCTTTGGCGAGTGCCTCTCGGCATTGGGCGGCCTGAGTGGGCTCGACCATGCCAACGATCTCTGCCATCATCAGCGTGGCTATGCCATGGCTGTACATCGGACCGTGGCTGCGTTCCCTTCCCACCAGCAGACCATTCGGTTGCTGTTGTGCCATCAACCAGCCAACTCCGCGAGTCATCTGATGGCCGTAAGGTCCTTCCTCAGGAACATGTCCGGCTGCCAGCATCGCCATCAGTGCCAGAGCCGTGGTGGCGGTTGATTCGCCGAAGTCGTTGGTACTCCAGGCTCCTGATGCCTGTTGCTCCGTGGCCAACCACGAGATAGCTCGGCGAATCCCGGCATCCATCTGCTGTTCCAGAGGATCGGCCGCTTCGTCTCCGCGCGCAGAATACTTCAGGAAACCGAGGCCCATAGCCGCGGCACCAGTCAGGAACTGACGACGATCAGGAAGCGACTGCATCACGACACTGTATCGAAAAACCTGGTCGG
>Ga0209573_1003056_pt1 | contig 19514 bp, 17 predicted proteins | sample TNRBio252014_DNA_FD_185870 | JGI IMG/M metagenome (GOLD analysis project Ga0209573, IMG submission 185870) | Wastewater treatment Type I Accumulibacter community from EBPR Bioreactor in Madison, WI, USA - TNR Reactor_6/25/2014_ DNA (SPAdes)... | ecosystem: Engineered > Bioreactor > EBPR >...
GGGATTTGGCTCGGGTGATGTCCGGGCAGCGTTTTCGGGGGTCATCTTTTGGCAGCGGCAGATGCACGATTTTTGACTTGCTGCCCGTGACGCGGATCACAGCTTCTGCCAGTTCCAGCATCGTGTTTTCGACCGGGTTACCAATATTGATTGGTCCGGTGTGGTCGTCCTGGTCCATCAGTTTCATCATGCCGGCGATCAGGTCATCGCAGTAGCAGAACGATCGCGTCTGCTGGCCATCGCCGTAGACGGTGATGTCGTCGCCCTTCAGTGCCTGGATGATGAAATTCGAGACGACTCGTCCATCATCCGGGGCCATGCGGGGACCATACGTATTGAAGATGCGGATGATGCGGATTTCTGTGCCGTGGGCGAGGTGATAGTTCATCATCAGCGATTCGGCAATGCGTTTGCCTTCGTCATAACAACTGCGAGGACCGATGGGATTGACGTGTCCCCAGTAATCTTCGGTCTGAGGATGAACGAGTGGATCACCGTAGACTTCCGAAGTGGACGCATGCAGGACTCGAGCTCCGCAACGCTTGGCCAGTCCCATGATATTGACCATGCCAACTGTGGACGTCTTGATGGTCTTGATCGGGTTGAACTGATAGGCCTGTGGCGATGCAGGGCAGGCGAGGTTGAAGATCCGATCGGCTTCCACGTAAAGCGGATGCACGATGTCGTGACGGATCAGTTCGAATCGAGGATGTCCCAGCAGATGGCGGACATTGTCCTTGGAACCGGTGAAGAAGTTGTCCACGCAGATGACTTCGTCGCCTCGTTCGATCAGGCGATCGCACAGATGACTTCCCAGAAATCCTGCACCGCCGGTCACCAGAACGCTTGCCATCGAGATCCCTTTGTTAATGCCGTGTGGCAACTGTAAATGCTGTGTGACAAACTGGTTATCAGGTTCGTAGTTCCGGCTTCAGCCGGTTCTGCCGCATGAATGCGGGACTACAAACTCAAAGTCCTTTTGGTTAGCAGCCAGTGTTCTGTGCCAATTTGAATTGGTGTGCTCGCAATCAGCCGGAAAGCGCTGGCTGCCGGTTAGAAACCGGGGCTAGCGCCCAGCGGCTCATTTATCTCACCGTAAATCCCTGCTATCACAAAGCCCTCGTCTGCCGATCGTATGAATCCAGACTCTCTGTAGCTCACAACGTGAGCGATTCTCATATTCCGAGCGTGAGCTCGAACCGGGTCAGGGGATCTCATTCCCTGGGCTGGTGTTGGGCCAGCAACTCCGCAATTTGAACGGCATTGGTGGCGGCACCTTTGCGGAGATTGTCTGAGACGCACCAGAATGTGATTGCGTTGGGGTTGGACAGATCCTTTCGCAGTCGACCGATGAAGACATCATCACTGCCGTCGCAGGTCGATGGCATTGGGTACTGTGAGGTGGCCTGATCGTCGACCACGCGAATGCCCGGAGTTGCTTCGAACAGTCGACGGGCTTCTTCGACGGACAGAGGGCGTTCGGTTTCCACGTTAATGGTTTCGCTGTGGCAGTTGGAAACCGGAATGCGGATACAGGTCGCGCAGATCTGAATGGATTCGTCGCCCAGAATCTTGCGGGTCTCATACACCATTTTCAGTTCTTCGCTGGTGTAGCCGTCCTGTTTGAAGCTGCCGATCTGCGGCACGGCATTGAATGCGATCGGGTTTTTGAAGACCTGGTATTCGTATTCTGTTCCGGCCAGGGCCGCTCGGGTGCCTTCGATCAGGTCGGTTGTGCCCTGCAGTCCGGCGCCGCTGGTGGCCTGGTAGGTGCTGACGATGACTCGCCGGACGCGAGCCGCGTCGTGCAGAGGTTTGAGGGCCAGAACCATCTGAGTGGTGGAGCAGTTGGGGCTGGCGATGATGCCTTTGGCGTTCAGGGCATCCTGCGGATTGATTTCGGGGACGACCAGTGCAACATCCGGGTGCATGCGCCAATAGCCGGATTCATCAATCACCTGGCAACCTGCTTTGATGGCTGACGGCAGGAATTCGGCCGCTGTTTCGTCCGGAGTGCTGGCGATGACCAGATCAACTCCTTTGAAGCAGTCGTGCGTCAGAACTTCGACCGTGAGAGTTTTGCCGGCGAATTCGACCTGTTGTCCGGCACTTCGAGCGGACGCGAGCAGTCGCACCTGTCTGGCGGGAAACTTCCGCTCTTCCAGCAGTTGCAGAATGATTCGGCCAACGGCACCTGTCGCACCGACGACAGCCACGGTATTAAACACGGAATGATCCTTTCAATGGTTTCTGTCAGACGTCTTCAGCGGAACAGCCTATGACCTGCGAGTTGTGGCAGATCAGGGATTCGTGGTTGAGAATCCCCAGGTTGGATTTCAACGTGGAGACTGCCTGATCGACGACATTTCCGTCAGCGATCCGCTTTTGGCCGCGCAGGAAAGCCGCGAAGACTACCTGAGCTGGCGGTTTGCGGGGCTGGAAAATATCTTCCGGCATGAGAATTTCCAAATCCGGCAGACAAAACCGGCCTTTCGTTCACTTTCTGCGATTGCCGTGAGCACTTCAGACGCCGTCGACTTTCACGCTCAGTTCCTGAGCTGCGTGGGACTTCTCGCGCAGGAGCCGGAACGCGCGCTGACTGGCCTGTTTGACCTGACAGCTCAGCGATTGGTTCGCTTTGCCGCCACAATTACTGGAAATCAGCCGGATGCGGAAGACGCCCTGCAGGGGGCATTTTCAAGGATTGCCTTCCGCCCTCGGCTGCTGGTCAGAGCGGATGCGCCCTGGCCCTATCTGATCCGCGCTGTGCGGAATGAAGCGCTGCGAATCGTTCAGAAACGTCGTGGATCCGGAAAGGATGTTTCGGATCGGGGTTCCGGGGAAGCGAGTGTGGAAGCTCAGGTAGTTCACGAGGAGACGGCCGACAGTGTCCGCAGGATTCTGCAGACGCTGCCAAAGTCTCAGTACGAAGTTGTCATTTTAAAGCATTGGGAAGAACTGACATTTGCCGAAATAGCGGAAACACTTGGGTTGTCGCAAAACACGGTTGCCAGTCGATATCGTTATGCAATGGAGAAACTTCAGCGAAGTCTGGAACCTCTGATTCGCTGAAATCCATTGCGGTCTATGATTCCTGCTGCAGGGCACAAGTTTCTCGTTGCACTGTCCTCGTTTGATGACCATTAGCGGGCGTTGAAAAAGGTGTCTGGAACTTTGGAGGAATCCGAATACCTCGTTCTAATCGGCTGCCGGAGAGTTCCAGACACTTTTTTCAACCACGGGTTTACTTCAACCGATTGTTGCTGCTCACACTGACTGCTCCTGATCCCCCAAAGAGTTGAATTCCTTCCGAATCATTCATTGCTGCAATAAGTCGGGCGGCCGATTGGCACCTGACTGCAGCCCGGCTGAAGCACATTGCCATGCAAGATCCTCGTCATCGAATTCCGGAGCCTGCGACGCCGGAACATCAGCTGCTCAGAGACGTCGGAGAGCTGCCGGTTCTGTCCAGCGGGCTGCGTCAACGCGTTGTGGTGGATATTCATCGCCAGGTTTCAAAGGGACGCTGGGCCGATCGATTGCAGATTGCCGGATCCGTCCTGGTGGCAAGTCTGCTGGTGGGTCTGGCCTGGATGTTTCGCGGGACCGGGCAGAGCGAACTGGCGGACAAACCGACGCCCCCGGTCGATACGTCGACTGAGACACCAGCAACGGATCCCTATTCTTCGTCGGCCTCGTCGTCATCATCCACCGCGGCAATGCCGGTGATCCCGGCGGAAGTTCCTGAGAAAACTGTGCCACAGGGAGGCCCTTCGTCTCGTGATATGAGGGAACTGCAGCAGTTGAATCAGTTGATCGAACGAATTCAGGGGCGCGGCAACATCGTTTGTGGAACACTGCAGGTCTGGTAATTGACGCTCAGTCGCATTCACACACAGCACGCAGGTGCCTGCGAAAAATTACCTGGCAGATCTGCAACCGTTCCGGAGATCCTGATGACTTCAGCGCTGGCCACGCGATTTGTGTCGGCGTTTCAGGCCCTGTCAGCAACGTCTGAAAACCATGTGCCCGAAGTCATCAACCTGATCCTTACGGAAGCCCGCAGGGCTCGTGCCAGTGACATTCATCTGGTGCCCACCGAATCGGCTCTGCTGATGCAATGGCGAGTCGACGGCGTGCTGCATTCCATTGCCGGATTCGACGGAGACATTTCGTCCCGGCTGATCGCTCGACTGAAAGTGATCAGCGGCCTGCTGACGTATCGCACCGATGTGCCTCAGGAAGGCCGGGTGGCTCGGGAATACTGTTCCGGAGAAGTGCGAATCACCACCTTTCCCACGCTGCATGGCGAGAAGGCAGCCATTCGGCTGTTTGCAGAAAACGATCGGTTACAGCAACTGGAACAACTGGGACTTCCCACTGATGTTTTCGCAGCCCTGAAGGAAGATCTGGAAGCAACAGCCGGCGTGATTCTGCTGACCGGGCCTTCCGGCAGCGGAAAGACGACGACGGCATATGCGTGTCTGCGTGAAATCATCCGCAGTTCCCAGGGGGCTCGGTGTCTGATGACGCTGGAAGATCCCGTTGAAGTGGCCGTGACCGGCGCGACTCAGGCTCAGGTTCGACCGTCGGCGGGGTTCACGCTGGCGACAGGTCTTCGATCGCTGATGCGACAGGATCCGGACGTGATTCTGGTGGGTGAAATTCGAGATCCGGAAACTGCGGAAGCCGCATTTCAGGCAGCTCTGACGGGGCACCTGGTGATCACCACGTTTCATGCGGGCAGCACAGCCGAGGCGATCACGCGACTACTGGAAATGCAGGTCGAACCCTATCTCATTCGCAGTGGGCTCAGGCGAGTCATCTGTCAGCGACTGTTGAGGCGAGTCTGTGCGGACTGTGGTGGTTCGGGATGTGGCGAAGCGAAATCCGAAATTCAATCGACAAACACCAGACAGTCAGACGAATCGAGTGACCGTCAGACTCGTATCGCGTGCCAGTCCTGCGGCTCGACGGGTTATCAGGGTCGGATGGTGCTGGCCGAGATGCTGGATCCGGAGGTATCAGAAGTGGCTGCGGCGATTCTGCAGCGAGCGGATGCTCGGCAGATCGCACGTGTGGCTGTCGAATCCGGTATGAGGACTTTGCGATTGACTGCCGAACAGGCTGTTGACAACGGGATGACGACGGCTGTGGAAGTGTTGCGAGTTCTGGGGAGCGGTCGATAAGTGAGCGGCAAGGCGCTAGCCGCTGGTTGTTTTGGCGAATTACCCGCGGCTAGCGCCTGGCGGCTCACGGTCTCAGAGGTTCATCGTGTCAAGGGGGGCTCCTCCCTTGTTGGGCGTACTTAATATGCTGACACGCTCATTATCGCTGGAAGATCTGCAGCAGCTGTCCGCTGAAATTCAGCATCTGGTTCGCGCTGGGTTGCCTCTTGAACAGTCACTGGTGCAGGCCGGCCAGGGTCATGGCAGAACTCTGCAGCGAGTCACGGAATCGATTGCGTCGCAGCTGAGTCAGGGGCGGTCGCTTTCTGACATTGTTGAACAGGAAAAGATTGGCGCGCCGAGGATTCTGTCGGCGGCCGTCGGGGCGGGGCTGCAGTCGGGAGATCTGGGACTGGCGGTTGAAATGCTGGGAGATTTTGCGGCGGACATCAATCGCGTGCGTCGTCGACTGCTGGAGGCCGCCACGTATCCGCTGACGATCGTATTTGTTGCCGGCGTGCTGATGTTTGTGGTGATTCAGCATACGATGGAAGTGCTGTTGGACGTGATCTTGTCCTGGAACCTGCCGGCAAATTCCGTCCTTGTGCAATTGCTGATCTGGAATAGGGACATACCGGGATGGACTCTTTCGATTCCACTGGCTGCCATGCTGCTGATGGGATTCTGGTTCATGTCGGGGCGAGCATCGGCGATGGCTTTTCGCGGCCCCGAGCGATTGCTGCTGCTGATTCCGGGAATCGGTCCGCTGATTCGCGACCTGCAGACTTACACCCTGACTCGCATGCTGGCCATGCTGATTGAACGACAGCTTCCATTGCCCGAAGCGTTGTCGCTGGCAGGTGGAATCAGCGGGTCGGTGTCTTTGCAGAAAGCCTGTCGTCACATGGCCGCAGCCGTTCAGGAAGGGCGTTCGGCCAGTGAAGTTTCGTCGGAGCCGAACCTTCCGCCCCTGCTGAATGCCTGTTTGAGCCAGACCGACCGGGAAGAAGCGCGACTGGTGCATCGATTGCGATCCGTGGCCGATTTTTATCGCAGCCGGATGGAGCGCAATGCCACCTGGGTTCGGATGGTCATGCCGGTGGTGCTGTTCCTGGTGATCGGCGGCGGCTGCGTGATGCTGTATTCGCTGATGGTGTTCTGGCCTGTTTCTGAAATCTACCGACATCTGGGAGCCGGATGAGGGGTGAGACTCCTCAACCCAAAGGAGCCTGACGGCTCGTTGAAAATCGTCTGCTCACGTTGATCGCTAATGAAACATGGGCGCACCGTGAACGCAGGAAACTGAGTAAGGATTTAAAGGATGCCCCTGTTCAAGTATCAGGCCGTTCTTCCTGAGGGCGTTTCTGTATTCGGAACTTTCGAAGCAGACGACGAGGATGGTCTGGTCGCCTATCTCCGGTCGCGAAATCTGACACTGGTGAATTCCACCGAGTTGGCGGTGCATGCGGTCCTGACCGAGGAATCCGAAAGCCTTCCGCGGATGGTTCAGCTGCGGATTGGTGAACGATTGCGGGAAGCGCTGCTGACCGGGATTCCGGCACATCAGGCGGTGAGGGCGATGGCGAGTGAACCGCTGGAGCATCCGATGCTGATGATGATGCCCTGGCTGTTGCTGGCGTCACTGACTACGAGTCTGGGAATGGGTTTGCTGGCCGTCCTGTCTGCCGAACCAAAAGCAGGACTGCTGGGATTGGCCATTGGACTGCCAGTCGTCTGTGCGGCGACCTGGTGGTTGTTGCGTGATCGGCTGGTGCAGCGGCCGCTGACAGCACTGCGACGGATCGCTGACCAACTGGAACGAGGAGAATCGGCCGATCTGAGTCGAATGGCAGCTCTGCCGACGGAAGTTCAGGCTGTGATGGATTCCCGACTTTCCAGTCAGTGCAAAGCGATCAGCGTTGCGGAACTTGTGCCACTGCTGATGGGAATTCGTATGCGAACCCACCAGTTCGCCGCTCGAATTGTCGGACCTCTGATCATGGCATGCGTCCTGTTTGGAGGCATTCATCTGCTGTTGCTGTATATCGTGCCCAGTTTCCGCGAGATCTTCACAGGCTTTGGCGTGGAACTTCCGTTTCTGACGGTCCTCGTCATCAGCGCCAGCAACCTGATCACAATGTTTGGCGCTGCTGGATTTCTGATATTGGCCGTCATGATGGTGCTGATGCTGCTGGGGCTGTATCTGATGCTGACATGGAACCGCATGACGGAGCTTGTCGAGGCGGTGCCGTGGCTGGGACTCTCCCTGCGGTGGCTGATGCAGGCCCGAGTGACGCGAGTCCTGGGAGTGCTGGTTCGCAATGAGACTCCGGCTGGGGAAGCGTTGCGAGTCGCTTCTGCTGCCAGCGGATTCTCATCGGTTGCGATCGAAGGCGAAGCGATTGCTGTGGATCTGGAAAAAGGCCGCAGCGGGACTCGTTCCGGACGGCTGTCAGGAGTGCCACTCGCGCTGCTGCAGCGGCTGGACGGGCAGGCCGATCTGGCCGAGCGGCAGTTGGCCAATCAGGCCTTTCAGAATTACGCCACGGCCCTTGAAGATGCTGCCAGTGGCAACGGAAAACTGTTCGTGTTCTTCGTGGAGGTTGCTTCAATTCTGGTGGCTGCATTCGCAGTGGGGCTGCTGCTGATCAGTTTGCTTCTGCCGTTGATTCGGCTGTTATTTGCTCTTGCCAGCATACTGCCGCTGGAGCCTGGTTTGTTCGGAGGACTCCGATGAACGCGTTTCAGACCTGGCTGTTCCTGACAAATCGGTCTGAGCCTCTCCGACAGACGGGTCTGCTGCTGGTCCTGGCAGGTGGGATCGGACATGGAGACGTGCTGCTACAGACACTGCGTTCGCATGAACTGGAAAGTCGCGGGACTTGGGCGGCGAAAGTGGGACAGCTGAGAACTCTGCTGGAACAGGGGTATCCGTTGTCGGATGCCCTGGCGACGGTGAGTGAGTTGCTGCCTGATCCGACGATTTCTGCAATCCGCGTGGGGGAACGAACGGCAACGCTGTCCAATGTGCTGATCGATGAAGCTCAGCGGATCAGTCAGAATGATCAGTCAGCGGATTCCGGAGGAATCTCCGTGTCGGCATTGCTGCTGGCGATTCCGATGCTGGTGATCGTGATTGTGGGGATCGTGTCGTTTCTGATCATTTTTGTTATCCCAAAATACAAAGCCATCTTTTCTGGATTCGGTACAGAACTGCCGGGCCCGACGCTCTGGCTGATTGACATCTCTTCCTGGCTGACCACATGGTGGTACGCGCTGGCTCTGCCATTGGTCGGCATCTTCGCACTGCTGGACTATTTCGCGCACATCTCAATGTGGCATCGTTTACAGCATGGCTATTACCGCCTGGCCGAACACTGGCCGCGGTACTGGGTTCCTGGAATCCTCAGGCAGCTTAGTCTGGCAAGCATCTCCGGACATCCGTTGTCAGAAGCTCTGGACTGCGTCCTTGTTGATCTGCCACCTGGTCGCGCAGCGACAAGAATCAGCGGTGTTCGTCATCAGGCCCATGCCGGCTTAGATGTGATCACCGCGATGCGATCCGGCGGCCTGCTGACTCAGCGTGAGGCCGTATTTCTGCAGTGCTCGCAGCAGAATCGCCATCTGGACTGGGCGTTGCGACATCTGGCCGAAGCGATCGAAGTACGTCGCAGCCGATACATGCGTCGCCTGCTGAATGTTCTGGGGCCCGGGCTGCTGATCGGATTGGGAATGATGGTGCTGTTTGTGTGTATGGCTATGTTTCTGCCCGTGGTCAAACTCGTGAATGATCTGTCATGACTATGAAAATTCTCGCGATGATGACTGATTCACTCAGGGCCGAAAACGGCGGCTCTGGCCACGCGACCGTCTTTCGCTCGCGATGCGCTGCGAAGCCACATCTCTCTTCCGACGGCAGGTGTCGTCGACGTCGTGGTTCGCTGCTGCTGGAAACCGTCATCGCATCGCTGCTGCTTAGTGCGGCCATCGGAATTCTGATGCCCATTCTGATGTCGATGAAACAGCAGCGTCTTAACCATCGCTTTGAAGCCCTGGCTCTGGTGGAACTGCAGAACCTGGCAGATCGCCTGGAGCAGGATTCTGCAGAGTCGGCAGTCCTGTCGGACTGGTTTCTGGATCGCTATCGGACCGCCGAGATCCTTGTCGAACCGCTGCCGGTTTCTGACGCCGCAGCAGACATCCCGGGAATTCGACTGACGGTACTGCGTCCCCAGGAAGGAAAACCGCCGCTGCGGGTTTCGCTGGTGGTGTGGACGGACCGAAAGGAGTCGGCATCATGAAGCGTTTCCGTCACCGGTTGCTGTACAGATCAAATCGTTCCGGAACCCTGCTGCATTATGTCATGGTCTACATGGCCGTGGCTTCTGCCCTGATGACCACCTGCGGAATCTGTCTGCACACCATTCTGAAAGCCGACAGTCGAGATCGCTCGGCCGCTTTGTTTCTGACGTCGCTACGCCGAGCGGATCAGCAGATCCGTCGCGACCACAGCGATGGAGCAATGACGCGCGAGTCGGACACGCGGCTGTCGTTTGTGATCGATGAGGTGAACGTCCAATGGACCTGTGATCGCGGAATCCTGACTCGCGAAGAGCAGCGTGGAGACGAGGTACTGCGTTCCGAGCGTTACATTTTTCCAGCCGGCAGTCAGGTTGAGTTTCTGCCGCGAACAGAATCGCTGGTTGTCATCAGCATTCGTGAACCAGAACCCTCGCACGTCCATCCCTCGTTGCCCAGCGGCGGCAGTGTGCTTCCTTCGACTGCTGCCGGAATGCCCAAACTGAGGAACCGCATCTCCACGAAACCGGTGGAGATTCATCTGAATGGAGTTCAGCCATGATGCGGAAACTGGTCGCTCACCGCCGGGAGAACTCTTCAAAGCCGCGATCAGGCGCTATGACGGTCCTATGTCTGGTCACGCTGCTGATCTTTTCAGCGATGGTCAGTCAGTATGTCCGGCGAGTGCTTCTGGAACGTCGTCAGTTTCGCAATGAAGTCAACAGTGTGCAGGCCGAAACGCTGGCTGAGACAGCCCTGCGAATCGCCAGAACTCAGAGAACACAGGATCCTGCCTGGCCAGGAATGGTGTGGGAACTGCCAGCCGGCACGATTCATCAGACAAATTCAGCACGAGTTGTGATCGAAATACAGGACGATGTCTGCAAAGTCATTGCCCGGTATCCGACCAATCGTGAACTCCCCGTACAGATCACCAGGACGAGAAAGTTGCTGCCATGAAGTGCTCGACGGAATATCTCCGGAACTCAGATCTCCAACCGGCAGAGCGTCGACGACCGTGTGTTCGCCGTTTTGCGTTCACATTGATCGAGTTGCTGGTAGTGATTGCCATCATCGCCATTCTGGTCGCGCTGTTGTTGCCGGCCGTGCAGCAGGCTCGTGAAGCCGCTCGAAGGACTCAGTGCAAAAATAATCTCATGCAGCTGGGTATCGCCATGCACAACTATGACATGGCCTTCGAAATGCTTCCGCCTGGTTGCGTCAACCCCGATGGTCCGATTCGAAATATTGAGCAGGGCTATCACATGAGCTGGATCGTGCAGATCCTGCCCATGATGGAACAGTCGGCACTCTTTCAGGCAATCAATTTTGATGAAGGCGCGTACGGGGCCGCCAACGGGGCGATTCGAGCGACCGCGATCAGCACCCTGATTTGTCCGACGGACAGTGGGGCACGCGATGGTCGAATTAACTATGCAGCCTGTTTTGGCGGCGACAATGTGGCGATCAATACCAACAATACGGGGCTGTTCTACCTGAACAGCAGCATTGGATATCAGCAGATTCGCGACGGGGCGTCCAACACGATCATGATTGGAGAAAAAATCCTGGTCAAAGGCATCACAGATTTTGGCTGGATGTCGGGAACCATGGGAACTTTGCGAAACACAGGAGTTGTCATCAACACGGGCTGGGACGTGGGTGGCCCCGGCATCGGTGTGGGTCGACCACCGCTCGCTCCGCCATCCGATACGGCGACCAGTGGCTTCAGCAGTTATCACACTGGCGGGGCTCAGTTCCTGCTGGCGGATGGTGCCGTACGATTCATCAGCGAAAATATTAATGCCCCCATCTTTTCGTTTCTTGGTGGCCGGGAAGATCGGCAGCCGGTGGGAGATTTCTGACGTTTGCTGGCTGACGAGAAATGCATGTTTGGGCAAGTGCTGTGTGAAATCCCCGATTCATGGTTCCGAAACGTCATCCAGCGAATACCAACCCGTAGCGCCAGTATTGAAGTTGCACACACATGTCCCTTCTCCCCCGAAATCGGGGGAGACTGTTTGCGTTGCGTCGGCACGGACATGGCCGACGCTGGCCGTCAGGCCGGACGGGAGGCTTTTGAGGAAGGCCATTTGCGAGAACGGCCCCCTCACCCTGCCCTCTCCCCCAAATCGTTTGCGGCGGAGCGGTTGTATGATCCGAGCCTGTTATCCCGCAAACGATTCGAGGGAGAGGGGACAAGTCGCTGCCACTCAAACAAGAATGCGCAACTTAATGCATGCGTGAAGCGGTAGTGCCTGTGGACTTTTGATTCGCTTCTGGCGGATTGATTTGAGGAAAGGTGTTTGTGATGGCCAGCCATCGACCGCGAAGTTTTTGGTACGTCAGTCGCGGTTTCACGCTGCTGGAACTGCTGATCGTGCTTGCCATCATCAGTATTCTGATCGCGCTGCTGCTGCCGGCCATTCAGCAGGCTCGCGAGGCAGCTCGCAGGACTTCGTGCCAGAACAATCTCCTTCAGATCAGCGTCGCTCTGCGAAACTACAACCAGACTCATCACTTCCTGCCGCCGGGCTGCGTTAATCCCACCGGCCCTATTCGCGCTCGTCTGGGGATGGATTTTGTCGGTCAGACGGCCAATGATGAAATCGTGCTGGAAAAAGATGACTACTGTGTCAGCTGGGTGACTCAGATCCTGCCGCAGATGGGGGCAGATTCAGTTTACAGGCAAATTGATTTTCAGGATCTGACACGTTCATTTGCCTCGGACGATGCTGAGCCGCTTCCGGACTCTGAGTCCATGGGCATGGCCGTTGAAGCGGCTGGTGGAGAGGCAGCCAATGGTTTCGGTCAGGTCACTCGGAGAGCTTTGCTGAATATCTCGTGGATGCACTGTCCATCCAGTCCCAATGGCGGCATCGCAAATTCTGACTATGCCGGCTGTCACCATAGTTCTGAGAAACCCATCGATGTGGACAGTGATGGCCTGTTTTATCTGAACAGTTCGGAATCCACAGAAGCGATTCCCGATGGAGCATCCAATACGCTGATGATTGGCGAGAAGATGGCTCGCTGGGGAGGGGAATCGTGGCTTCGCGGTGACCGCAGCACTCTGCGCAATGGAGGACCGCTGATTGTCAGTGCCAGCAATCTTTACGGGACGGTCAAGGATTACACTTCCGTCTCCAGTGAAGAATCCACCGAAGAAATGAAGGAACGGCAACGGTTCGATGTCGGCGGATTTGGAGGCTACCACTCCATGCATGTGGGCTTTGCGCTGGCAGATGGCAGCGTCCGATTTCTCAGCCGACAGGTTTCCCCTTCGGTATTCCAGCGACTGATTAACCGCCACGATGGAACGCCGGTGTCCCGTTCCGAGTTTTGATGTTTCCTTGCTGCTTGCCTGTTCTGCAGCAGCGAACAACGTGAGCGGTCCACTTTCTCCGAGCGGCAGCTCGCACCGGGATCAAGTGTCTTTCATCGCTGATAGGGGCTTTGTTTGCGCGATTCTCTACTCGCCCAGAACACCGGTTTGCCAGGCAGCGAACAACGTGAGCGATCCTTTTTCTCCGAGCGGCAGCTCGCACCGGGGTCAAGGGGCTCTCAGCCCCTTGTCAGTCGATGAAGAGGAACTCGTTCGAACACAGCAGCACCTGAGCCAACTGCTCAAGGGGTGTCAGTAGCTGAGTTGTGTCGGACGGGAAATCGGCTTCGGAATTCCAGGTCACAGACTTCTCCGCAGTTGATTCCATCGGAATGAGCTGACAGCGCCAGAAGTATTGATCGCTGTTGAGTACATCACCGATGTCGACAACAAAGTCAAGGGTTTCGCCTGCTTCCACAGAAACCGATTCGACCATGACCGGCAGCTTCTGTTGGTGAGCTTTACCGGAACTCAGCACGCCGTGACGAGAACTGACCACGAAGACTCGAATGCCATCACCCTGCTGCGGTTCGTGATTCACTTCCGAATCAATCTTCAGCGTCATGCTGTGAGGTGCCGTCCAGCGGCGGATGGCCGCGTGCTGCCGATCATTGCCCGGATGGCCACCGGTAGCTGTCAACTGAACCCAGCCCAGCGGACCATCCGGAAAACTGGGACCTCCCTGCCACGCCGTTCCGGTGAAGTGCGGCAACGGCGTGAACGAAGTGACTCGCTGCGCTGTCTCATCGAGTGATCCGTAGCCGTAAGACCAGTCCGCAACCGTTGGAGACACGACGGGGGTTTCCGGAGTTTCGGTCTGCAGCAGATCGACAGACTCGGACAGTTGAGCATTGGTGGGACGACGCTGCAGAGTCAATTGGTAAAGGTGCTCAACCAGCACTGCGGGATCTTCAGTTCCTGCATGCTGTTTGGCGGTCGCAGCCAGTTGGCGGGCCTGATCCAGCACCAGTGGATGATTCATAAGAAACAGCGACTGTTGCGGAACAGTCGTTTCACTGCGCTGAGGAATGTGCAGGTCGGGATTGGCGAAGTCGAACATTCGCAGAGTCCCGGGCAGGAACTGTCGGTCCACCAGACCAAAGATGGTCCGTCGTCGAGGATACGGGGCTTTGAACAGTTCCACCGGGCGACCACCGGAAACGGTTTCCAGCTTACCGGAAGCGAACAACATGGAATCCCGCATTTCTTCAAACGAAAGTCGATGCGGATTCATGCGCCAAAGCAGACGATTGCCGGGATCAATGGACTGCGCTCGTTCCATCACCGCAGGATCGTCGCTGCCATGCGATGTCTGCCGAAACGCAGCCGATGTGACAATCAGCCGATGAATGTGTTTCAGACTCCAGCCGCTGTCGAGGAATTCGGACGCCAGCCAGTCCAGCAGTTCCGGGTGCGATGGCGGATCTGCTCGAAGCCCAAAGTCTCCCTGAGAACTCACCAGACCAGTCCCAAAGTGCCGGGCCCACACGCGATTGACCATCACTCGTGCGGTGAGTGGATTCTTCGGATCGATGATCGCCTGAGCCAGTTCCAGCCGTCCGCTGCCGATCTGAAATGGCTTGCGATCGGGACCACTCAGCAGCGACAGAAACTGTCGAGGAACGTCATCGCCTTTGTTGGCGGAATTGCCGCGTTTGAAGATTCGCGGTGTGACGGGAATCTGACGATCCTTCAGGATCACGGCGAATGCCGGCTGCGATGGGGCGTTCAGGATCAGGCGATCCAGTTCCACCTGCTGCTTCCAGAGCTTGTTGCAGATGTCCGAATCAAAGTCGTATTCCGTGCTGACAACCGGTTCGTCGGGAACATGACATGGTTTCCCGGCTTCGTACAGCACCTGGCGGATCTGTTCATCGGAAGGGTCTTCCAGCGAATCCGGTACAGACTGGTTTGCTGCTTTTGCGGAAGTGACCGCCGTCTGCCAGAGCTGATCGACGTCCTGAAAGACCTGAGTGTATCGAGTGATCACGTCATCGAACGATGTTGGCGGAGCAGCGAAAACCCGGGCGATCCGCGGATTCAAACGCGCGGGGTCGCGCGTCAGCAACTCGGCGTTCACTCGAGGAGCAGCGTCGCTGAATTCTTCGGCTGACAGCTGGCGATAGGCATGCCACGCTGCAAACACCGGATCGTCATTCCGCTGAGTGTCGCGGAGATAATCCCGCCAGCGATGGACAAACGAAGGCAACAGGTCGGTCGCGGCAATGATCTGATCAAATCCGGATTCCGGATATCGACCCAGATCCAGCTGGGCTCGCAGATAATCCCCCACTCGCGCTCGCACTCGTGCCTGAGTTTCATCCCGAAAACCCTGACGACTGGCTTCCATCGCGGTCAGTTTTTCAGTCAGCTCTTTCTGAAACGCTTCGTCGCCCTGAGTGGAATCCGTGAGTGGCACCTGCGTCTCACGGCTGCTGTCAAACACGCCATACAGCGAATAATAATCGGCCGTCGGAATTGGATCATACTTGTGATCGTGGCACCGCGCACATCCCACTGTCAGCGACATCGTACCGCGACAAACAACATCGATGTGGTCATCAATGATGTCGCGACGAACTCCCAGGAATCGGCGGCCCAGAGTCAGGAAGCCCATCGCTGCCAGATCGGTCTCCCCACGATCTGCGACCTGATCAGCCGCAATCTGCAGCAGCAGAAATCGGTTATACGGCATGTCGGAATTCAGTGAACGGATCACCCAGTCGCGATAGCTCCACGCATGAATCCAGAACCGTTCCTCGCGGGCGTATACGTAGCCTTTGGTGTCGGAATAGCGGGCCACATCCAGCCAGTGCCGAGCCCAGTGTTCGCCGTAAGCCGTCGATGCCAGCAGTTGATCGACCAGCTTCTCGTACGCCTGAGGATCCTGGTCATTGACGAACGCGTCGACTGATGCGGCCGCTGGAGGCAACCCGGTGAGTGAATACGACAGCCGTCGAATCAGGGTTCGGCGATCCGATTCCGGTGACATCGGTAATTGAGCCTGTTCAAGGCGTGCCAGCAGAAAAGCATCGATCGGATTCTGACTTTCAACGGTGGAAGATTTGGGCACCGCCGGACGCACCACCGGCTGAAAAGCCCAGTGCGTCTTCGCGGCGCTGGGGACTGCCGACATCAGAGGTTGAATGGACTTTGGCCAAACAGCTCCCTGCTGTACCCAATGGGTCAAAGCGGCTTTTTCGTCTTCGGACAGGGGATTCTCCGGCGGCATCTGCAGATCGCCGTCGTAGCGAATGGCCTGCACCAGTCGACTGGCAGCTGCATCGCCCGGAATAATGGCAGCTCCCGAATCACCACCCTTTGCCAGACCTTCTGCCGAATCCAGTCGCAGGCCGCCCGACTGCTTTTCCGCACCGTGGCATTCCAGACAGCGTTCAATCAGCAGCGGGCGAATGCGCGATTCAAAGAAGTCGTCGGCAAGGCTGGTCGAGCTAAACTTGGTCACTGCAGTCAGCATCAGGCAGACTGATGTCATCCAACTGGGAAGGCGCAGCCGAGCAAACGGGCGAAGGCAGGACATAACGCTTCTTTCAGGTAGGTCGAGCGGCGGGAATCGAGGCGTGTGAGGCTCCGAATCATCGGATTTTCCTCGAAGGAACTCCGCGGGTCAATCGCCGAGTCCCATTCCAGCAGAGTCCGATATTTTTTCCTGCGTAGACAATGTGTGCTTCGTTCAGCCGCAAACCACGGTAGCGGACGACGGTCAGCGAGCCCTCAGGCTCTTATGGAATGAGATTCTCAGCCCTCATCAAGTCAGCAGTTCGGAGCGGACTTCACCGGCACCACTCATGGGAAACGGCCTTTGCTGGCGGTCGCGAACCAGGGTATGAGGCGGGATTCCCAGCAGATGCAGCGCGGTGGCCTGAATGTCTTTCGGTGACATCGGAGCTTCCACGACATCGCCACCAATGGCGTCGGTCGCGCCCACGATCTGGCCTCGCGGAATTCCTCCACCCGCCAGCACTGTCGAATACGCTCGCGACCAGTGATGCCGAGCGGCTCCGACGGGGCCAGAATCAATCTGCGGAGTTCGACCGTGTTCTGTCGTGCAGATCACCAGAGTTTCATCCAGCAGGCCACGATCATCCAGATCCTGAATGAGCGAGGCAAATGCGGAATCGAAGCCTGGCAGCAGATACTGTTTCAATCGGGGATAGTGATTCTGATGAGTATCCCAGCCGCCGCTGAAGTACGTCCCAGAAGACCGTCACAAAGCGGCCACCGGCTTCCAGCAGACGCCGAGCGGTCAGGCAGGACTGCCCAAACAGTGTGTCGCCGTAGGCCAAACGAAGCGATTCGGATTCCTGGCCAAAGTCGAGTGCATCACGGAGCCGCGTGGATGTCAGCAGCGCCAGCGCCTGAGTCTGCTGGTCCGAATAATCCTGCACAGTGGCTGCGGCATCCAATCGCGTGCGCTGCGAGTCGAACTGTTGAAGCAGAGTTTTCCGCAGGTCAAAGCGATCCGTCGAAATGCTGTCACTCAATGGTTCCGCACCCGCGATGGAGAACCGCCCATCGCGTGGCGCGCGGGCATAGGGATCCATGTATTCTTTCGTCTGTTCATGACGACACTTCGGCGCAAGTTGCTGACCGGATCCCGTGTAACTGGTCCACAGAGGATTGAATCGTGATCCCAGAAAGCTGGCATACGGGCCAGCGATCAGACCGAGATCATCCACCTGAGAATTGAACGTCCAGGGAAGACCGACATGCTGCAGTGGATCCTTGCGGCCGTTTTGTTCGCGAGTCCAGTGGTAGTCGGCCATGGAACCCACATAGGGCCACTGAGCGGCATCAAACGGCTTTGTTTCCAGATCTGTTGTGTAGACGGGCAGTCCACTCAGCGCATAGGCCACTCCATGCAGCGGATAGGGATGAGTCATCGATCGCACGACAGTCAGGCGGTCGGCCACTGTGGCGGTCTTTGGTAAGCCTTCACAAAACGCCATCCCCGGGACAGCCGTTGGAATGGCCTTCAACTCGCCCTGAATCTCGGCCGGAGCCAGCGGTTTGGGATCGAACGTTTCGTGCTGAGGAGCTCCGCCGAACAGAAACAGCAGCAGACAGCGTTTGGCGCGTCCAAATCCCGGAGTTCCATCGGCGGATTCCGGTTGTTCACCGGTGGGCGCCGCCTGAAGCTGGCCGAATGGTGACAGCGACCATGCTCCCAGCCCACCGACGGTCAGCAGATCACGCCGCGTCAGTCCATCGCAAAGATGTCGGGGCGATCCCTGAAATCGCAGCATGCCGGGCTCCGCAGTGAAACAGGAGAATGTTCCGTTCGACAGAATTCGATCGGCGTCTCTGACGACGGATCTGCAGTGTATCGATCAAATGCTGCGTCACACAACAGGCCAAGGCGAGCGGCCAATGGCACTCGTTGAAATAGTGGACGTCACTCTCTGAGTGACGCGGCTCGCCAAAGGCGGGCCTTGTTCTTCGTCACTCAGAGAGTGACGTCCACTTTGAATCGCAAAGTGACTGCCATTGGGCGAGCGGCCGGTGTCAGCCGGCCGAGCACGATATCGGTTTTCTGAATTACGCAAACGCTACCGCGGCACCACCATCGCACTCACGATCACCGCTCGAACACTCCAGGCAATGGTGCGAATCCAGTTGGTGCGAACAAGAGCTGCGATGGCGGTCGGATCATGGCCCTGCAGCAATCGGTGATGAAGAGGAACCTGAATGAACGCAGTCGAAAGCCAGATTACCGCCAATAGAGCCAATGATGCCAGGAACAGCGAGGATGTCCTTGAGGATCGGTCGATTCCCAAAATGAACAAAGCGGAAGTGACTTCCAGAAACATGGCAATCCCGACAACCGGGGAGATTCGGCTCTGATGATTCCTGCTGAAGGCAGAAAATTCAGCGGGGCCGACGTCATGCATTGAAGGGTAATGAACCTGCTGGATCAGCCAGATCAGCCCCGTCATAAACCAGGTGGCTGCCAGGTGGATCGCCCAGATGTATTCCGTTCGCATGTGTTCCACCGAAGGTCAGCGGCCAGCAGCCTGCCGCGGGATTGCGCAGGATTCTGCCGTGCATCGCCCGGTCAGTCGCAGGCGGTTCTTTGCGAACAGGCGATATCCCAGATTCATCAAACTGGAAATCCCTGGCAGGCGAGTGACGGCAACCAGCGGTCCCAGTCCAACGGCCGAATACAATTGTCGGAACACTTCGACGCCTTCAATCCATTGTCCATCCGATAATCGACCATGGATGCGAGCCATCAGGTCGTCCTGAGTTTTTCCCAGGGCCACGGCGGAGAAGTCCGGAGCTGCGATATCAGTGAACACAATACGATCATTCTTGTCCCAGCGTCGCAGCATGGCAATCTCGCGAACGCACAGTGGACAGTCGCCATCGTAAAACACTTCCACCTGCTTCCCGTCGGGAAGTCGATTAGTGCTGACGGCCAGGGGACGGGGGCGGGCTTCGACAGTCGTTGACATCACACCATCTCCACAGCAGCGACAGAGACTCGTGCACTGATCCCGTGTTCCACTTTCCAAACGAAGTGCAGCATCAAAGCGAACGGAATCCACCACGCAATATCATTGGTCAGAATGGTCAACCCGGCAATCCACGGCAGTTCGCCATTCATCGCACACCAGACAAATCCTATCGGCCCGAACACC
>Ga0209573_1003057_pt1 | contig 19513 bp, 14 predicted proteins | sample TNRBio252014_DNA_FD_185870 | JGI IMG/M metagenome (GOLD analysis project Ga0209573, IMG submission 185870) | Wastewater treatment Type I Accumulibacter community from EBPR Bioreactor in Madison, WI, USA - TNR Reactor_6/25/2014_ DNA (SPAdes)... | ecosystem: Engineered > Bioreactor > EBPR >...
GATGCCGATATCGACCGGTCGCGCACCGCGCTGATGCAAGGCAGCACCAACGACAACAAGCTCGCCGATCAGTTGGCGACGGCGAGAACGGCATCGGACCGCCGCTTTCGCATCGACGCGCTGCGAAAGGTATTTCTGGTCGACAAGGACCAGCCGCGCAAGAGCATGGTGACCAAGGCTGTCGGCAAGCAGTTTCCGGAGATCGAGCAACTCCTGGATGCGGCGAGAGCTGCGTTCCACAGCGCCTATCACGAGCGGACGGCCCTGGTGATGCTCGAGGCCAATGTGGCTCTCCTGCTCGTCGCAGTGGAGGTCATGCAACGATACACGGACCTCAAGCAGCGTCGGGCAGCCCTCGATTTCGACGATCTCATCCGGCGGACTGCAGGCCTGCTGTCATCGAGCGCCCAGGCGCAATGGGTACTCTACAAGCTCGATGGCGGGCTCGATCACATCCTTGTCGACGAGGCGCAGGATACCAGCCCGGAGCAATGGAAGATCGTCGAGGCGCTGGCGGCGGAGTTCTTCTCGGGCGAGGGAGCCGGAGACGGCAAGCCGCGCACGCTTTTCGCGGTCGGCGACGAGAAGCAGTCGATTTACGGATTCCAGGGTGCCGCACCGGAGAAGTTCGCCGAAGTCGGTCATCGGTTCCAGGCGGCTGCGAAAGCGGCCGGACAGAGCTGGCAGGCGGTTCCCTTGACGCTGTCCTTTCGGACGACGAAGCCGGTGCTCGACACCGTCGATCGCGTGTTCGCGGATCCCGCCCTGGCGCAACAGATATCGACAAGCGGTGCCGCCGTGCGGCACGCAGCCTTCCGGGTCGGTGCCGCAGGCGTCGTCGAGCTATGGCTGCCCGAGATGCCCGAAGCGGTTCCCGAAGTCGAGACCTGGGCGCCTTTGGACGAGGAACCCGTGGCGTTGCCCGTCGTTCGTCTGGCGGATCGCATCGCCGATACGATCAAGACTTGGATCGAAAACGGGGAAATCCTGCAGTCTGAAGGTCGCCCGATCCGTGCCGGCGACATCCTCATTCTGGTGCGGCGGCGACGGCCGTTTGCGCCAGCAGTGGTGGCGGCGCTGAAGGCGCGCAAGATCGCCGTGGCAGGTGCCGATCGCATCCGGCTTGCGGATCAAATCGCGATGCAGGATCTCCTTGTGCTCGGCGATTTCCTGCTGCTTCCCGAGGATGACCTGGCGCTGGCCACAGTTCTCAAGTCGCCGTTGTTTGATCTCGACGACGACGACCTGATGCGCGTTGCGCCGGGGCGGCCTCGAAGCTTGTGGTCCGCCCTGATCCGAGCAGCCAAGATCGCTCCGAAATTTGCCGAGGCCGTGACTCTTCTTAAGCGCTGGAGGGCTCGCGCGGACCTGCTGCCGCCGTTCGAGTTCTTCTCCGAGATCCTCGACCGCGATGGCATGCGCGCTCGATTGCTGGCCCGGCTCGGGCCGGAAGCGGGCGATCCCATCGACGAGTTCCTGCGGCTGGCCATCAGCTACGACGAGGGTTCGCCGCCGTCCCTGCAAGGATTCATAGCGGCAATCCGCGCTTCGGATCGCGAGATCAAACGCGACATGGAGCACGGACGTGACGAGGTGCGCGTCATGACGGTGCACGGCGCGAAGGGACTTGAAGCGCCGATCGTGTTCCTGCCGGATACGTGCTCAAACGCGTCTGGCGGCAGGCCCGGTGGTCTGTTGCAACTCGATGCAGCGCCGCGCCCCTTGGAGATGACGACACCGTTCGTATGGCCCGTCAAGGGCACCAGCAATCTTGATCTCGTTCGCAGCGCGCGCGCGGCGACCAAGGATCGGGAGGCCGCGGAGCGCAATCGGCTGCTCTATGTGGCTCTGACGCGTCCTCGCGACCGGCTGTATGTGTCTGGCTTTTTGACACGCAATGGCCGCCTTCCGACAGGCTGCTGGTATGATCTGGTGACCAAGGGACTGGAAGGACACGTCACCGAGATGACGGACGATCTGGGGCGCAAGGTCCTGCGCCTGGTGTCGCCGCAAACCGGTCCGACAGAAGTGCCGAGGTCCCGTGCGGATGCCGCCGTCGAGGCGCGTCCCCTGCCAGACTGGGCCCTGAAGCCTGCGCCGCGCGAAGCGAGCCTTGCCGTTCCGCTGGCGCCGTCGCGGCTGGCGCCACTTGAAAGCGACGAGGAAGGCGATCCCGTGGAGCGTCCGAGCCGAAAGGCCGATGATCGTCAGGAAGTCCCAGCCGACCCACCGCCGCTGGCAGCGGGCGCGCAGGCCGATGGCCTACGGTTTCTGCGAGGCACCATCACGCATGCTCTGCTCGAGCATTTGCCGGGCCTGGCAGCCGGGGACTGGCAGGACGTCGCGAACCGTTTCGTCGAGGTACGCGGCGCGGATCTGCGGCCTCGGGTTCGCAAGAGCATTGTCGAGGAGACGCTGGCAGTGCTGCGTGATCCGGGCTTCGGGCCGATCTTCGGTCCGATGAGCCGGGCCGAGGTTCCGATCGTGGCGGAACTGGCATCAGCACGTGGCAAAGGGCCCACGGTCAGGGTGATCGGCCAGATCGACAGGCTGGTCGTTCTCGACAGCGAGGTCCTGATCGTCGATTTCAAGACCAATCGTCCGCCGCCGCGTGAGGTCGCTCGCGTCGCGGATGCTTATCTGCTGCAACTTGCGGCCTACCGGCTGGCGGTGTCACGGATCTATCCGGACCACATCGTGAAGGCAGCGCTGCTTTGGACCGATGGACCCCGGCTGATGAGCATCCCCGGCGAAAAGCTGGATGCCGCGGAACTTCGCCTGTTCGCGATCGAGCCGGCAACCGAGGCGTAAGGCCTCGTTGCACCACCGATGCACATCAGTCGGTTCTGCGGAGCCGGATCGATGGCCCGCTGGCCTCGCCTTCGAGGCCTGACTTCAGCACCAAATCCTCATCGTAGTCGCCGCTGTTCTGCGACCGGTACGGGATAGGCGTGTCCGTCGCGAGCGTGGCAAGACGCGCCGCCAAGGCGGTCTCGATCTGCCGGTACTCGAGATCGGAAACACGGTTGGCGCCGTGGATCAGGTGCGGATGAAGCGCCGACATGCCGGTGTACCAGAAGATGCCGTAATTGACCGGGAAGAGCAGGTCCTGAATGTCGCCGGCAACGCCACGGGGGCCGAGACTTGCCTCTGATGCTCCGGTCGTCACGATCAGCATGCCGCGCTTGCCTTTCAGGCTGCCGTCGCCATAGCGCAGAGACCGCTTTGGGTTGGCCGGGTCCATGACACGATAGGCCCATCCGGCTGCAAGCACGCGGTCGAACCAGCCTTTCAGGATCGCAGGCGTGGAAAACCACCACAGCGGAAACTGAATCAGGATCGTGTCCGCCCACATGATCTTGGCCTGTTCCGCCGCAATGTCCGGTGTCTGCGTGCCGGCCTTGAAGCTGCGGTAGGAGGACGTCGCGTAAGTCAGACGGTCGTCCGCGCGCGTGTCGGCAAAATCGGCGCCATCCGCAACGGCTTTCCAGCGCATCGCATAGAGATCGGACTGTTGGACTTCGTGCCCGGATGCTTGCAGCCAACGAACGCCGAAATCGCGGAGCGAGCCGTTGAGAGAGTGAGGTTCGGGATGCGCGAAGACCCAAAGAAGCTTCATCTGGAGATGGTCCTGCTGGTGGTGAGGTCGTGCCGCTATTGCCTTCATCACGCCTGTGCGTCAGCGCAGTTTACATCTCCAGGCGCCTCCGCCTAGTGTTCCGGCTCCGACATTTGCTTACCCTGGCAGCGAACCCGAGAGCAAATGTCGGAGCAAAAAGGAACACTAGCAACTCAATGTTTCTCGTGTAGCTAATGCATCTGACGTTTGATCGAGAGCCTGGCCGCACGCGGGGATCAAACGTCAGATGCGCTACACGAGTGTTCCGCCTTGAATGGCCAGGTCGAATGTTGGCGGCTCTGCCGCGTCATTCGTGCCGCCCAGCAAGCGACAGGTATCAGGCTTGACCACGCAGCCGGCACATACGATCAGTCTCAAACAGGCTCGTCACGTGTGGATGCGGGCCCAGAGGCTCGACACGCCCGAGCCTTTTGGCGATGGGCCAGAGGCGACCCGACGGGCCATCGAGCACCTCGGCTATTTGCAGATCGACACCATCAACGTCATCGAGCGGTGCCATCACCACATCCTGTTCACGCGCATTCCCGGCTATCGGCGGGAGCATCTGCACCAGGCCCAGACACGGGACAAGTCGGTGTTCGAGTACTGGACGCACGCACTTGCCTACGTGCCGACGCGGGATGTCAGGTATTTCCTTGCGGAGATGCGCCGGCATCGCCGGGAGCCGGATCAGCGCTTCGCAAGCGTCTCCCCCAGCGACATGCGAAAAATCCTGCGGCGCATCCGGTGCAATGGTCCGGTGACGATCCGCGATATCGACGATGATGTTCTGGTCGAGAAGACGCATCCCTGGGCGAGCCGCAAGCCGTCAAAGCAAGCGCTGCAGATGGCCTTCTTTTCAGGCCATCTCACAATCAATGAACGCGTGGGAATGCTGAAGAGCTACGAGCTGATGGACCGCCATTTCGGCTGGGAGGCGCGGCCAAGACCTGCGAGTGATCGCGATGGGCTCGACTACAGGCTGGATCGGGCGTTGCGCTCCCAAGGCTTGGTCAGCCTCGACTCCATCTGTCATCTCGATGCGGGACGCAAGCCTGCGATTCGTGCGCTGATCGAGCGGCGTTCGCGGAAGGGACGTTTGCTTCCCGTTCGCATCGAAGGCGGCGACCACGTCGAGCACTGGATGGAGCCTGATCTGCTCGACGACGGCGCCGAGGCCGCGACGGAAATTGTGCACATCCTGTCGCCGTTCGATCCCCTGGTCATTCAGCGCAAGCGGCTGGCACGGCTGTTCGGATATGAGCACCGCTTCGAGGCCTATGTGCCGAAGCAGAAGCGCGTGCTCGGCTACTTTGCGCTTCCGGTCCTCGTCGGAGACGACATTGTCGCCGCGGTCGATCTCAAGACCGATCGGGAGCGAGGCGCCCTGCTGATACAGAAGTGGACTTGGATGAAAGGCCGGAAGTCGGTGCAGCTCAAACGTCAGATCGAGGACGCCTTGGGCCGCTTCGAAGCTTTCCAACTCGCGGGGCCCGCAAATCCAGCGGTCGAAGATCGAGATTGAACTTTCCTTCGGCGCTACCAATTGGGACCTGGCATCGGCGGATCAATCATACTATAGAGTGCCCGGCGATATTCGCTGCCAATGTCGGGCCGGCTTAGCTCAGCGGTAGAGCAGCGGTTTTGTAAACCGAAGGTCGGGGGTTCAATCCCCTCAGCCGGCACCAGACAAATCAATCCTCTAAGTCATGTACGTTGGAGGTTCAGTCATCCAGAGAGATGGATAGGGCGCCGGCGTGCATCGCCTCAGGGTCGGGGCCGAATCGAACGCCTGTGTCGAGCGCGTCGATTGCAATCACATCATCAGCGGTCAGCGCGAAGTCGAAGATGTCGAAGTTCTCGGCAATGCGCCCTGAATTGAAAGACTTCGGGACCGCCGCCCATCCAGTCTGCAGATGCCAGCGAAGCACCACTTGGGCGGGCGTCTTGGCATGCCTCTTGGCGATCCCGATCACGATCGGATTGGTAAGCGGGTCATTTGTTCTGATCGTCCGGCGCACACTGTTGCCGAGAGGCGACCATGCCTGCGTGATGATACCCAGTCGCCGGTGAGCGTCGCGGAGGCTGCCTTGGTTGAACAGCGGATGCAATTCAACCTGATTCACGGCGGGAACCACCGACGTCCGCTCGATGAGAGCGCCAAGGTGGTCGGCACTGAAATTCGATACACCGATGGCCCGCGCACGCCCCTCGGCCAGCATCTTTTCTGCGGCCCGGTATGCGGCCACGGTTGCCTCGAAGTCCGACGGAAGCGGCCAGTGCAGAAGATAGAGGTCGACATACTGGAGCCCGAGACGGCGCAGGCTCGCATCGAATCCTCGCAGGGCATTGTCGTAGCCATACTGGCTCAACCAGAGTTTTGTGGTGACGAATACGTCGGCGCGCGCTACTCCGCTGCGACGCAGACCTTCGCCGACTTCCTTCTCGTTGAGATACGAGGCGGCCGTGTCGATGAGCCGATATCCGAGCCCGAGTGCCGTCGCCACCGCCCCTGCCGTCTGCTCGCGGGCGGGCCGATCGAGTACACCAAGCCCAAGGGCTGGCATGCGGACGCCGTTGTTCAAGGTGATGTCCGGGCTCATGATCGCGTTGCCTTGACCTCAGTTTGCAGCATCGGGACAGAGGCGCTTCAGGAGCGCCGGTACTGCTCGTTGCTCACCTTCTCCATCCAGTCGGCCACCTTGCCCTCGAGGCCCTCGGTGATGGCGATGTGAGTCATGGCCGTCGTCGGCGTGGAGCCATGCCAGTGCTTCAGCCCCGGCGGAAACCAAACCACGTCGCCGGCGCGGATCTCCTCGATGGGGCCGCCGTCCCGCTGCACCCAGCCGAGACCCGCGGTCACGATCAGCGTCTGACCGAGTGGATGCGTGTGCCAGGCGGTGCGTGCGCCAGGCTCGAACGTGACGTACGCAGCGCTGACCCGCGACGGAGCGGGCGCCTGCATCAGGGTGTCCACACGAACCTGGCCCGTGAAGTAATCCGCCGCGCCTTGACGCGATGCTCGAGAGCCATTGCGAAAGATTTCCATTGCCGCTTGTCCTTCCATGCTCATCACTCGTTTGGCCGACTGAGCTCCTGCGACGTCAGTCGCGCCAACTGCCATGAAGCCGCCCGCTGCGGCTGCCAATTCTCGCCGTGTGATCATCTCAACCCCTCGATGTGGGCTTTCTTGTTGTCATGTTTATCGTCTGGCGGGTGCGCGACTAGTGGCTATAATCGGTATGATCTCATAAGGAGTTCTGATGAATGGCGAGACCGGGCCTCGATGATCTGCGGGCGCTGGTCGCCGTCGGCCGCGAGCAAAGCTTTACGCGGGCAGCGGCAAAGCTGGGCGTATCGCAATCTGCTCTCAGCCAGACGATCCGCCAGCTCGAAGAGCGTCTCGGCGTCCGATTGCTGACACGCACCACACGCAGCGTTTCGGCAACGGCGGCAGGTGAGCGGCTCTTGCGCACGATCACCCAGCGGCTCGAGGACATCGATGCCGAGATTGCTGCCATCACAGAGCTACGTGACAAACCGAGCGGTACGATCCGCATTACAGCTACCGAGTACGCAATCGACGCGGCGCTGCTGCCGAAGCTCGCCAAGCTGCTGCGACAATATCCCGACATCAAGGTCGAGATGATCGTCGACTACGGACTGACGGATATCGTGACCGATCGATTCGACGCGGGGGTGCGCAGCGGCGAGCAGGTGGCCAAGGACATGATAGCAGTACGCATCGGGCCGGACCTTCGCATGGCAGTGGTCGGTGCACCATCATACTTCAAGGGCAAGCAGGAGCCCGAGCAACCTCAGGGGCTCGTCGATCACAACTGCATCAATCTGCGGCTGCCGCGGCACGACAATCTCTATGCCTGGGAGTTCGAGAAGAAGGGCCGGGAGATGCGCGTGCGCGTCGACGGTCAGCTGACGTTCAATACGACATCGCAATTGCTCAGCGCGGCGGTCTCCGGGCTCGGATTGGCGTACGTCCCAGAGGGCATGGCAGAGCCTCTGATCGCCAAAGGCCGGCTCCGGCGTATCCTGGCGGACTGGTGCCAGCCCTATTCCGGATACCATCTGTTCTATCCGAGCCGCCGCCAATCCTCGGCAGCGTTCTCGCTCGTCGTCGACGCGCTCAGGCACAGATCCTGAGATCAGTTGTCGATCGGTTCGAACGTGACGGTGATGTTCCCCGAGCGCTTGAAGACCTCGACGCCGGAGTCGATGCGGCCAACCTTCTGAAGATTGCTGATGATCTCGCCGTTCTGCTCGTACATGATTACGAAGCTGTGTCGCGGGGTCCAGTAGACAATGTCTCCGACTTCATAGCCGCTGGTGCTCGGCTCGTTGGCGGGCAGCGGGTCGGGGAAACGATAGACCAATTCGCGGCGGTACAAGTCCGTCATCGGGATGGTCAGGGGGAAGCGGGCGATCAGGGCGCGCGACGTGGCATTGTCCAAGAAGGTGGCGGTCATCCTGTGGTCGCCGGCCGTTACCCTGACCTTGATCTCCTGAGCTTCGCAAACCGATGAAACCATCGAGACGAGTCCTGCAACTGCAATGGGGAACAGTGCAGCTTTCAGCATGAGGAGCCTCTACTTTGAGCGCTTCTCGAACACGTCCTTGGCCACCGGCATGGCCGAGAACACGTTGGGCCAGCCGACGTAGAAGGCGAGATGCGTGATCGCCTCCGCGATCTCCGCCTGTGTCAGGCCATTGTTCATGCCGATGGGAATGTGCCCAGTGAGCTGTGCGACCTGGCCGTTGGCGATCAAGGCGCTGATGGTGACAAGGCTGCGGTCGCGCGGTGCGAGGTCGGGACGCAGCCAAAGGTCGCGGAAGAGCACGTCGGTCGTGTATTGCGTGACGCCTGGGAACATCGCGCCGAACTGATCGCCGACGCGCTTGGCTCGGCCGGCCTCGGCTGTCTCATTAAGCGGCAGCAGCGTTGGCGAAGCAGCGGGCAGTTGATCGGGACCGATCTTGCGAGCGGCGAACACGTCCTTCACCACGGCGGCGGCCGACAGAGCGTTGCCCCGGCCCGAATAGAACGCAAGGTGCGTGAGGATCTCCGAGATCTCCGCCGGTTTCACGCCGCTTTCGAGGGCACGCACCAGGTAGAAGGCCAACTCGGTCGTTTGATTGCGCGCGATCAGTGCAGCAAGCGTCACGATGCTGCGGTCGCGAGCCACCAGCGCGGGACGCTTCCAGACGTCGCCCAATAGCCTGTCTTGCGTGTATTTCTCAAGTGCTGGCGCGACCGCGCCCAGAGTCTGGCTCATCTTCGGTTCCTGCGTTTGGGCGGATCCAGCCATAAGGAGAAGGGCTGCGGTGGTCGCGGCGACGCGTTTCATTGTCAACTCCTGTCGGGATGCTGGCGGAGAGCTACTTGACGCTCCTCATGCGATCGAGCGTGAATACGAAGTCGGTTGCCTGTTGCCCTTGGTGGCAGGCAAAGCAGCGATCGAGGTTCTCTGAGCGATTGATCGTGCGGTCGGCATTGAAAGCCTAAAATTCCCATTCGCCGTTTCGCTTTTCGGGCGGAAAAGCTCATCCCCACCCGGCTCGCTTTTCCATGACGACGTAGCGAAACAGTGCGCCGTCCCTATGGTCTTCCATCGTGATGATCGTCCCGCTCGGAATCGGCTGGCCGCGCTTGACGGCATCGATGGCCTCCCGACTGACGAAGAGTTCTTCCCTGATGTTGCCGCGTGTCACCGTCGCGTAGTGCACCCCGTCACGGTAGGTCTCCGGAAAGCGCACGAGATCGTCGGCTGCAAAACTGACGCCGACGCCAGCTGCAACAATGATCGCGACTGTCGCCACGCATTTTTCTGGCCGCCACACTGTCGTACTCTGCAATTGAACGTGAAACCGATATCTGAACCGATCGGGAGCCCGATTCGCCGGACTCCCGCATTTCGACCGCCAAGCAGCTTAGGGCTTCTGGCAGTCGACGGTCTGCGGCGAGCGCGGCGCGCTGTCCCGAACCTCGTCGAAGACAGTCCGCGGTGCGGTATCGCGGATCTCGTCAAACACAGTGCGGGGCGCAGTGTCGCGAATGTCGTCGAAGACGGTCCGCGCATTGGCCGCGCCGCTCAGGACGCCAAGGGCAAGCAGGGTTACAGCCAGGGACTTCATGATCATCTCCATTTTCTGAAAGACGGCACGCGTGCTGCGCTGCCGCCGCCTCGCACATTGGCGGCGAGACAATCCGAAGTTAAGCGCAGCTTGCGAATTCGTTTAGGGGCGGCAATCCGATTGAGGTCATAAGAAGCGCTAATCAATGAACCGCGCCTGACTTGGATTGGTGAGTGCCTTGTCGGGATGCCTGGGTGGAGAGAACGTGCGACGTGCTGCACCCGCTCAAGTCGGCTCCAGGGCGAACTGCTGGTTCGCTTTCGCGGGCGTCTGGCCCACCTGTGCTTTGAACGCCCTGGCAAAAAGCCGTGGGCCCATTGCTGCTCGATCCTGCCGGGCTATGAAGCCAAGCAACCGGGGCAGCTGCGTCAGGCGACCGTGCGGTCGTCGGGCCGCTGCGGTTCCGCGTCTTCGTCGGCGTTGAGGATGGACTCGAGTTCGGCGGCGGCATCGCGGGCGCGGGTCAGCATCTTCTCGCTGTCGGAGAAGAAGGCGTAGTCGTCGTAGAGCCGACGGCGGTCGTGTTCGATGAAGGCGCTGACCGTCCGGTCGATCTCCGCCTTGTCGAGGCCAAGTCCCGCGAGCAGGTCGCGCGTCAGCTCGATCGACGACAGGAATGTCTCGCGCCGGAGCTTCGTCACGCCGAGGTCCATCAACCGGTAGATGTGTTGGCGGTTGCGGGCGCGGGCGTAAACGGGCACCTGCGGAAAATGCGTGCGCAAGAGCTCGGCCACCTTCACCGAGGCGTCGACATCGTCGATCGCCAGCACGAACGCGGACGCCTTTGCCGTGCGCGCGGCCTCGAGGATGTCGAGGCGGGCGGCGTTGCCAAAATAGGCCTCGGCGCCGAAGCCACGGAGCAGCGTCACTTGATCGGGATTGATGTCGAGCGCTGTAAACGGGATGCGCTTGGCCCTCAGGATGCGGGCGGCGATCTGCCCGACGCGGCCGAAGCCGGCGATGATGACATGGCGATCGGCGTCGGGTGGCGTTTCGTAGGTAGGTTCAGGGGCAGGCCTTTTGCCGAACAGCAGGTCGTCGAGTAGCAACAGCAGAGGCGTTGCCACCATCGACAGTGTGACTACGACGGCAAGTCGCGCCTCCAGCTCTTTGCCGATCACCTCGCTGCCGACTGCCAGTGTGAGCGCGACGAACGCGAACTCCCCGCCCTGCGAAATGAAAAGCGCGAGCCGCCGGGAGGCTACGTGATCGAGGCCGTTGAGGCGGCCGACGCCGTATAGCACCACAGCCTTGATGGCGAGAAGGCCCGCGACGAGGGTGGCGATCAGGGCCGGCTCGCGCGCCAGCAGGCTCATGTCCAGCGCCATGCCGATCGCCGTGAAGAACAAGCCGAGCAGCAGGCCCTCGAAAGGCGCGATATCGGCCTCGATCTGATGGCGATATTCGGATTCGGCGAGTAGCACGCCCGCGGTGAAAGCCCCGAGCGCGGGCGATAGGCCAACGGACTGCATCGCCAGTGCGATGGCGACGACCGAGAGCAGGGCGCTCGCCGTCATCGCCTCGCGCACGCCGGAGCGCGCGACGAGGGCATAGACGTGCCCGAGCAGCCAGCGTCCGGCGATCACGACACCTGCGACGACGCCAACCGCCTTGGCGACTGCGAGCCATGTCCCGCCCGTGGCGGCCGACGCGGCGGCGGCCCCTCCAAGGAGCGGCACGATGGCGATCAGTGGCAGTGCGCCGATGTCCTGGAACAGCAGGATCGAGAACGAGAGACGGCCGTGGCGCCGGTTCAGCTCCTTGCGCTCCTCCAGCGCCTGCAGGGCAAACGCCGTCGACGACAGCGCCAGTGCCCAGCCGAGCACGATGGCCGCGACAACGCCCTGCCCCATCGCCAGCGCGATGGCCGCAAGGACGACGGTGGTGCCCGCAAGCTGGACTCCGCCCGCTCCGAGGATCGCCCGGCGCATCGACCAGAGCCGCGCAGGCCTGAGCTCGAGCCCGATCAGGAACATGAGCAGCACCACGCCGAGCTCGGCGATGTGGAGAATGGAGTCGACCTGATAGACTGTATAGACGAAGCCGAGGCCGTAGGGGCCGATCAGCACGCCGGCGGCCAGATAGCCGATCACCGAGCCGACTCGCAGCCAGCGCCCCAGCGGCGCCGCAATCGCCGAGGCGGCGAGAAACACCGCCGCCTGCAAGAGTACCGAACCCATCATGCCGCTCGCCCCTGCCTGTCGCTTCCCGACCGGCGCTGCCCGCCTCGTCGCGCCTTGCACGAGCGGAAGTAGTGGTCGAATCGGAGCCTAGCATCATGCCGGGACGATTCGACAAGCACGACGGAGCGACGTCAGCGACAATGCAGCCCGCGCCGAACGGCTGACGTGACGCCTAAGGGCCCGGGTAGCTCGCGAGCTCGCAATCGTCATGAGCCGGCGTGGCGCGCCAACCCCGCTTCATTGCCGGGAGATGCCGGATTTTCCAGCGCGCAGCACGAATTTCTGCACCTTGCCTGTCGCTGTTTTCGGCAACTCGTCGACGAAGCTGATCCACTGCGGTGTCTTGAAGTGGGCGAGCGTGCTTCTCACGTGCAGTTTCAGCTCTTCCTCCGATGTCTTGGCGCCTTGCCGAAGGATGACGAACGCATGCGGCGACTCTCCCCATCGCTCGTGCGGCATACCGACCACCGCGACCTCTTGGACGGCCGGATGCCGCAGCAGGCAACCCTCGATCTCGACTGATGAGATGTTCTCGCCGCCCGAGATTATGACGTCCTTGAAGCGATCGCGAATTTCGACGTAGCCGTCCGGATGCACGACCGCTGCATCACCGGAATGAAACCAGCCATTCCTGATTGCCGCGTTCGTAGCTTCGGGATCGTTATAGTAGCCCTTCATGACGACATTGCCGCGCACCGTGATCTCGCCAAGGGTCTGGCCGTCATGCGCCACCTCGCGGCCGTCCTCGTCCACAACCCTCAACTCACCTGAGCTGACCAGCTCGACACCCTGGCGTGCCTTGATCTGCGCCCGATCCCGTAATGACAACGCCTCATGCTCGGGGCGCGGCTCACAGAACGTGATCAGCGGCGTCGTCTCGGTCAAGCCGTAGACGTGGGTCAACTCCCAGCCCAGCTCGCGCTCGATCAACTCGATCGTTGCGGCGGCAGGCGGCGCGCCGGCCGTAAACAAGCGGACACCGCGCGGCGCGTCCGCGCGAAGTTCCTTCGGTGCGTTGGCGATACTGATCAGAACGGTCGGCGCCGCGCAGAACATGGTGATGCGCTCGTCCTTGATGAGCTGGTAGATCAGCTTTGGCTCGACGCGCCGCAGGCACACATTGGTCATGCCGCGCGCGGTGTTGATCCAGGTGAATGTCCAGCCGTTGGCGTGGAACATGGGCAGCGTCCACAGATAGCGATCGGCGGGTGTCAGATGGTGATGCACGAGGGTGCCCATGATGTTCATGTAGGCATTGCGATGCGTGATCATCACGCCCTTGGGTCGAGCCGTCGTTCCGCTGGTGTAGTTGATCGTCAGCAGGTCGTTCTCGGCAATGTCAGGACGCCCAAACGCCGGCTCCTGGCCGCACAGCGTGGCCTCGTAGTCGATCCAGCCCTCGGATGACCCTTCCAAGGCAACAAAGCGCTCGACACCCTTCAGCCTGCCGCGAATGCCCTCGATAGGCGCGATATAGTCGCTGTGCGCGCAGACCACCTTCGCCCCGCAATGGTTGATGATGTAATCGAAGTCGTCGGACAGGAGGCGATAGTTGATGGGCACGAGGACGGCCCCGATCTGCGGCACGGCGTAATAGGCTTCGAGGTGCGCGTGGGTATTCGGCGCGATATATGCGACGCGATCGCCTGGTTTCACGCCCATCGCTTGCAGCGCCGCCGACCAGCGATCGCAGCGATCGAAAAATTGGGCATAGGTCAGCCGCAGGTCGCCATCGACGACGGCCTCCCGGTTGGCATAGAGCCGGCGTGCGCGGCGGGCAAATTCCAGTGGCGTCAGGGGCATTTCCATCGTCGTGCGCCTTTCTGAAATCGTGCCGGACGTCGACCATATTGGAGTGTCGCTATGCTTTGCCGGCAACTCGAAAATACTGGCGCAACCGGATCGCGATGTCAGCCCTTATCGGCGTGAACGCGAGACCCGTGGCCTGACCGCCGTCTGCGGCTTCGCAACGCAGCACGGCTTGCTTCTCCGATACCTGCAACGGGATTGCGCCGTTGCCGCGTCCGATCGGCTCGGTTAGCCTTGTCCGGACAAGCGATCCCAAGTGGCCGTTTGACTGAGGAGACGATTGTGGCGAAGCGCGATATCACGTTCGGCTGGTTCCTGCCGACAAACGGCGACAGCACCTGTCTCGCGGATCCGGCGCAGCGCATCGCGCCCTCCCGTCCGATGCTGGATGAGATCGTCGAGGCGGTCGACAACGGCGGCTACACGTACGTCCTGATGCCCGTGAACGCGATCTGCTGGGAGGCGACGGTCATCGCATCCTGGTATGCCGCCAGGACGAAGAACGTGGCGCCGCTCATCGCGCTGCGTGCAGGGTACGTGAACCCGGTGCTGGCGGCCAAGATCTTCGCCACACTCGACCAGATGTCGGGCGGACGCCTTTGCATCAATCTCATTGCCGGCATCAATGATGACGACTCGATCGCCGACGGCATCGCGGACAGCAAGGAGGTCCGCTACGAGAAGATGGATGAGGAAGTCACCATCATGAAGAGGCTGTGGGCCTCGAACGTGCCCATCGGCTTCACGGGCAAGCACTATTCGTGCAACCAGGTGATCGAGCCGAAGCCGCTGCAGCAGCCGCACCCGCCATTCTTCCTCGGCGGCGGCTCGGCGCACGCGGCGGAGATCTCGGCCAAGCATTCCTCCGTGCATCTCTTCTGGGGCGACAAGCCGAAAGTTATCGAGCAGCGTATCGGCGAGATGAAGAATCTCGCCGCCAAGTACGGCCGCGAGAAGGCGCTTCAGTTCGGCATGCGCCTGCAGATCGTGTGCGCCGATACCGAGGCGGAGGCATGGGCGCAAGCCAAGGCGCTGGTCAAGGGGACGAGCGGCGTCAATCCCTTCAACATCCGCGGCGGCGCCACTGCCGTCGAAAGCATCCGGCGCACCTCGGAGGCCAATCGGCGCGTCTGGGAGCTGCTCGAGGAATCGGGTGACGACCTGAAGATCCATCCGCATCTGTGGACGGGTATTTCGATGGTGCGCGCAGGAGCGGGTATCGCCGTGGTCGGCAATCCCGAGCAGGTCGCGAACACGCTGAAGGAATTCGTCGACGCCGGCTGCACCTCGTTCTGCCTTTCCGGCTACACGCACGCGGCCAGCGCGCGGACGTTCTCCGAGAAGGTCATGCCGTACTTCGCCGACCGGCTCTCCGTGAAGCTGCCGCAAGCCGCGTGACGTAGCGTAACCCGAAATGGCGGTCGAGCGGGTCTGCGTCGGGTTGGCGCGAAAGAGGTTTCAGCGGCGTCGATGCGACGCCAAGGGAAACCGTGCGATCATTTCGCCGTCCTCGTCGGTGCCTTCTTCGACAAACCCGGCCGTCAGATAGAGATGACGCGCGCCGACGTTCTCGGGCATGTAGCAAACGACGACGTCCTTGACGTGGCCCAAGGTGCGCAGCTCGGTCAGCAAAGCGTTGAGCGCTGCCCGGCCATAGCCACGTCCCTGCTCGCGATGATCGATCATGAAGCGGTAGATCAGCGCTTCGCCTTCGTCCGTGGTGGCGTCGTACATCAGGAAGCCGACGACCCGACCACTGGCGACGACCGCTCGCGGACGGGCATCGGAATCGCGCTTGGCCTCCTTCAGCGAGCTGGCATTGTCGTCCACGTAGTCATGCTGATCGGGTGCCAGCTCGAGTGCGATGACGGCATCCCTGTTGGAGCGGTCGACGGGCTCGAGATGAACATCGGTGGCCTCGGAGGAAGGGGCTCCGTCGGGTTGGCGATGAACCGATCCGCGTTTCGGGGGACGAGTCACGGGTTTGTGTCTCACACTGCCTTCGCCGAGCTGGCGGCCGGTTTCGTTGGAACAAGGACGCGATGCATCTTGGCGGGATTGCCGCGCCAAGCCGTGCTGGGCTCGATCGACTCGCCCTTCATGACGAACGAGTCCGTATCGACAGTGGCGCCTTCGCCGACCACGGCGCCGTAGTGTACGAACGCCGATGGGCCGAGTGAGGCGCCAGAACCGATCTTGATCCAATCGGACTTGAAGGCACCTTCTTCCAGCGAATGAGGTTGCATGACGCAACCCTCGTTCAACGTCGCGTCGTCGCCAATCTCCACCAAGGATCGCTCCGTGATGATGCTGCCGGCGTCGAAGACCCGGCGTCCGACCTTCACGCCCAGCAAGCGGAGGATCAGCGGCCTGAAAGGCGTGCCGGCGAAATAGTTGACGATCGGGGTGTCCGAAAGCTTCCAGTGCCGCTCATGGAACCAGAAATACGGGTCGTAGATGGTCGCAACGCGCGGTCGAAGGCGATTAAATCCGGTGCTCGCCCGCTCGACGAAGGCATAGTAGAGCACAGAACCGATCATCGTCAGGTACAGCACGGTGAAGAGTGACCAGGTTTCCCAGTCACCATAGAAGTTGATCGCCTGATCCCACATCACCAGCGTGGCATATAGCGCTAGCCAGTGAACGACGAAGAACAGGGCAACCGTAACCAGATTGTGCAGGTTCTTGCGCCACAGGCGGCGGCGTTGCGTGCTGGAGTCGACGGATCCCAGGAGTTGCTTGTCGCGGTCGACCATGCGGGGGATTTCGAACGCGGGCGAGCCGAGCAGGCCGACGTTCTCGCGGATCGGACCTTCGATCGGGATCATGACCTTCGTGCCGAGCAGGCAATTGGCCCCGACGCGCGAGTCCGGTGGATAGTAGATGTTGTTGCCGAGATAGCTCCGCTCGCCCACTTTCGTGTGCTCGAGTTGGAACGCCGTGGCCGACTTGTGCATGTTGATCATCGACAGGCCATCGGAGACCATTGTGCCGCTACCGATCTCGCAGAACAGCGGATTGTCGTGCTGCTGGTTGGTGCCGAAGTTCGAGCCGGTCTGATGGACGGTATTGAGATTCCATCCGAGGGCGCGGATGTAATGCACGACCGCGGAGCTGTCGCCGAAGATCAGATTGAGGAAGCGACTGTTGCTGCTCCGGGATGCCAGGGTCTGCAGCCAGTACTCAACGCTGTAGATCGAGTAGACCTCGCCCGCACGCAGGAATGGCCTGAGCATGCGGGGAATGGCCACGGCTGCCAGCAACATGATGAGGAGACCTCCGAACATGCCGATGGTGGCATACTTGGCGAGGAGGATCATGGTGTCGTCGACATCCTCGGTGCGCCATTGCCAGTAGCTGAGCAGGAGCGACGGCAGCGGTACGACCATCGTCAGAAGGCCGAGGATCTGGCTGCCTTCGTAGACAATGCGGCGCAGCCGCGTGCAGGGCAGGTCTGGAACCTTGCAGTAGTTGGCCGTTGTGCGTTGGGCCGGAGAGCCGTGCCAGCGTTCGCCGACCGGAATCGATTGGCCGCGCTGCAGGGATGAGGAATGTCCAAGCTGCGCCCAGTCGCCGACCGCCGTATTGATGTCAAGCACGCTGGCTTCGCCGACGAAGGCCTTGCGGCCGATGCGTATCGGTCCGGTGTGGATGTAGCCGGCCTCGGCGCGAAAGCCGAGCAGCGCCGACTCCTTGCGCAGGATGGTGTCGTCCCCGATCGAGATCAGGTCCGTGCAGACGGGGACGGACCGGCATTCGATGACGGCGTTGCGGCCGATCTTGGCGCCGAGAAGTGTGAGGTAGAAGCTGTAGAGCGGGCTGCCCTTGAACATTGCGACGGGCGCGGTGCGGATCAGGGTCATGACGACCCAGAAGCGGTAATAGCGCCATCCCCAGATGGGGAACGAGTCTTCCTTCCATCGGCCGATGATGAGCCACTTGCCGATGATCGAGAGCGCCGTCCAGCCGATGAAGTAAGCCATCGCGAGAAGTGCGCTGCGGCCAAGCAACCAGACTGGCTGGTCGACCATCGCATTGGTCCAGAACAACCCCTTGTTGAGGCACCAGAGCAGGGCGTAGCTGTAGACGAGGTAGAAGGCGAGCTGCGCCGTCCCGCAGGCCCAATAAGCGAGGTTGGACGCGCGATGAACCGGCTGCGGCGTGGAAAGGCCAGCGGTGCCGCGTGCGTTGCGCTGCAGGTGTGCCGCAAGTTGGGCCGCTGTCGGATTGAGATAGATGTCCCGCATCGAGGCGGTGCCCCAGCCATCCCTGGTGCGCAGACGAGAGCAGACCCGCGCCATCAGCAGTGAGTTGGCGCCAAGGTCGTCGAAGAAATGGCCTTCCACCGAGACCGCGTCGCGGGCGAGAATGTCACGAAGCGTCTTGACGATAAAGCGTTCGGCGTCATCGCGGGCCTCGACGATCGGGGCGTCGCTGTCCGGACTGACGATCGATGGCGGCGGGAGCTGGCGCAGATCCACCTTGTCGGAGACCGTCATCGGGAGAACCGGCAACTCCTCCAGGTAGCGCGGCACCATGTAGTCGGGGAGGCGCGACTTCAGTGTGCGCGCGATCTCCTGGCGCGACAGCTGAGCGGCATTGCTGCGCAGCGCGTAGTAGGCAACTAGCTCCAGCTGTTCCGGGGCGGGCTTCCAGGTCGTCACCACTGCCTGCGCAATCGAGGGCAGCTCGAGCAGTACCGCTTCGATCTCGCCCAGCTCGATGCGAATGCCGCGGATCTTGACCTGGGTATCGACGCGACCGTGATACTCTATGTCGCCGTCCGCATTCAGCCGCCCGAGATCGCCCGTGCGGTAAATCCGTCGTGACGGATTGTTCGGCAGATCGAGAAAATCCGGGATGAATTTCTCCACGGTCAACTCGGGACGATTAAGATAGCCGACCGCAAGCCCTATGCCTGCGATGCAAATCTCGCCGAGCTCTCCCGGGGCCGCCAGCACCGGCTTTTCAGGATCGAGAATGGCGATCGAGTAGCTGGGCAGGGGCTTGCCGATCGTGACCGGCTTGTCGGGTGACAGCTCGCCCATCGTCGCGGTGACGGTGGCTTCTGTCGGGCCATAGGTATTGAGCACCGTGCGGCCCGGTCTCGACCAGCGAGCGACCAGGTTCTGCGGGCAGGCTTCGCCGCCAACCAGGATCAGCCGCAAGCCCGGAACATCGCTTTCGATCGACGACAGGAGGGTTGGGCTGCAGGCCATGCAGGTGACGGCGTTGTCGCGCAGGAAGTCCGCCAACTCCTCGCCGATCAAGGCCTGCTCGCCTGGTGCAGGGACCAGCGTTCCGCCGCTGACGAACGGCACCCAGATCTCTTCGACGGAAAAGTCGAAGGCGATCGTCATGCCCTGATAGACGCGGTCGCCGTGCCTGTAGCCGTAACTCTTCGCGGCGACCTGCACGAAATTGCAGATGCTGCGGTGCTCGATCACGACCCCCTTCGGCTTGCCGGTCGTGCCCGAGGTATAGAGGATGTAGCAGGTGCTGTCGGCGGAACTGACCGCTTCGCCGCCGGCCAGCGGCGTATCCGACAGTGCGGCGAGTTCGGCCTCGATGTCGTCGATCAGAAGGTGGCCGACCGGCAGGCTCTGCGCCTTGTCCTTGTAGGGCGACGTCGTGATGACCAGAGACAGTCGCGCATCCTCGACGATGAAGGCAATTCTCTGCTCGGGAAACGCGACTGCCAGAGGGACGTAGGCCGCGCGCGCCTTCAGGACGGCCAGCATGGCGACGTAGG
>Ga0209573_1003058_pt1 | contig 19505 bp, 15 predicted proteins | sample TNRBio252014_DNA_FD_185870 | JGI IMG/M metagenome (GOLD analysis project Ga0209573, IMG submission 185870) | Wastewater treatment Type I Accumulibacter community from EBPR Bioreactor in Madison, WI, USA - TNR Reactor_6/25/2014_ DNA (SPAdes)... | ecosystem: Engineered > Bioreactor > EBPR >...
CTGCCAACCGAGAACAGAGAACCGCGAACAGCGAACTCCACATGCCAATCATCGACCAATTTTTCCAGAAGCTCATCGAACTGGGCGGATCTGACCTTCATCTCAGCCAGAACCAGCCGCCGAAAGTGCGCGTGCACGGCAGCATCAAGCCTATTTCAGACCAGATTCTCGACGAGCGCATCATGGAGACCATGATGCGCGAGATCTGCGAGCCGCGCGCCTGGGATCGCTACAAGGAAAAAGGCGATCTCGACTTCGCCTACGAGATGGACGCGGACAACCGCTTCCGCTGCAACTACCTGCGCCAGCAGCATGGCTACGCAGCCGTGTTTCGTATCATTCCCACGAAAATCGCCTCCCTGGAGCAGCTTGGCATTCCGCCGGTGGTCAAAGAATTCGGTCACATGCGCAGCGGCCTCGTGCTCGTCACCGGCCCCACCGGCTCAGGCAAATCAACGACGCTGGCGGCGCTGCTCGACTACATCAACATCAACTTCCGCCGCCACATCATCACGATTGAGGAACCGATCGAATTCGTGCATCGGAACAAAAAAAGCATCATCACCCAGCGTGAGGTGCCCATTCAGACCCCATCTTTCGCCGACGGCCTCCGCGCCGCGCTGCGCGAGGACGCCGACATCGTTCTCGTGGGTGAAATGCGCGACCTTGAGACGATTTCTCTCGCGCTGACCGCCGCAGAAACCGGCTTGCTCGTCTTCGGCACCCTGCACACCAACAACGCCCGCAAGACCGTTGACCGTATCATCGACGTCTTCCCATCCGACCAGCAAAGCCAGGTGCGCACCATGCTAGCCGCCTCGTTAAAAGGTGTCGTGGCCCAGCTCCTCATGAAAAAATCGGACGGCAAAGGCCGCGCCGCTGTGAACGAGATCATGGTGTCCAACCCAGCCGTCGGCGCGATCATTCGTGAAGGCGCCACGCAGAAGCTTTACGACGTGATCATCGGCGGCAAGGCCCAGGGCATGCAGTTCATGGACGAGGCCATCTGGCAGAAGCTGCGCGACGGCTACGTCAGCCCGATGGAGGCCTACATGAAGGCCATCGACAAAAACCGCTTCAAAGCCTTCCTGCCCCCCGAAGACGCCGGCGTCGCCGTTGCCGGCGGGGGCGACTCCAACAAATAAAAGTCAGCCCGTGCCACGCCGCAGCGCCATAGATGATTCTTGCCGCACCTGCCGCGCTGAAGTAGCCTCATCCTCAAATCACGGATGAGCACGCCAACCAAGGGCATTTCTGGTGAGCCAGCCTCGCCACGCAGCAGCACCCAGCCCGGTGCGCTGGCCCTGCTGGGGGCCACCGCTCTCGGCGGTGTCATCGGGTCACGCATGGGCGGCGCTCCGCTCATGCTTGCAGCAGGTGCCACGGCGCTTGCCCTGATGCGCAAGAAACCCATTCCACCAGCGGTCGTCACTCCAGTGCCGCCGCCTCAGGAAAACCAGCCGCAAAACTTGGTCAAACAGTGGCTGGAGCAGCAAACCGAACGCGAGCAGCAGGCTCCTTTCATGCCGCTGCCCCATGCGCCCGATGCAGAGGACGATTACACACCCGTGTCGCTGATGGCCGATGATTCCACCGAACCTGCCGTAATGAATCTGCGGCAGGAGGTGTTTGCCCATCTCACCGAGCCCGTCATTCCAGCCACGCGGGCCGTGGCCGTGCGGCAGGCGGAACCTGCCATCATGCCCGCTGCCTCGGGATGGATTCCAGGCATTGATCCGCTGCCAAGCTGGAGCGAGTCCCCCGATATTCCCGTTTTCAGCGGGGCAGACGCGCCTGCATCCGAAAACATGCCACTTGAGGCGGTTGTCAGCGCCCCGGTCTTTGCCGGAGGCTCGCTACCGGATGAGATCGAGCTCACACAGCCACCGGAATCAGTGACCTCGGACGCGCCTTTGCAGCCAGAAGCTGAGAAGTCACTCTTCAAACTGTTCACCCCCGCAGAAATGCCGCCGCCAGCGGAACAACCTGCTGCGGAGACGGAACGCGCCCCCGAAATTCCCGTGCAGCTCGCCAAACCAGGAGAGGCATCCTTCGACGCCCCCATCATGCTCAGCAGCACCTGGCCCGCTCCTGAAACAACAACCTCCCCGCAGTCAGCACCCGTGGTGGTTGAGGCAGAGATCATCCTCCGCCCGCGTGCCCCGATGCATAACACCGTCACTTCCAAGAACGTGTCCGCCGCGCCACCGTTCATCCCCGCCGGCGCCGCATCCAGCCCCGCTGCCCCCGAATCCGCCGCCCAGGAGGCGGGTCAGCTTCCACGCGCCCCGGTGCAATCCCCGCGCGAACAGCGTGCCCGAGGCACCTGGCGTTCCTGGTGGCGTGGTGACTGAGGCACAAGGCAGGACATTCGGTTGTATTTGGCGTTCCGTGTTGGTTGTTCAGTCCCTCCTGTTTCAATGTGCTTACCATGAACCCGCCTGAACTCACCCTCTGGACGGGCGCGCTCGCCCTCATCTCCATCGTCGCGGCGCTCGTCGCCCTGGCTCATTTGTTTCTGCGGCATCGAGACCACCGCTCCGCCGCGTTCTGGACAGCGCTGGTCGTGTTTTCACCGCTCGCCGGACCTCTTTTATATGTGTTCTTCGGCATCAACATCCTCAGAAGGCGCGGGAAGCAGTACCGCCGTGGCATTCATGAGCCCTGGCATGATCCCGTGCCGGAGCATCCCCTGCCCTTTCCAGCGGAATGCGCTGACGCGCATGAGCATCAGCAACTGGCCAGAACGCTCGACCGCATCTCACGCTTCTGCTTCATGCTCGGCAACAAGGTCACCCCGCTTCACAACGGTGATGAGGCCATGCCCCGCATGCTGGAGGCGATTCGCGGCGCGCAGCACAGCATCGCCCTGGCCAGCTATATTTTTGAGTCCATCGGCATCGGCGCTGACTTTGTCACGGAGCTTTCAAACGCGGTCAAACGCGGTGTGCAGGTGCGTGTGATGGTGGATGACGCCGGCACGCGCTACTCCTGGCCGCCGGTGGTCGATGCGCTGAACAATGCCGGTGTGAACACGCGCCGCTTCATGCCCAACCGGATGATTCTGCGCCTCATCACCATGAACCTGCGCAACCATCGCAAAATCATGGTCGTCGATGGTGCCACCGCCTTCACCGGTGGCATGAACATCCGCGAGGGCAACATGCTGGCACGCAAGCCCGCCCACCCAGTGCATGATCTGCATTTCGAGGTCTCCGGCCCCATCGTGGCGCAGATCCAGCGTGTGTTTGCTGAGGACTGGGCTTTCTGCACGGGTGAGACCCTGGAAGGCCCGGCTTGGTTCCCTGCCCTGTCCTCCACAGGCCAGACCAGCGCCATCGGCATCGTTGACGGTCCGGATGAGGATCTTGAGGTCATGCCTGCGGCCTTCTTCGCAGCCCTGAACGCCGCCCGCGAGGAGGTGAGCATCATCACACCCTATTTTCTGCCCACCCCCATCCTCATGGCCGCGCTGCGGCTCTGCGCGATTCGCGGTGTCAAAGTCACCATTTTGACTCCGGCGCAGAACAACATCCCCTTCGTCGCCTGGGCGGCGCAGACGCTCTACCCGGAACTTCTGGCGGTCGGCTGCCGCATCTTCGAATCCCCGCCGCCCTTCGACCACTCCAAATTCTTCCTCATCGACGGCGTCTGGTCTTTCCTCGGCTCCACCAACTGGGATCCACGCAGCCTGCGCCTGAACTTCGAATTCAACCTCGCCTGTCATGACGCGGACCTCGCCCGGTGCCTCCGCACCGAGATGGACGCCAAACTGGCCGTCAGCCGTGAGATCACACAGGAGATGCTCGAATCCGCCCCCGTGTTCCAGCGTCTGCGCAACGGTTTTGCCCGGCTCTTCATCCCCGTGCTGTAAATGGATGCAGCATTTGGCTAAAACAAACGTATCTAGCTTCGTTACTGACCCTGCCATGACGAACCCGGAAGCCAGCCGCAAAGCATCACGCATTTTTGTCGGGAATAATTCCACGGCCTGCGGCGTCACAACAGACCTGCGCATGCAGTTCTTGTTTGAAGACCGCTTTTTATGAACCCTTTGCCCCGGAAGACGGGGCCGCTGCCGCGCACAGTCTCCCGCGCACATCCTAACCCAAACCATCCATACCAAATCATGAAGAAACTCATCGCTCTCGTCTTCGCGCTCGTCGCATCCTCCGTCTTCGCCGCCGAGTTCCCGGACATCAGCATCGCCGACCTCAAGCAGGCCATCGCAGACAAGAAGGTCACCGTCATCGACGTGAACGGCGCCGCCTCCTACGCCAAAGGCCACGTTCCTGGCGCAGTGGACTTCGCCTCCAAGGGCGCGGATCTCGCCTCCGTCCTTCCTGCTGACAAAGGCGCGCTCGTCGTCGCTTATTGCGGCGGCCCTCAGTGCAGCGCCTACAAGGCCGCCGCCAAGAAGGCTGCTGAACTCGGCTACACCAACGTGAAGCACCTCTCCGCTGGCAAGTCCGGCTGGCTGGCCGCTGGTGAGGCCGTCGAGAAGTAATCCCCTTCTCTCTCATCGCCGGGTGTGTTGGAAAAATCCAGCCACCCGGCTTTTTCATGCACTCGTCCGGTGATCAATTATGCCGGTGCCCAAGATTCCATCGCCAAGCTTGCCGCGCCCAGCGCTCCGGCCTCGTCCCCCAACTGAGACGGCACCAACCTGGGCGGCGCATCTGCCAGCGATGGAAACAACCCCCGCACAGCGATCGTGATCGATTCACAAAAGCGCTCGCCCAATTCTGTGAGCGGTCCGTGCAGGATGAACAACTCCGTGTCCGTGAGCAATTGCACGCAGCCGACCACCCGCGCGTAATCCTCACACACCGCCTCCCACTCCGGCCCGGCAGTCTGGGCAAGTGCGGCCACCGCCGGGCGCAAATCCTCAGGCAAAGGTGCGTGGGCAGGAAGACCTGACAGCCGCCGCCATGTCGCAGGCGCGCTCAACGCGTGGTGCAGCTCCTGACTGCCGGCCTTGCCGCCTCCCAGCGGCCAAGGCCAGCGCCCCACCTCGCCTGCGGCATGATGCGCCCCCTCCACCACGCGACCTTGCTGCACCATCGCGATGCCAAATCCACTGCGCGGCCCAAGAATCACATAATCGTTCAGATCGTGCCCCAGGCCGAACCAACGCTCCGCCAGCGCAATCACTCTCAGGCTGCCCTGCAGGATCACCGGCACGCCAAGCTTTGCGGCCACTCGTTCCACCACGGGAATCTGCTTCCAGTCTGGAATGAAGGTGAAAAGAATGCCCAGCCCGGCTTGTGGGTCCACCAAGCCCGGAACCCCCAGCCCCACAGAAATCAGGGGCCCGCTCATCGACTCTGCCAGCTTCAACACGCTCGCCAGGATGGTTTGAATCACCATGTTGGCGTTCACCTCCGCTGGCAGCGTCCGTGTCACCACTGCCACCACACGGCCGGAAAAATCCACGCCCACGGCCTGCACCCGCTGGGCGCTGAACTCCACCCCGGCAAACCACCCCGCCTCGGGACGCGTTTTTAGAATCCGCCGCGGCCGTCCCATCGGCCCCTGGTTGATGCCCGACTCGTCCAACAATCGCTCAGCAATCAAACGGTCCACATACTGGCCGGTGGTGGAGGGTGAGATGCCCAGCTCCCTGGCCAGCGTCGTCCTGGAGGTGGCACGTCCGCTGCGCACATGCAAAACAGCAGCACCAAGCACTTCTCGTTGGAAAATAGGATTTTTGCGCACTCGAAACATCAGAACCATCACCTCTCGACCTCGTCCAGGAAGATTCTCTGCCGGGAGCAATGAATCTTCAAAATCACAGGACGAACTAACTCGTGGCAGCGCAAGGAGGATGCCATGGGTGAAGTATTCATTTTGAAAAAGGCAGCCGGCCGCATGACCCGGATCGGGGGCCAAATGAATCTTTGACGAACCGGTCAATTTCATTACATACCGACCGGTTTGCATGCCGAAGAAAACCGCCAGCGACAAAAAGGAGCGTGATCCCGCCGGAACCCGGCAGCGGCTCATCGACGCCACGGTGCGCCTGATGCTGCGGCAGGGTTTCGCCGGCACTTCGGTCGATTTGATCTGCAAAGAGGCCGGGCTGACGAAAGGCAGCTTCTTCCATCACTTCGCCAGCAAAGAAGCCATCGGCAAAGCCGCCGTCGAGTGGTGGGGGAGGATGGGCACGGCGCTCTACGCGGTGGCCTGGAACAACACGGCCATCGATCCGCTCGATCAGTTGCATCACATGCTCGACATCATGACCGGCTTCACCATGCGCAAGGACGATGCCTGCGTTTGCATGGTGGGCATGATGTCGCAGGAGCTCGCCGCCACGAATCCAACCATCCAGGCCGCCTGCGCGAAGGAACTGCATTCCTGGACCGACAACGTCGCCAAAATGCTCGCGGCAGCGAAGAAGAAGCACCAACCGGAGACGGACTTCGATCCCAAGGCCGTCGCATGGTTTTTAAACAGCCTCTGGCAGGGTTCCATGCTCGTCGGCAAGGCCTGTGAATCGCAGGCGATGATCCGCGCCAATCTCAAACTCGCCCGCAATTTCGTGGACGGGCTGTTTTTGCAAACCTGAACCCTCATCATGAGCTTCCAGACTCTTCATCTCACACTCACTCCACATCCATGAGCACCTCCATACCTGATTATCCTGCCTTCAGTCCTTACATCGCCGTTCAAGACGCGGTGAAAGCCATCGCATTTTACCAGGAGGCTTTCGGTGCCACCGAGCGCTTCCGCCTCGTCGATTCAGCGTCCGGGAAAATCGGCCATGCCGAGCTCACGCTCAAAGACGGCCTGCTCATGCTCTCCGAGGAAAATCCCGCCTGGAACAAATCGCCTCAAACACTTGGCGGCACGACGGTGAGATTCTGCCTCATGGTGGAAAATGCCGATGCGGCCATCGAACGCGCCGTGAAAGCCGGCGCCACCATCTTGATGCCTCCAGGTGATCAGTTCTACGGTTTCCGCAGCGGCTCCATCCGCGATCCCTTCGGCCACGAATGGATGCTGCAACACGAGATCGAAAAAGTCACCCCCGAGGAGATGCAAAAGCGCTGGGATGCGATGATCGAAAATTGTCAGACAACCAAGTGAACCAACCCAAAACAACGCGCACCATGATCAAGAAACTGCTCCTCGGCCTCGTCGCCGTCATCGCCATCATCCTCGTCGTCGCTTCTTTCCAGTCCGATGACATGAAAGTCAGCCGTTCTTCCGTCATCGCAGCGCCGCCAGAGGCTGTGTTCAAAGTCGTGAACGATTTCTCCCAATGGCTTTCCTGGTCGCCGTGGTCGAAAGTCGATCCGCAGATGAAAACCCGCCTCGAAGGCCCGACCCAAGGTGTCGGGGCCATGTTTCATTGGGATGGCAACATGGAATGCGGCTCGGGAACCTCGAACCTCACTGCCAGCAAGCCGAATGAATTCGTCCACATGCAGATCGACATGACCCGCCCAATGGCGGGCAGCACGGATGTGCAGTTCACCTTCGCACCCGAAGGCACCGGCACGAAAGTTACCTGGGCCATGCAGAGCAAGAAGCCCTTCATCGGCAAAGTCGTCGGCATGTTCATGGACTGCGAAAAGATGTGTGGCGACCAGTTCAGCGAAGGACTCGACAATCTCGCCAGAATCGTCACGGCCACACCGAAACCCTGATCGCCACCCGTAGCTCAAATCAGCATCGGCGCGTCATTCCCCACATGCCGCTCCCCGCTCCCATCGCCAACGAGGAAAACTCCGACCGCCTCGCCGCTCACCTCGCCTCCAGCTAAACCACACATCCCATGAAATACGCGCCCCTCATCGCCTCCATCCTCCTCGGCGGACTCTTCATCATGTCCGCCGTCACCGTGCTCTTCAATCTCGCGTCCATGCCCGAGCTGCCAAAGGACACGCCCATCGCTCATTTCATGGCCGCCGTCGGCCCCACGGGTTTCATGAAGTTCGTCAAGATCATCGAGCTGCTCGGCGGCATCCTGCTCATCATTCCCAAGACACGAAACCTCGGCCTGCTCTGCCTCGGCCCCATCATCGTGAACATCCTCGCCTTCCATCAGTTCGTCGCGGGCGACGGCATCCTCCAACCCATGCTTATCGGCATCAGTGTGCTCTCGCTTTACCTGCTCTGGACCGAGCGCAAAGCCTGGAAAGCGCTCATCCCCTGAAAACACGTCTCGGGCGACACGCCTGAGCACGATTCACCATGCCTGGCAGCGTAATGTCACGGCGGACCATGCGTATAAGCTCATGCAATGCGCCCCCACCTGCTTCTGCTTATCACGCTGCCGTCCTTCGCCCCTGCCGGCGAAAAGATCGTCTTCAACCGCGACATTCGTCCGATCCTCTCGGACAAATGCTTCCACTGCCATGGGCCGGATGAAAAGGAGCGCAAAAGCGGGCTGCGGCTTGATGTGCGTGACGCGGCACTGAAACCAGCCGAGTCAGGGGCCATCGCCATCGTCCCCGGCACTCCCAAGCAGAGCGAACTCATCGCCCGCTGCTTCACCAGTGACGAGGAAGACCTCATGCCGCCCTCGAAGATGGGCAAGCCTCTCACAGATCGCGAAAAGGCGCTGCTTCAGCAGTGGGTAACCGAAGGAGCCGAGTATCAGGGCCACTGGGCCTTCCTATCGCCGGTCAAACCGGCCGTCTCCGGCTCCAATGCCATCGACAGCCTCATCACCGCTCGTCTTGCCAAGGATGGTCTGAAACCATCACCCGAAGCGGACCGCGCCACGCTGATCCGGCGTGTCTCGCTCGATCTGACCGGCCTGCCGCCGACTCCGGCGGAGGTCGCTGCGTTTGAAAAAGATCCATCACCGAACGCTTATGAAAAGGTGGTGGATCGCCTGCTTCAGTCGCCGCATTACGGCGAGCGCATGGCCATGCAGTGGCTCGATTTTGCGCGTTACGCGGACAGCCACGGCTTTCAGACGGACAGCAGCCGCAGCATGTGGCCGTGGCGCGAGTGGGTGATCCGCTCCTTCAATGAGAACAAGCCCTTCAATGAGTTCACCATCGAGCAGATCGCCGGTGATCTGCTGCCAAACGCCACGCTCGATCAAAAAGTCGCCACCGGCTTCAACCGCAACCACCGCATCAACGGCGAAGGTGGCATCATCGGCGAGGAGTGGCGCATAGAAAACATCATCGACCGCGTCGAGACCACCGGCTTCACCTGGCTGGCGCTCAGCCTGAACTGCTGCCGCTGCCACGACCACAAATACGATCCCATCAGCCAGAAGGAGTTTTATCAGCTTTTCTCCTTCTTCAACAACACCACCGACCGTGGCACTATCACCGGCGGATCGAATCGCGCCGGTGGCAACGAACCACCCCTCGTCACCGTCACTGATCCGGCCTCTGAGTCCAGACTGGCAGCGATGCAGAAGGAGATCGACACGGCGAAGCAGCAAGCAGCTGCCGCACGCAAAGACCTCGCCAAACTCATCGCGAATTGGGAGCCCCAAGCCTTGAAGAATTTGTCTCAGGCACAAAACGCCTGGGTGCCGCTGCAACCCACGCAGGTCGTTTCCAAACTCGCCGACAAAGGCGCGAAGCTCACACGTCAGGCCGACGGCTCCTACCTCGCCAGCGGACCGAACCCGGCCAACGACACCTACATCATCGACGCGCCACTGCCAAAGGAAGGCGTGACCGCCCTCATGCTCGAATGCCTGCCCGATCCTTCGTTGCCCAATCAAAGCCTGGGACGCTACTCGAACGGCAATTTCGTGCTGACCGACTTCGATGTCTTCCTACAAAAGCCCGGCGGCAAACCGGAGAAGCAGACGCTCGCCCGCGTGGCCGCCGATTACTCGCAGAAGGGCTACGAGATCGACAAAGTGCTCAAGCGTGACAAGGGCCGAGGCTGGGCCATCGACGGCAACAGCAAGAAAGACCCGCGCCGTGCCATGTTTGTGCTGCAACAGCCGCTGAAAGCCCCGCAGGGCACCGCACTGCTGCTGAGACTGCGCCATGAAGCCATCGGCGGCCACAACATCGGGCGCTTCTGCATCTCATCTGCCAGCACGCCAGCAGAAACGCTCAAACTGGAGGGCGACACGCAGCTTGCGGCGGTGAAAGGCCTTCTCGAAATCCCCGCCGCCAAGCGCACGACCAAACAGAAGGCCGAGATCGAGAAATTCTTCATCACCAACGTGGACAGCCCGGTCAAACGCGCCAACGACCTCGTGGTGACGAAGCAGAAGGCGCTGGACGATGCCACCAGCAAGCTGCCAAACGTCATGGTGATGGAAGAGATGCCGCAACCCCGCGAGGCTTTCATTCTCAGTCGTGGCGAATACGACAAACCGACCGTCAAAGTCGGCATGGGTTTGCCCGCGGTGCTGCCGCCCTTGCCCAAAGGTGCGCCGCTCAATCGCCTCGGTCTCGCCAAGTGGCTCGTCGATCCCTCGAACCCGCTCACGGCGCGAGTGTGGGTCAATCGCGCGTGGGAGAAGTTCTTTGGTTACGGCTTGTGCAAGACCACGGAGAACCTCGGTTCACAGGCCGAATACCCGGTGCATCCCGAGTTGCTCGACTGGCTGGCGGTGGAGTTCATGCGCGGTGGCTGGGACATGAAGGCGCTGCAAAAACAGCTAGTCATGAGCCAGACCTATCGCCAGCAAAGCAAGGTCACGCCTGAACTCGTCGCGAAAGATCCTGACAATCGTCTCCTCGCTCGTGGGCCGCGTTTCCGCCTCGCCGGCGAGCTGGTGCGCGATCAGGCGCTCGCCTTGAGCGGCCTGCTCGTGCCAAAGATCGGCGGCGACAGCGTGCGGCCTTACATGCCGGAAGGTGTGTGGGACGAAACGAGCAAGTACGGCAACCTGCGCGGCTACAAGGCCGACTCGGGCGAAGGTTTGTATCGGCGCACGATGTACACCGTTTGGAAACGCACCGCCGCTCCGCCCACCATGCTGCTGTTTGACTCCCCTTCCCGCGAACTCTGCACCGTGAAGCGCTCCCGCACCAACACACCGCTGCAAGCGCTCGCATTGCTGAATGAAGTCACCTTCGTCGAAGCTGCGCGCTCGTTGGCACAACGCCTCATGAAGGAAGGCGGTGCCACGGCTGACTCGCGCATCGCGTTTGGCTATCGCCTCGTCACCGCACGCGCACCCGATGCCGATGCCAAGCGCATCCTGCTCGCTGGATTGAATCAGCGCCTCGCTGAATTCAAAGCCTCACCCGAAGCCGCCGCCAAGCTCATCACCACCGGCGCTTCGAAGCCCGACGCATCGCTCAATCCTTCTGAACTCGCCGCCTACACCCTGACGGCCAGCGTTCTCCTCAATCTGGACCGCACCATCACCCGCGACTGACATGATCTCCTCCACGCTTCAACTGCAAGACCGGCTCAACCGCCGCGCCTTCCTCAAGCACAGCGGCCTGGCACTTGGTTCCACCGCGCTGGCCTCACAACTCATAGCCTCGCCCACACATTTCGCTCCGAAGGCGAAACGCATCATCTACTTGTTCCAAAGCGGTGCCCCCTCGCAGATGGATCTGTTTGATCCCAAGCCGCAGATGGAAAAACGGCGTGGCGAGGATCTGCCGGCCTCGATTCGCCAGGGACAGCGGCTCACGGGCATGACCTCGGGCCAGAAGACGTTTCCGGTGGCTCCGTCGATGTTTAAATTCGCGCAGCACGGCCAGAGCGGCGCGTGGATCAGCGAATTGATGCCAAACATCTCGAAGATGGCCGATGAGCTGTGCTTCATTCGCTCCATGCACACGGAGGCGATCAATCATGATCCGGCGATCACCTTCTGCCAGACAGGATCGCAGCTCGCAGGGCGTCCGAGCATCGGCTCATGGCTCAGTTACGGCCTCGGCAGTGCGAATCGTGATCTGCCAGCCTATGTGGTGCTCACCTCGTTCGGCACAGGCCGTCGTGACGATCAGCCGCTCTATGACCGCCTCTGGAGTTCCGGCTTTCTGCCCACGCAGCATCAGGGTGTGAAATTCCGCAATGTGGGCGATCCGGTGTTGTATCTCTCCGATCCCGCCGGGGTGAATCGTGGCATGCGGCGCGGCATGCTGGACGAGCTTGCCGCTTTGAATCAGCATGATCATCAGCTTTTCGGCGATCCTGAAATCACCGCCCGCGTGGCGCAGTATGAAATGGCCTTCCGCATGCAGGCGAGCGTGCCTGACCTGATCGACATCTCTAAGGAGCCGCAGCATGTGATTGACGCTTACGGCCCGGATGTGAAGACGCCCGGTACTTATGCCGCCAACTGCCTGCTGGCACGCCGACTGGCAGAACGTGATGTGCGCTTCATCCAGCTCTTCCACATGGGCTGGGATCATCACGGCGGCCTGCCGAATGCGATCAAGGGCCAGTGCCGCGACACAGACCAGCCCACGGCGGCTTTGATCAAGGATTTGAAGCAACGCGGCCTGCTCGACGACACGCTCATCGTCTGGGGCGGCGAGTTTGGCCGCACGATCTACTCCCAGGGCACGCTGACGGAGACCAATTACGGTCGTGATCATCATCCACGCTGTTTCACCGTCTTCATGGCTGGTGCTGGAGTGAAGAAGGGCACGACCTACGGCGAGACGGATGATTACTGCTACAACATCACGCGTGATCCGGTGCATGTGCATGATCTGAACGCCACCATCCTGCACCTCCTCGGCATCAACCATGAGCGTCTCACCTTCCCGTTCCAAGGCCGCGATTACCGCCTCACCGACATCCACGGAAGTCTGGTGAAGGGCGTGATTGCTTAGACAGGCTTGATTTGAGGCGGCAACGACGAATGATGGGCGCATGAAGCCACTCCTCTTCGCCACCCTCGCTCTCACCGCCCTTTCGACACTTCAAGCCGTCACTCCCGATGGGAAGCAGAAGCTTGTCTTCATTGCTGGAAAGCCTTCGCATCCGCCTGGCATGCACGAATTCCGTGCTGGCACGATGCTCCTGGAACAATGCCTCAAGAGCGTGCCCAACCTCGTGGTGGACCGCCACGAGATGGGTTGGGTGAGGGATGAGAAGACCTTTGCCGATGCTGACGCGGTGGTGATCTACGCGGATGGTGGTGGCAAGCATCCGGCGGTGGTGGACGGGCATCTCGAAACGCTGCGCAAGCTGATCGCGAAGGGCGTGGGCTTTGGCTGCATGCACTACGGTGTCGAAGTGGTGGCTGATCAAGCAGGCAAGGAGTTTCAGGAATGGCTGGGCGGTCACTATGAAAACAGTTTCTCCTGCAATCCGATCTGGGACGCGAACTACACCCAACTGCCCAAGCATGCGATCACACGCGGCGTGCAGCCGTTCACGACGAAAGACGAGTGGTATTTCCAGATGCGCTTCCGCCCGGCCTTCAAAGACGGCATCGCCGTGGCGGAGGATGCGACGGCGAGTTTTGCGCCGATCCTGACCGCGACGCCGACCGATGCGACGCGTGATGGCCCGTATGTTTACCCCAAAGGACCGTATCCGCACATCCAGGCAGAGAAAGGCCAGCCAGAGACGATGATGTGGGCCATTGAGCGAAAGGATGGCGGACGCGGCTTCGGCTTCACTGGCGGTCACTTCCATGACAACTGGGGCAATGACAATGTGCGCAAAGCCGTACTGAACGCGCTGCTGTGGGTGACGAAAGTCGAAGTGCCGGAGCAAGGCGTCGAGTCGGCCGTCACGGCAGATGATTTGAAGCAGAACCTTGATCCCAAGCCCGCGCCCAAGCCCAAGAACGCGGGAATTGAAACGCCCCGCGTGTTTCAACGCGTGGCAGTTCGTTGATCAGAGGTACTTTTTCGAGAACATCATGCGCTGGAAGTAAACCAGACGCTCCAGTGTGTTTTTCAGCATGAGCTGATGCTGGTCGATCATGGCATAGCTGCCCGGCTCGGAGAGTTTCATGGACTCACACTGCTCCAGCACCTGCTCGACGGCGATTTTCAATTCTTTGAGCTTCTGGCCGACCTCGTCGGTGATGCGGCCTTCCTGGATGGTGTTGCCGAGCTTTTCTCCTTCGCGGGAAAGATAAGCGGCGGTGTTGGGAAGCGCCGAACTGCCCCCCATGAGCATGCCGCTGGCGTAATCGATCTTCGGTTTGCCAGGCAGGTTCGGGCGTTGCGGAACCACGGACTGCGGCTCTGACGGAAGACCGCCGTTTTTGGCATCAATGATGGTCGGCGTGATGAAGAGCATCAGGTTCTTGTGGTTCTTGCTGCGGCTTTTGTATTTGAAGAGCCACTTCAATCCGGGAATTTTGCTGAGGAATGGAACGCCGGCCTCGCCTTCACGCTCACGCGCCTCATCCATCCCTCCCACTGCCACAGTATAGCCGGAGTCGATCTCCACCGGAGCGCTGTACACGCGGGAAGAGGCGATGGGATAAGGATTGCCAGAGATGACCTCGGTGCCGATGATGCTGGAGACCGTGACGGCCATGTTGAGGAGCACCTTGTCCGACTGCATGCGCTTTGGCAGGATGTTCAGCACGGTGCCGATGGGAAGATAGGCCACCTGCGTCGTCGTCGTGGCGCCGACAGCACCGGCGCTGGCCGTGGAGCTGGCATCGAGCACGGGCTGGTTCACCACGCTGCGAATGGCGACCTCGCGATTACTAAGCGTGACCATGCGCGGGTAGGAGGTGGTGTTGGTCTCCTCGTCACGCATGATGGCTCGGAGCTTCACGTTGAGATCCTGGGCACTGAGGATGCTCAGCGCCGGCCAACCCATGGCCCCCTTTGCCTGGTTCATGAAAACTTCCGTCAACAACGGCGCCAGATCAGCACGATAGCCTCCTGTCGTGGGCGTCTGGGTGTATTCGACCTCGGAGGTGTTGTATTTAAACGTGAGTCCCGTACTGGGATCGACCGCCTCAGCAACGATCGGTTTGACCTTGTCCACCTGGCGGAAATTTCCACTTTCGAGAGTGCCGGTCCAGTCGATGCCGAACTCACGCTTCGGATCACGCGAGGTTTCGATGAATTTCACCTCAATGGCGATGAGCGACTGTGGCTTGTCCGCAGCGGCGAGATAACCCTCCACCCACATGTGCTGAAGACGGGTGGCGACGATGTAAAGCGTGTTGGAGTCGGACTTCCAGATGACCTTGGGTTTGCGCACGGAACTAAGCTCGTTGGAATTCATCGCCCGGGCGGCATTTTCGTCCTGGCCACCCAGCACACCTGCGGCAGCACTCTGCCCAGCTTCCATCTCCTCCGGCGGCAGTCCCAGCAAGGCACGAATGTCATTGATCACCTCGCTGCGCCGCACAGCAAAGGTCTGACTTGTTCCTTGAAGATCGAGCCCGCCTGATGCACCGCCGCCTCCACGGCTGCCGCCACCACCACCACCGCTGGCTGCCCCCGTCGAGGATATTCCGCTGCCGGAAGACACTCTGTCCACTCGTTCGAGCGCGTTGTGACGGATCTCATAAGATTTGCCGATCAGTTCACGATCATCCGCCGGACGAATGTACCAAATTCCGTTGTCTGGAATGATGGCAAGTCCATTGGCCTTGCAGAGGGTCTCCAAAACCTGAAACGGGCTGGATTTGATGGAAAAGGTGATCAAGCGGGAGCCTTCCGAGCTGTCGTCTGGCAGTGAGAAAAAGGAAATCCCGGCATCCGTGGCCAGGAAACGCAACACGTCGCTCAGCATGGCTTTGGAGAAGTCATATTGCTGCGGTGCTGAGCTCCTGAGTCGTGAAGCCTCAGCCTCATACTCCGGGGAAAGCAGGTGCATATTGCTTTGATTGAACTGAGCACTCGAACGCCTCGCGGGAAACAGCACCAAGGCTATGGCGAGGAGTAAAATGAGCGGCGAATTTGCTAGAAAATGGCGCATATTATGGTAAATATAGCAAACGGTGGAAAACAAATCAAACAACATTTATCACCGTGACAGGATGATGTTCAAAAAAGGCTAAGTTTATGAAAACTGACAGCCGTGGCCTCAGATACAATATAATTTCCATATTAAATAACTTGAATTGAAGCGCTTTTAAATATTTAATATATCCATTATGAATTCCAGACCGTCTTCAGCTACAGCCCATGAGGCGTGCGGTTCGTTCCGCCGTGCCGGGTTTACGCTGCTCGAACTGGTCATCACCATCTCACTCATCGGAGTGATGACTTCGGTGGGGGTTTCCCTGCTTTATGACGATTCCGGCTCGGCCAAAACCGCCAAGCTGGAGTCTGACCTGGCAACGCTCAATCAAATGGTGGTCATCTACACAGCCGATGGTGGCAGCGTTGCCGGACTCACCAGTCCCCAGGCGGTCATCGACAAAATGAAGCGTATTCGGCCGCAGGCGGAATGGCAGCGCCATGTGGGAGCTGCCTCCGGCAGACTGGTGGATGTGCGGCTTCGCGCCCGTCTCACCACCCAACCCTCTCCAGACGGCAATCCACGCGCCACCTGGAACCGCACAAAGCAGCGGTTTGAGCTGACCACGGGGACAGGCAGCGCCGTTTCGGAGTTTTATCTGGATGAATCACTGGCCGGAACAGATTTTGGCTCCGAGTCACGCACCAAGTCGGCGGTAACCTTCAACACCAGCTCCAAAGGCTGGGTCTGGGGAGACTCATCCAACGCCCCAGCGGTCAACTACCTCAATCCGCAGCCTTTCGACCCTGCCGAGCCTGCGGAAGGCTTCAACCCTGACGAGGCTGCCCCGAGCACCTCTGATCCCACCACAACAGACAGTTCGGGAGGAGGAGGCAGTGGCGGCGGAGGTGGCGGAGGCAGCGGGGATGGCAGCACGCTTCCCACCTTGGCAAAGCTGCCACAGCCCACGATCTCGCCGCCGGGCGGCACCTTCGCCTTTGCCAGTTTTCCCTCTACAGCCACGATCAGCCGCAACGGTGCGCCACCTTCGGCTTCGGACATGATGTACCGCATCAATTCAGGCTCATGGGTGGTGTATAACGGCGGTCCTATCCCAATCACGCCAGCCATGAGGCTCCAGGCTCGCAATGTGAGCACTCGCCCGGCGGAATATGCCGACAGCAACATCACCTCGCAGACCTACTACCGTCTCACCAGCGGCTTCAGTGGCACGGGTGATGGGAACTGGGGCAACGCCATCGGCGGCACGAACCTCGTCACCAACATTCAAAATGACAGCGAGATCTCCACGTTCAAACATGGCAACACCAAGCTCGACCTCGGCAATGGTGAGTACCTGGATGCGGGTGTGGAAAACGTGATCTCCTTCACCCCGGAACAGTTCGACACCATCACCCCGAACACCTGGTTTAAGTTTGGTGAGATGACCATGCTCAACGGCACCACGTTCTACAACAGCGAGGCCACCGGCGTCACTCTCTCAACCAATCTGCACCTGAGCCAGCCATCGCTAGACTTCACCACTCACATCGACCTGGGGCTCACCAGCACAGAGAACACCAGCGATCGTCTGGCCAGCGCCGACATCGTTGAACTGAAAAACCCCACCACGGACGTGCGCGTCACCATCGACGGCGTCGAATACCGCCTGGAGCTGTCCTGGACCACGCTCGATCCGGGCGCGGGCGTCGTGCAGGGAAACAAATTCTACATCTTTGAAGGCGCCACCGCGAAAGCAGAGCTGCGCGCCCGATTCACCAGCAACCGCTAACACCATGGAAGACATTCACGAACGCAGTCAGCTCGGCTACCGGATGCTCCATCTCTCGAAGGACTCCGGGGTGAGCGACTTTTACGTCACGCCCTGGGAGCCGCTCACCTACAAGCGCAACGGTAAGCTGTTTTATGACTCGTTCATCTATCAGCCGGAGCGCCCGCTGGAGTTCACCGCCGGCTGCATCGACTACGCCCTCCAGCTCGGCCCGCGCCGCTACCGTGTGAACCGCATGGTCACACGCGGACGTCCGCGCTGGGTGCTGCGCTTGTTGCCTGAAAACATCCCCGACATCAGCAAGCTCATGGTGCCGCCGCCGGCGATCAAAGCCTTCCTGGAGGCCAAAAACGGCCTGTTCCTCGTCTGTGGTGCCACGGGCTCCGGTAAATCGACCACGATTGCCTCCATGATCCTTGAGCGGGCCAAACGCCGCCAGGAGCATGTGCTCACGTTCGAGGATCCCATCGAGTTCGTCTATCCTTCAGGCATCCCTTCCCTCGTTTCACAGCGTGAGATCGGCACCGACGAGCTGGACTTCAACAAATCCCTGCGCGCCGCTCTTCGTCAGGCGCCGGATGTGATTCTGGTGGGAGAAATTCGAGATGGAGAGACAGCGGAGATCGCTTTGCAGGCTGCGGAAACCGGCCACGTCGTCGTGGCGACGCTGCACACGTCCTCAGCCGCGCAAACCGTGCAACGCTATCTCAAGCTCATCCCGAGCGACCGCATGGAAAACGCCATGCTCTCCTTCGCCGACTCGATTCGCGGCATTCTCTGCCAGCGCCTGCTGTTTGACGAGAACCGAGGCAAACGGTTCCCCATTCACGAGCTGCTGCTGCCTTACGACTCCGTCTGCGGCATGATCCGGCGCGGCGAGTTCAAGAACCTCGACCAGGAGCTCGAAGCGGGATTCACACGCGGCATGGTCAGCTTCGAGCGCTGCCTGAACATGCGCATGGCGGACGGCTGGAAGCCTTCCACCGCGCGCAAGACCGGCTACACCGAGCATGAGGTGTACGACTTCCTTTCCAAAGAACAACTCACTTCGATTTATGCTGTTGGATGAAATCAAATCTGTCCTGAGCTTCGCCGCTTTCAAAGCCGACCCTGACGACTCCGCCGTCCCATGGGGCAAACGCTTTGAGACGCGCAAGTCTCTTCTCATCAACGTCAGCCGCGGCTCCGTGAGCTGGCGTTCCGTCAATAAACGCGGCCGTTTTGAGGAAGGCGGCGTGCAGGAGGGCGAGCTGGCCGACGCCGCGCCGCAGCGCGGTGATGAATGGCGCGGCATGGTGGAGGGCGGCTGGTGCTCCGTCTCGGTGAACCACCGCTTCATCATCAGTTTGGAGAACAACCTCATGCGCGGTGACAACTGCGTCAGCCTGCTGCGCACCAACCCACGCGCCGTGCTCGGTCCCAAGTATGACCGCGGCAAGCGCTACGCCATCTGCCATCATCCTGAGACCACCGCCAGCCTGCTGCTCGCCGTGGAGGAGTCCTTGGTCAAGGTGACCGAAGACGTGCTCAAAACGATCAACCTGAAACCAGGGCGCGTGTGCTGCGGCCTTTTTGCCATGCTGGAGCATGCCATTCTGAGCATCTTCCGGGCGAGTTCCGGCGGCACTCCCTCGAATTTTGTGCTCATCGCCGCATGCGAGGGGTCTCTCGGCGTTCTGGTGCAGCAGGACGGCCAGTGGCGTGACGTTCGCTGCCGCAGCGGCCTCGGTCCCGAGGCGGTGGAGACCGCCCTCCAAATCATCAGCCCGCTGCTGGCCAAGGTGCCTGAAGGCAGCCCGATATATTTCATCGGCGACGGCCACGACAACAAGTTCCGCACCGAGATCATGCTGCATCTCGAAAAAGTCGGCGCCTCCGACCTCACGCAGGATGACCTGCTCTGGACCATCAT
>Ga0209573_1003060_pt1 | contig 19503 bp, 19 predicted proteins | sample TNRBio252014_DNA_FD_185870 | JGI IMG/M metagenome (GOLD analysis project Ga0209573, IMG submission 185870) | Wastewater treatment Type I Accumulibacter community from EBPR Bioreactor in Madison, WI, USA - TNR Reactor_6/25/2014_ DNA (SPAdes)... | ecosystem: Engineered > Bioreactor > EBPR >...
CCCCGCCGCCGCCGCCGCCATCGCCGCCGTCGCCGCCGCCGCCGCCGCCGCCGCCACCACCGCCTTGGCCGACGCTACCGGCCACCAAGCCCGCGCCGCCGGGGCCGCCATTGCCGCCGTCGCCGCCGCCGCCGCCGGTGCCGCCAACGCCGCCGACACCGCCAACGCCGCCGACACCGTTGGTGCCGGGGCCGCCGTTGCCGTGGCCGCCGCCGCCGCCGCCGCCGCTGCCGCCGCTGCTGCCGACGCCGCCGCCGCCGCCGCCGCTGTCTCCATTTGCGCCATTGCTGCCGTTGCCGCCGCTGCCGACGCCGCTGCCACAGCCGTCGCCGCCGGTGCCGCCGCTGCCGCCGATGCCTTTTGGTGCATCTCCGCCGCCGCCACCAAAAGTGCCATCGCCACCCCCCTGGCCGCCCCCACCGCCTCCACCGGCGGTGAGCGTCGCGCTGCCCGCCGTGACCTGGCTTAACATCCCCCCGCTGGCGCTGGACGCGCCCACCGTGAGGCTGAGACTGTCGCCGGGGGCGATGCCGAAGGTGGCGCTGATCACCCCTCCGGCGCCGCCCGGGCCGCCGTTGCCGCCCGGCACCGCGCGTGCCCCACCCCCGCCGCCGCCGCCGGCTGCCGTGGCCGTTACCGCCAGCACGTTGGCGGGTACGGTCCAGCTTGTCGTTCCGGGCGTGGTGAAGCTTTGCGATCCCGCCAGCGCCGGGGCGCTCAGGCCAAACCCCGCCAGCAGCAGGGCAGACCCCAGCGCGCGCCACCCCAAGCGATGGGGGTCAAAAGAATCCCTCCCCAACAGCAGGGAATGAAGCCAGTAGCTCAGGTTATTCATTCTGGAGATTCTCCCGGTACGTGGATGGATCAACACGCCCCCGAATCTACCCTAGGTTTTCAGAGGAGCGTGATACGCAAACCCGACATCGGCTATTTTTTATATAAATTTAATAAAATCATATTTTTATGACGCATCTTACTGATTGGGATGTCCGATTTACGATAGTCAAAGAGCCTGGAGCCACGGCTCTGGATCCAAAAAAGCCTCGCTGACCTGTCGCACGCACAGCCCTGGGTCAAGTCTCAAGGAGCCGGGTCGCGCATGACTCGAAAGGCCGAAAAGGCTATTTCACGGCAGAAAACACAAAAGCGTCTTTGGAGCCGGACAATAAAGCGTTGCGACCGGCAATTAAAAACACGGCCTGCCTAGTGCCCAAATTATAGCAAAATCGAATAAAAGTGATCATAATTGATTGGAGCGAAAGAGAGCATCGACAGAGCAGAGGGTTTGTTTGCGAATGGCTTTGGCCTGCGCCCATTTGTGCTCGATGGGGTTGAGGTCTGGCGAGTAAGGAGGGAGGTATTCGAGGATGTGACCGGCCTGGCGAAGGGCCTTTTGAATATCGGCGCGTTTGTGGAAGGTGGCGTTATCCAGGACGATAACGGCGGCAGGGGGCAGTTGGGGCAGGAGGACGTGCTCAACCCAGGCGAGGAAGACATCGGCGTTGACACTGCATTCAAAAAGACCGACGGCGATCAGATGGAAGCCGAGCAGGGCACCGATGACGTTGGTGCGGCCCCTGGCATGCCAGTCAAAGCGCCCATAACAGCGCTGCCCCAGAGGCGCATACCCCCGGCGGCGGGGCATATCCTTGGCAAAGCCGCTTTCGTCAATCCACACCAAAGGCCGCCCGGCCGCTTCATACCCCACCCGGCGGCGCTGAAAGGCGCACCGTGCGGCTTCGTCCGCACGCGGATGCACGGGTGTTTTTTTTATAGGTCACTCGTAGCTTGTTCTTCAGCGCGTAGCAGATGGCATTCTGCGTCACCCCCAATCGCGCTGCTCGCTCGTACTGGTAGGCATCGGGGTAGTCCCGCAGGTCTTGGTGTAAGGCCTCCATGTCCAGCTTGCGCTTGCGAAACCCCGAGGGCTTGCGCTCAATTCGCTTGAGCCAGCGCATCACGCTTGCTTTCCCTACCGCAAACCGCTCGGCCACCTGGGCGATCGATAACCCCTCCCGTTGCCGGACCTCTAGCACTTTACGACGAAAATCCAGTGAGTAACTCATCCCTTCATAATAATCAACCCTATTTGGTTTTGCTATATTCGAGCGGCCGCAACATCGCTTCGTTGGGCATTTCATCGGTTCACCGGGCATGAATTTTCTCCCAGCGCGCTGGCAGGACGGGGCGATCGTCGTAGCGGGCCAGCGCTTGCCGGACGTTCCCGCATGGGCGGAGCGATTGAGTGCGATGGGGGAATTTACGCTCGGTATCCGACCGGAGTATGTGGCGCTGACCCATGCGGGCGCTACGGGTGCGTTGCCGGTTACCGTGAGCCAGATTCAGGATATCGGCACCTATTGGCTGCTGGCGGCTCACGTTGGGGAAACGGTGATGCGGGCGCGGTTGAATCTGACCAGCGCAATTCCGCAAGTCGGCGAGCAGGTCTGGGTTAAGGTGCTGGGGCCGCAGAGCTGTTTTTATGGCGGCGACCAACAGTTAATCGCCGCTGGCATGGAACCGCCTCCACCAGGAGAAAGTGTATGAAACCGATCAATCAAAAAGCCTGGTGGCTGGTGTTGCCGGTAGTGATCTGCGTGGCCTTTTCGGCGGTATTGCCGCTGATGACCGTGGTTAATTACTCGGTGCAGGACATCATCTCGCCGGAGCGGCGGGTGTTCGTTGGCACTGAATGGTTTGCGGCGGTGATGCGCGATGAGGAATTACATTCGGCGCTGTGGCGGCAGTTGACCTTCTCGCTGGCGGTGCTGGCGGTGGAAATCCCGCTCGGCATCGCCCTGGCGCTGTCAATGCCCGCGCGTGGCTGGCAGGCGTCATTGGCGCTGGTGCTGGTCGCGTTGTCGTTGTTGATTCCGTGGAACGTGGTCGGCACCATCTGGCAGATTTATGGCCGTGCCGACATCGGTCTGCTAGGGGCGGCGCTGGCCTGGCTCGGTGTCGATTACAGCTATACCGGTAACGCCACCGACGCCTGGATTACTGTGCTGGCCATGGATGTCTGGCACTGGACGCCGCTGGTGGCGCTGTTGTGCTACGCCGGGTTACGCAGCATTCCCGACGCCTACTATCAGGCCGCCCGGATCGACGGGGCCAGCCGTTTCGCGGTGTTCCGCTACATTCAATTACCCAAGCTGCGCGGGGTGCTGATGATCGCGGTGCTGCTGCGGTTTATGGACAGCTTCATGATCTACACCGAGCCGTTCGTGCTGACCGGCGGCGGGCCGGGCAATGCCACCACGTTCCTGTCGCAATACCTCACCCAAAAAGCGGTTGGCCAGTTCGATTTAGGGCCAGCCGCCGCTTTCTCGTTGATTTATTTCCTGATTATCCTGCTGCTGTGCTTCATTCTCTACAACTGGATGCAGCGGGTCGGCACGACGGATCGCGAGGATGTCGGCCATGAATAAGCGGCGATTGCAAGGGCGGACACTGTTTCTGATCGGGTATCTGATCTTTGCGTTGCTGCCGATCTACTGGATGGTCAACATGAGTTTCAAGACCAATCAGGAGATTTTAGCGAGCTTCACATTGCTGCCCCAGCAATTCACCCTGGCCAATTACGCGACCATTTTCACCGATGCCTCGTGGTACTCCGGCTATATCAACAGCTTGATCTATGTCGCCATCAACATGGTGATTTCTATTGCGGTGGCACTGCCCGCCGCTTACGCCTTCTCGCGCTATTCGTTCCTTGGCGACAAACACGTTTTTTTCTGGCTGCTGACCAACCGGATGACCCCGCCTGCCGTATTCCTGCTGCCGTTTTTCCAGCTCTATACCACGCTGGGGCTGATGGATACCCACGTTGCGGTGGCGCTGGCGCATTTGGTGTTTAACGTGCCGCTGGCGGTGTGGATTCTGGAAGGCTTTATGTCGGGTATTCCACGCGAGATTGACGAAACCGCTTACATTGACGGCTATTCCTTCCCACGATTCTTTTTCACGATTTTTTTGCCACTGATTAAGTCCGGAGTTGGTGTCGCGGCGTTTTTTTGCTTTATGTTCAGTTGGGTGGAGTTGCTGCTGGCGCGAACACTGACCAGTGTGGACGCTAAGCCCATCGTCTCGGTGATGACTCGCACTGTGTCCGCTTCCGGGATGGATTGGGCGGTTTTGGCGGCGGCGGGGACGCTGACCATTCTGCCGGGCGCGGTGGTGATCTGGTTTGTGCGCCACTACATCGCCAAAGGCTTCGCCATGGGGAGGGTGTGATGTTCGCCTGGATGGTGTGGACGACACCGGTCGCGGTGTTTTTCTGCTGTATTGCCTTGCTGCTGGTCGGGATGACGGTGTGGGAAATCAAATCGCCGACGGTGTTGCGCAAAGGGTTTCTGCCCATCGCCACCACGCGCGGCGACCGGCTGTTCATCGGTTTGCTGACAGCGGCTTATATCAATTTAGGCTTTATCGGCCTGGCCGGTAAATTCATGGAGTGGCTCTCGCTCGAACGGGAGCCGAGTATCTGGATCAGTTTCGTGATTTCGATGGCCGTGCTGGTTTTTATCCTGCGGCGCGGCTGAGTCCGGGAATCCGGCCTGGCGCTTCCCCAAGGCCGAATCGACCCGCACATGACGCACCGGGAAGCGCGTAACAATTCATAACACCTGAGGAGAAGTAGGATGAGAATACGTCACACCACGTTAGCGCTGGCCATCGCTTGCGCAGTGGCCGGGCCCGCCCAGGCGGGTGAGGCTGAGGCCAGGCAATGGATCGACAGTGAATTTCAACCATCCACGCTCAGCAAAGAACAGCAACTGGCCGAGATGCAATGGTTTATCGATGCCGCTAAGAAACTGCAAGCCAAGGGTGTGAAGGAAATTGCCGTAGTGTCGGAGACCATCACCACCCATGAATATGAGAGTAAGACGCTGGCCAAAGCCTTTACCGAAATCACCGGCATCAAGGTCAAGCATGATCTGATTCAGGAAGGCGATGTGGTCGAAAAGCTGCAAACCTCAATGCAGTCGGGCAAGTCGATTTACGATGGCTGGATTTCCGATTCTGACCTGATCGGCACCCATTATCGCTACGGCAAGATCATGAATCTGAGTGATTACATGGCGGGCGAGGGCAAGGATTACACCAATCCGGGCTTAGATATCAAAGACTTCATCGGCATCAGCTTCACCACCGCGCCAGATGGCAAGCTTTACCAATTGCCGGATCAGCAATTCGCCAATCTGTATTGGTTCCGTGCTGACTGGTTCGCTCGTCAGGATTTGCAAGACAAGTTCAAGGCCAAATACGGCTACGATCTGGGTGTGCCGCTGAATTGGTCAGCCTATGAGGATATCGCTCAATTTTTCAGCGAGGACGTGAAGGAACTCGACGGTAAGAAAGTCTACGGCCACATGGATTATGGCAAGAAAGACCCGTCACTGGGCTGGCGCTTCACCGACGCCTGGCTGTCGATGGCCGGAACTGCTGATAAAGGTATCCCCAACGGCTTCCCGGTGGACGAGTGGGGGATTCGCGTAGCCGAAGATCGTTGCGCGCCAGTCGGTGCCTCGGTGGCGCGCGGCGGTGCAGCCAATTCCCCAGCGGCGGTGTACGCGCTCACCAAATACGTTGACTGGATGAAGAAATACGCACCGAAAGAAGCCACCGGCATGACCTTCGGCGAGGCCGGACCTGTCCCCGCGCAAGGCCAGATTGCCCAGCAAATCTTCTGGTACACCGCGTTCACCGCCGATATGACCAAGGCGGGGCTACCAGTGGTCAATGCCGATGGCGCACCAAAATGGCGGATGGCTCCTGGCCCGAACGGTCCCTACTGGAAGGATGGGATGCAAAACGGCTATCAGGATGTCGGCTCGTGGACCTTCTTCAAGGACCAAGATCCCCATCGGACGGCGGCGGCATGGCTCTATGCTCAATTTGTCACCTCGAAAACCGCCTCGCTGAAAAAAACCATCGTCGGTCTGACCCCGATCCGCGAATCGGATATTCAATCGCAAGCCATGACTGACCTTGCGCCCAAGCTCGGCGGTCTGGTGGAGTTTTACCGCAGCCCGGCCCGTGTCGCCTGGACCCCAACCGGCACCAATGTTCCTGACTATCCGAAGCTGGCGCAGTTGTGGTGGAAGAACGTGGCGCAAGCGGTCACCGGCGAAAAGACCCCGCAAGCGGCGATGGACAATCTGGCCGATGAAATGGATCAGGTGATGGCCCGGCTGGAGCGCGCCGGGATGGCCCGTTGTGCGCCTAAGCTGAATCCCAAGAGCGATCCGGCCAAATGGCTAAGCGATACCGGCGCACCATGGAAGAAGCTGGCGAATGAAAAGCCCAAGGGCGAAACCATCGCTTACGACACGCTATTGTCAGCCTGGAAGGCGGGCAAAGTGCGTTGATCGCAACGCAAAGGGCGTACCGAAGTACGCCCTTTTTCTACGGCTCCTTTCGACTAACGCTTACTCGTTAGGTGCCATCCAGCGGTAGAAGAAGCCAGCCAGCGCCGCGCCGACGATGGGCGCGACCCAGAACAGCCACAGTTGCTGTAAGGCCCAGCCGCCGACAAAGATCGCCTGACTGGTGCTACGAGCCGGATTGACTGAAGTATTGGTCACCGGAATGCTGATCAAGTGGATCAAGGTCAGGCCCAGACCGATAGCGATAGGGGCAAAGCCACCCGGCGCATTCTTGTGAGTCGAACCGAGAATGATGATCAGGAACATGAAGGTCATCACGATTTCGCAGATCAGCGCGGCGTTCATGCCGTACTTGCCCGGCGAGTGCTCATCAAAGCCATTGGCCGCAAAGCCGCTGGCCACCAGGTCAAAACCTGGCTTACCGGTGGCGATCATGTAAAGAATAGCGGCACCGGCGATACCACCCAGCACCTGCGCGATGATGTAAGGCACCAGATCGGCCGTCGGAAAGCGACCGCCCGCCCACAAACCCACTGAGACGGCAGGATTCAAATGACAACCCGAAATATGACCAATCGCGTAAGCCATCGTCAGCACAGTCAAACCGAAAGCGAGCGACACGCCGACCAGGGCGATGCCGATATTGAAATTGTTAGCTCCTACATTGGCTACGAATACAGCGGCTAGCACAGCGCTGCCGCAGCCTCCAAGAACTAGCCACAGTGTGCCGATAAATTCGGCGGCAAGACGGTTGGTTAGCGGCATATACCTTCTCCAGTTTGGTTCGAAACAAATTAAATTTGTTAGCTCGAAGATGAGTCTGCTGTATCATTTTCGTTGTTCATGGAGCATTCAGCTAGGGTGACTTTATAGTGAGTGCGCCCTGTCAGGTCTGAACGCTCCCCGAACAGCGCGTGAGGATAGCAGCCTCGCCAGCGGAAATCTCGTAAAAATTTTAACAGTGTTTAAGGTGGTTCTGATGACGGAAAGTCAAAAAGCAGTCCCTGCCGGTGTCCATAAATGGCGGTTCTTTCGTTCAGGCGGTTTCGATCAAGTTCGTCTTGAGACCGGTGCAGACGTTAAAGCCTTGAATCAGCTTGATCCCAAGCTGTGGGCAACGCTCAGTTGTCCGACCAGCGGTTTGGAGTTTGACGACCGCACATTGCGTCTGATCGATAGTGATGGCGATGGCCGTATCCGGGTGCCAGAGATCGTTGGCGCAGTGGAATGGACGGCTTCAGCGCTTAAAAATCCGGAAGATATTCTGAAAGGTGCTGAAGCGTTGCCGTTAGCGGCTATCGATGACAGCACGCCGGAAGGGTTGCAAGTGCTGATTTCCGCTAAGCAGGTTCTGCATCACCTGGGCAAGGCCGACGCCGACGCCATCACCGTGGAGGATACCGCCGACACCGCCAGCGTCTTCGCCAATGCCCATATTGATGCGGATGGCCTGTTAACTGCTGATGTCGCGGAAGATCCCGCGACCAAAGCGGTGATCAAAGACATCATCACCAGCGTCAATCCGGATGCGGCCAACAGCGAGGCACCCACCTTATCCGAGGAGCAAATCAAGCAATTTTTCGGCGAGGCGCAAGCCTATTCCGATTGGTGGCATCAGCGCGACCGTGATCCTGCCAATCTATTGCCATTCGGTGAAAAAACTGAGATGGCGATGGGCGCGTTCGAAGCGGTTAAAGACAAGATTGACGACTATTTTACCCGTTGCCGACTGGCAGCCTTTGATGTGCGGGCTACCGTGCCGCTGAATCCGGCGCTCACTGAGTATGAGGCTTTAGCGGGACAGAATCTTTCAGCGACCTCCGAGGCCCTGGCGGCATTGCCGTTGGCCAGGATTGAGAGCGGCAAGGCGTTGTCGTTGGAAAGCGGTATCAATCCGGCCTGGGCAGAAGCGATGGCGGAATTTCGCGCCAAAGTAGCCCCACTGGGCACCCAGGATAAGACCAGCCTGACCGCAGAAGAATGGGACGCGCTCTGCACCAAGTTTGCAGCGCATAAGGCCTGGATGGGCAATAAAAAAGGAACCTCAGTCGAAGCCTTGGGCCTTAGTCGGGTCGATGAAATATTGAAAGGCGGTTATCAGGAAATCCTCGCTGAGTTGGTGGAGAAATACAAAATCCTGGCAGCGGAAATCAACACGATTACGGCAGTAGATCGCCTGGTTCGCTACCACCGCGATCTGTTTCGGTTATTAAATAACTTTGTTTCTTTCCGCGATTTTTATACACCCGGTTACAAGGCCATTTTTCAGGCTGGTACGTTGTTTATTGATGGCCGCAGTTGCGATCTATGCTTGCGAGTTGACGACATGGCCAAGCACGCTGAGCTGGCTAATCTGAGCGGTATTTATTTGGCGTATTGCGAGTGTCGGCGGCGCGGCGGTGAGGAAAAAATGACGATTGCCGCTGCCGTGACCAATGGAGATGCCGATAATCTGATGGTTGGACGGAATGGCGTCTTTTTCGACCGGCGTGGCGGCGACTGGGATGCAACCGTCGTTAGAATCATCGAGCATCCGATCAGCGTCCGGCAGGCGTTTTGGTATCCCTACAAACGCATCGGCAAGATGATCGGTGGGCAGATCGAGAAGATGGCTGCTGCTCGTGACAAGGCGGCCACGGATAAAGCGGCGACGGCAGTCACTGACGCGGCGCAAAAAACCGAAGCAGGCAAAGCGCCAGCCGCTCCTTTCGATGTTGGCAAATTTGCCGGTATTTTCGCTGCTATCGGCTTGGCGGTCGGCGCTATCGGGACTGCCATTGCTTCGGTGGTGACAGGCTTTATTGGGCTGAAGCTGTGGCAAATGCCGCTGGCTATCGCTGGCCTGATCCTGTTGATCTCCGGCCCTTCAGTAGTTATCGCCTACCTTAAACTGCGTAAGCGCAACCTGGCACCTTTGCTGGATGGGAATGGCTGGGCGGTTAACACCCGCGCCATTGTGAACTTGCCTTTCGGTACGGCGCTGACGCAAGTTGCCGCATTGCCACCCGGCGCTCAGCGTTCCTTTGCCGACCCTTACGCAGAAAAGAAAAGTCCGTGGAAGTTATACCTGTTCCTGTTGGCGTTACTCGGCGCGCTTGCTTTCCTCTGGCACAAGGGCTACCTGCAACAGTGGCGGGAGCAACTGGCGGTTAAGGAAGCGCCCGCCCCGGCAGCACCAGCCGCCCCGGCACCCGCTGCCGCGCCGCCAGCAGCGCCTGCCGCTGCTCCGGCAGCAGCGCCTGCTCCGGCTCCTGCGCCTGCCGCTGCTCCGGCGGCCGCCCCCGCACCCGCTCCTGCGCCCGCAGCAACACCGCCTGCCGCCGCGCCGACTCCCGCAGCTCCTGCCGCTGCGCCGACGCCAGCGCCGACGCCTGCCCCCACACGGCAGAGGTAACCAAGCAGCCTTAAGCTGCTGTTGACGCCTGTTATTGCGGTAATCACCACAGGCTGACCCAGGCTGTAATAGCGGGGTCAGCCGTGGTCATTCTGCTTCCCCGTCTTCGCGTGGCCCCAGCAAAAGCCGCAGTTTCCTGCCCAAATCCGCTTTCCGATAAGGCTTGGCTAAAACATCCGCACCCGCCACCTGGTGGCCATCACCGATCAGCGCGTGTTCCGTATAGCCTGACGTGTAGAGTACCGGCAAGTTGGGATAGCGGCGTTGTGCCTCGATCGCCAGCTTGACGCCATCCATAGCGCCCGGCATGACAATATCGGTGAACAGCAGATCGATATTGAGAGTCGTTTCAAGGATGTCGAGCGCGCTGGCGGCATCAGCGGCGGCGATAGGTTCATAGCCAAGCCCACGCAGTGCGTTCACAGCGAACAGGCGGACAGCGGGATCATCTTCGACCACCAGGATAATTTCGCCCTGCCCTTTGGTCGGGGTCTGCGTCACAGGCGCATCCGGCGCGGCGCGCACGGCTTCCTGGATAGGCGGCAGATAGAGCTGGACAAGCGTGCCCTGGTTGGGCTGGCTTTGAATGGTGATGTGGCCACCGGATTGTTTGATAAGGCCATAGACAATACTTAAGCCAAAACCACTGCCTTTACCGGTTTCTTTGGTAGTGAAGAAGGGTTCAAACGCGCGCTCCAAAACTTTGGGCGGCATCCCGACACCGGTATCCTTGACCGCCAGCATGACATAGGGACCTGGTTCCAGATCGGCCTGGGCGTCGGCATATTCCTTTTCGATCAGAATATTGGCGGTTTCCAAGGTCAGCTTGCCGCCTTGGGGCATCGCATCGCGGGCGTTAATCACCAGGTTCAGCAGGGCGCTTTCCAACTGATCCGGATCAACCAGGGTGTGAGCTAAATTGTCTGCCAGTAGGGTATCGATCTGGATCGTCGCGCCCAGGGCGCGGCGCATCAGATCCAACATGCCGCGTACCAGTTTGTTGAGATCGGTCGTTTGCGCCAACAGAGGCTGACGGCGCGAAAAGGCCAGCAAACGCCGAGTCAAATAACTGCCGCGATCCACCGCTTTCAATGCTTGTTGAGCCAGCTCGTGCAGCCGGGGTTCACCGGTTAACTGCTCATTGAGCAATTCCAGGTTACCCATGATAACCGCCAGCAGGTTGTTGAAATCATGGGCAATGCCGCCGGTCAGTTGCCCAATGGCCTGCATCTTCTGAGCTTGGCGCAACTGGGTTTCGGCGTGCTTGCGCTTGGTAATGTCGTGCGAGACAACGATAGCGGCAGCTTTGTCGCCAAACTTGACATCCAGTGGTGCGGTCCGGGATTCGAACCAGCGCAAGCCCGATGCAGTGCGCAACTCGTATTCCGCGATCTGAATGTGCTGGGTGGTTAAGGCATTACGGATAATCGCCAGGAAAAAATCTGCCATCTCCTGGGAATGAACATCGTGTAAAAGGCGGTCCCGAATCGGGGTGAGGCCGATAGCGGTGGTTTTCTGCTGTGCTTCGGCTAACTCAATATAACTTGTTGATTCATGATAAATACTTCGGTAAGTCTCTGAATCGCGCGCCGAGGGGATGCCGCTGACCGGCCGGGCCTGGCCCGGTGCCAGGATTTCGCGGTAGCGACCATCTTCATCCATGACGAATACCAGGTCAGGAATCGCCCGCGTCATCGCCCGTAACCGCGCCTCGCTTTCGCGTAAGGCGATTTCGGTTTGGTTGCGGTTGTGAATTTCGTGAGTCAGGATTTGATTGACTCTTTCTAAGTCGGCGGTGCGCTCAGCGACTCGCTGCTCCAGCAAACTGTTCGCTTCGCGCAATTTTTCCTGCGTTCTGTGCATTGAGCTGCGCAGCCCATTGAACGCACGAGTGAGTTCATCAAGCTCATCATTGCCGCTTGGCGGAAGATCGCCGTTTAGGCTACCTATGGCCATTTGCCGAGTCGCCGCCACTAGGGCGGTGATCGGTGCCGCTAAAGCCGTGGCGCGCTTTTTCGATAGAAAGTAAGCGACAACCAGCATGGCGAGCATCATCGCGCCAAGCATCCAGACGGTGAGGACGCTTGCTGACTGCGCAGTCGCGATTTCCTCTTCAAGTTGCTGCTTGGCTTGCTTAGCTAGCGCTTCCGCTAAGGTAAGTACCTGATCAGCCAATGGAATGACGTTCTCGGACATGGCTCGCAAGGCGATATTCCAGTCGGCCGACTGGCGTAGCCGAATCAGCTCGACGGTTGTGTCAGTAAACGATTTAAGTGCCTGCGTCAGTGAACTGGCCAACTGTTGTTGGCCAGGAGCTAGAAGCGGATCGTTGAGCAGAGCGGCCGCGTGGGTCTGCAAGACCGGCAATGTTTCCTGCAACAGGGGAATATAAGGCAATCCATCGGTGCCCAGCGTTTCTCGCACCAATAAGTGAGCCGTTGCTAGGTGGTGACGGGTTTCGTTGATCTGTGCGAGCAAAGTTTTCCGCTCTGCGCTGCCTTCGCGAGCCTTTTCATCTTCTAGCAGCGCTTTAAATGACGAGTACAGGCTCGTTGCAAGCGGCTCTATGGCTTTTGCATAGAGCAAGCGCGCTGGTTCGTTGCCCGGTGTGCGCGCCGTGTCCTGCACTCGCATTTGCGCCTCGTGTAAGGCGGCGAGCAATGGCTCAAGTTCCTTGACCAGCTGGCGATGCTGACCGTCGACTGTGATGGTTGGGAAATTTTGCAAGGTTTGTAGTGCTGGTTGAATCTGATCGCGCCAAGCTCCTTGCCAACTCTCCAGGAACCGCGGGTCGCCGGCCCGCGCCCAGCCTTGCAGATTGGTGAGCGAGCGGCGCACCCCGTTGAGTAACTGAGACGATGCCTGAGACAACGGCCCGCTTTGTTGCGCCAGTTGGATCACTCTATCGCGCAGGTCGTAGGTGGCAATTAGCGCCATGCCCAGCAAGAGCAAGCCGATCGAGGCGACCCAAAGGTGGGAAAGCAACAACTGTCGAATCAGTGATGAGCTTTGTTCGATGCGTCGTTTATCGCCCACAGAAATCTCCCGCGCTCGCTAGCAGACACGACCCAATGGCGGCCTGAACACTGGATCGATTTGGAACAGCGACGCTGAATTCGCCGTGAAAGGGGCAAGGCCGTTGTTGAGCACGGCGTATTCGAAATCAACAGATGAAGAGGGCCGCGCGCTGCAAGTTAGTGAGCAAAACGGCCTGTGAAAGCCGGTTAAGCACTGAGCGCTTCCCGTAACTGCGCTAGCCTGATCGGTTTAACTAAAACCTTGACGGAAGGTAGGCCCTTGAATTCCGCTAATGTTTTCGCATCTTTCGCATAGTCTGGGCTAAACCCTGTGGTAATGATTAAATCCGATGCATAACCTTGCGCCAGCAACCAAAGCAAAAGCTCATTGCCGTCGATATCGGGAATCACCATATCCAGAATGATTTTGTTGGGCTGAAAGCTTGCAAAGTTTTTCTGAAAATCCAGGCCATTGGTAGTGACCATCACCTCATAGCCGCTATCAACAGCGACCCGGCGAACGAACTCACCAAATTCTGCTTCATCGTCAACTATTAGGAGGCGTTTAGCATTCATAGGCATCAGATCCGTGGCGTTGGATGTAGGCGTGTGGAGGTGGGCGAGCAGGGGTACGGTCCAGGGTGCGCTAAGCAATGGCTCGCCCTGATGAAGTTGTCCATCAAGCTTACCTCTGTTTTGGTCATATTCCAGATCCATCAACACAGCGATGGCGGTGCCGATGATGGCTATCCGGGTAATGAGGATGGCTGTGTTGAAGCGGGGCGTGAGCATGTTGATGGGAATGCGGCTCGCCGGGCGGATCTTCGGATGGGTGAAGATGTTGATGATGGCTATCATGCCGATGGCGATGGGTATGAACTAGGGGATCGTGGCGATGGCTGTGTTCGTGTTGTTCGGTCAGATGGAGATAGACCCCGATCCCCATCAACAGAGTGGCTAGCAGCAACTGTGGGGTTAATGGCTCATTGAGCAAGAGGATTGCCAAGGTTGCGCCGATAAAAGGCGCGGTGGCGAAGTAGGCGCAAGTACGGGCAGTGCCGAGTCGGCGCAAGGCCAGCACGAAAGCGATCAGGCTGCCGCCGTAGCCAATAGCGCCGATCCCGCCCGCTGCTATCGCTAAACTTGCCGAAGGGAAGCTCTCGCCGAGCACGGCTGCCAGGGCGAGGGTGATGGGGCCGGCGGCCAAACCTTTTACCGTAACGATGATCAAAGGATCAGCGAGCGCCAGTCTGCGCGTTAAATTGTTGTCGATAGCCCAAGCCAGACAGGCACCGATCACGGCCAGCGCACCCCAACGGGGCGTATCGATTGATCCCTGCCAGGATAAGGCGACGGCACCGCCCAGGATGGTCAGTGCGCCCACGGCAATGCGCCGATCCACGTTCTCGTGAAAGATCAGCCAGGCAATCAACAGCGTGAAAATGCTTTCCAGATTCAGCAACAACGCGGCGCTGGTGGCGGGCGTGGTCTGTAATCCTGTCATCAGCAGGATCGGTCCAATAATGCCACCTGCGATAACGACGGCTCCCAGCCAGGGCCAATCCGTCCTGGAGAGCGGCGCTTCCGTTGGGCGGCTTTGGAAACAGGCACGTACGGCCAGTAGCAGGCCAACGCCGATGCCTGCTCCCAAATACAGTAAGCCCGCCAGGCTTGTAGCGCCGATTGTGCCAAGCAACAGCTTAGCCAACGGGACACTGGCACCAAACAGGCCAGCCGCCGATAAAGCCAATAATGCACCCAGCGAGCGTTCCCACATGATTAAAAGTCTAGTGGCTTAGGGTCTGAATCAAAGATGCGCCGCGCCTGTGGAAAAGACCGGGGTTTGCGGCAGTTCGATAGCCTGCGAGAAGCTTCGGCCTTCATCATTGCTAGTGATATACTTCCCGCTTTTCGCGGACCGCAAAAGATGTAAGCGGCGTCATTCCGTAACCTTTTTTCGTCATCAGGCAGCGAGTAGCAGTATGGCAGAGAACCGATATCTTCTGAACGCCCAATTGGCGCAGATGCTCAAGGGCGGGGTTATCATGGATGTGGTCAATGTGGAACAAGCCCAAATCGCCCAGGAAGCGGGGGCGGTGGCGGTCATGGCGCTGGAGCGGGTCCCTGCCGATATCCGCAAACAAGGCGGCGTCGCGCGCATGTCCGATCCTGGCTTGATCAAAGCCATCAAAGAGGCCGTGACTATCCCGGTGATGGCTAAAGCGCGGATTGGCCATTTCGTCGAAGCGCAGATTCTGCAAGCGCTCAAGATCGATTACATCGATGAAAGCGAGGTGCTGACTCCTGCCGACGAAGAGTGCCACATCGACAAAACTCAGTTTGCCATTCCTTTTGTGTGCGGCGCTCGCAATCTGGGCGAAGCGGCGCGGCGGATCGCCGAAGGTGCGGCGATGATTCGCACTAAAGGCGAGGCTGGCACGGGCGATGTGGTGGAAGCAGTGCGCCACATGCGGACCATGAACCGCGAGATTCGCCAATTGGCGGGCCTGCCGCCTGAAGAAATCATGAGCTTCGTCAAGACGCACGGGATTCCCTACGAGCTGGCGCTGGAAATCAGGAAGTTGGGACGCTTACCGGTGGTTAATTTCGCAGCAGGCGGCATCGCCACCCCGGCGGACGCCGCTTTAATGATGCAACTGGGCTGTGATGGTGTGTTTGTGGGTTCCGGTATCTTCAAATCGTCCAACCCGGTGCGCCGGGCGAGCGCTATTGTTAAAGCAACCGCGTTTTACAACGATCCCGAAAAATTGCTGGAAGTTTCGATGGACCTGGGCGATCCCATGCCAGGGCAGAGTGTGTCTGCGATGGCGAGCGAGGAGCGCCTGGCAGGGCGCGGTTGGTGATGGCGGCTGACGCCGGGCGACTCGGCGTCCTGGATTTACAAGGTGGGGTGCAGGAGCATCTTGACCATCTGCGGCGCATTGGGGTGGCAGCCCAGCCGGTGAAGCGGGCTGCTGAGCTGGAAGGATTGGCCGGGCTGATCATCCCCGGCGGCGAGAGTACCTGTCTGGCGCGGCTTCTAAATATCTTTGGTTTAAGTGACGCGATCAGCCAGGCTCACAGCGACGGCCTCAAGCTCTGGGGTACTTGCGCCGGAGCGATTTTGCTGGCGAACGACCTGATCGATGAACCCCCGTTTCTGGGTCTGATCGATATGACGATCAGCCGCAACGCTTTCGGTAGTCAGTTGGACAGTTTCAATCGTGAGGTAGAAGTGCCAGCGGTGGCGCGGGAACCGGTACCGGTGACGTTTATCCGTGCGCCCAAGATCGTGCGGGTTGGCACAGGCGTCAGGGTTTTGCTGCAACTCGACGACTATATCGCCGCTGCTGAGGATGAGCGGATTTTGGCGACCGTCTTTCACCCGGAGTTAACGCCTAATCTGGCTTTCCATCGCTATTTCGCCCGCAAGTGTGGCCTCAATCCCACCGATGACGCTGGCGCGAGCCTTGACCCCAACTGGACCCCGCAAAGCTGGATGCGCTTTGGTCATGGTGGCTGAGCGGCTTTGGCAAGCAGCTCAGCTTTTTTAAGAGAGCCAACGCACAAGCCGAATGATTGAGGGCACCAGCAAGGCGGTCAACAGCGCATTCAAACCGATGGCCAGGCCGGCAAAGGCTCCGGCTAAACCGCTGATTTGAAAAGCCCGCGCGGTGCCGATCCCATGCGCTCCGATCCCGAGCGCGAAGCCTTTCACCGCATCGTCCCGAATTCTTAATGCCTCTAACAGCGCCGGTCCAGCGACCGCGCCAATGACCCCCGTCAGGATCACAATCACTGCGGTCAGCGACGGTAGGCCGCCGATTTTCTCAGCGATACCCATAGCTACTGGCGTTGTCACCGATTTGGGGGCTAGCGAAAGCACAGTGGGGAGCGAGCCGCCCAGCCACCAGGCAATCCCCATAGCGGAGAGAATGGCTGTCAGCGAACCGGTCACTAAGCCAAAGACAAGCGGCAGAAAAAGCCGCCGCACTTGCTGCCAGTGCAAGTACAGTGGCACCGCCAGCGCTACGGTTGCCGGGCCGAGCAGGAAGTGAATAAATTGCGCGCCAGAAAAGTAGGTCGTATAGGGCGTTCTAGTCACTAACAACACCAGTGCCAGCAGCGCAATCGCCAAGGCGACGGGGTTAAACAGCGCCCGACCGCCGCTGCGCTGAAACAACCACTGCCCAGCCAAATAGACCAGGAGGGTGATGGTGAGCCACAGTAAGGGCGAGGTTGCCAAATAAACCCACGTCTCGATCAGCTCAGTCATCGGTTCTGTCTGCGACATGGCGGTGGATGAGCGCCCGCATTACCAGCGCCGTGATCGCGATCGTGAGCAGCGTGCTGACAATAATGGCCACCGTCAACGCCAGCCATTCTGCCGCTAGCAGTGATCCGTATTGAATAATGCCGACTCCGGCGGGAACGAACAGCAAAGAAAGGTGTGATAGCAACGTTTGCGCAGTCGCCTGTAAGGATTTGGGCAGGACACCACGCCATTGCAGTGCCAGGAACAGCAATACCATGCCAATCACCGGCCCCGGAACTGGCAGATGGCTGACTTGAGCCAGGGTTTCGCCGAGCAATTGAAAGACCAGTAAGACCATGAGCGCGGCGATCATGGGCTAAGTTCTCTTCTGGCTTTTTGGATGCGCTGCATGATCGATTCTAGGGTCGAATTTCAATTGGGGTGCCATTACGGACAACCCGCCAAAGCTCTTCAATTTCGCTGTTCGTCATCGCAATGCAGCCTGCTGTCCAGTCTTTTAATAGATGCAGCCGCCCCATAGAACCCATGCCGTTGGGTAAGCCATGAATCATAATCGCTCCACCGGTAGGCCGCTTTTGGGTAGCGGCGAAGGCGATATCCTGTTGGTTCGGATAGGAGATGTGCAGGGCGCGGTGATAGGCGCTGTCCTCTTTGCGAGCGTCGATTTTATAGTGGCCTTCGGGGGTTTTGTTGTCGCCCTGGAAGCGCTTGGGTCCATTCGGCTGGCGGCCAAGCGCGATGTCGTAGGTTTTAAGCGGTCGATTGCCGTGAAAGAGCGTTAGACGGCGCGCCTTCTTCTCGACCAGGATACGGTCGGCCAGGATGTTCGCGGCCAGGGGCTGGTCTGGCCGATTGAGTGGGCGAGTTTTGGTGTCTAACGTGGCAAGCCGGTCATTGGCTTGTTGATCGGCAGATGGCGGGATGGCCGCTGGTCTGCTTTCTCCCTCGGTGGTGGACGTAGCAGGAGGCATTACCTGGGTTACCGATGGTGTGGAAGCCGGTGGCGCTTGGAGTCCCCTGTAGAGGCCAATGCCGATGCCAAGCGTTAGCAAAGCCAGTACACCAAAAAAAATAATGCGAAATTTCATGGCCGATCAAGCAACCGATCAGTAAAAGCGACCGCGTTTTTCGGTTTGACTATCGTCGAAAAAATTCAACCCGTCAATCGCCACCCTGATCGTCTTCATCAGGATGCCTCGCTTAGCGTTATGGGCTTATTGCGCCTGCTGTCGAGATTTTTGGGACAATGCGTTGGTAATTTGGCAGAGACTTGAGCCGCGCCGGTATTTCCCACTATCCTGATCCTAATTTTGCCTATCGGGTGCAACAAAAATGCGATGCCAAGATGATGTCTTTGGGTGAGATCCGCTATCGGTTGCGACACGAGTTTCAGTTGGCAGTTTTGTCCTTGATGGCGCTGTTAGCGCTCTCGGTGATAACGCCTTTTGCAATTTATCGGTTGCTGAAAGCAGACTGGATGATCGCTGCGGTGGACAGTTTGCTGATCCTGGCCATCATAGCCACTGTGTTGTATGCCTGGCGTACCGGGAATGCGCGTCGCTCCTGCCAGGTGCTGATGTATTTCAACTCTGTTCTAGGCATCGTGGGACTCCATCTATTCGGGGCGGCTTTGCTTAGCTGGGTCTATCCGATGTTAGTGTCCAATTTTTTCCTGGCGACGCCCCGACAAGCTGCGCTGACCGGGACTGTGTTTCTCTTGGCCTTATCAATTGGTTACCAGATTTTTCCTTCACCCTTAGCCGGTTTTACCTTCGTCGCGACCGCCGGGCTGGTCTGTTTTTATACCTACGTTTTTGCAGAACGCTCTGAATCGCAGCGTCAGCAACTGGAAAATCTGGCGTCGCGGGATACGCTGACGGGTGCCTTTAACCGGCGTACCTTCCAGCAAGAGCTACAACGCGCTTACCAAGCTTTCCAGCGGGAAGCAGCGCCTTATGGACTGCTGGTGCTTGATATCGATCACTTTAAGCAAGTTAACGATACCTGGGGCCACGATGCAGGCGATGAGGTTCTGGTTCGCCTGGCCCACTTGATTGAAAGTTCTGTGCGCAAAACAGATCGATTCTTTCGCTTTGGCGGCGAAGAGTTCGTTCTTTTGGTTTTTCCGATAAATCTCGAAGCTTTGAAGGCCATGGCCCGCAATTTGTGTGCGCAAGTCGAGCGGAAAATGGTCTACAAAGGCAAGCCATTGACTGTCTCGATAGGGGGGGCTGTTCTGTGTGCGGAAGAAGCGCCCGGCGACTGGTTTGCCCGCGCGGATGCAGCGCTTTACCGTGCTAAGAGCCTATCCGAAAACATTAATTGAGAGTTCGTTGATTAAATGGAGTCTTTTTCGAGAATAGGCGCGTACAGTTTCTTTAGTAAAATACGAATAGAAGAAACCCAAATCATCGCGACACTGGACGT
>Ga0209573_1003061_pt1 | contig 19501 bp, 12 predicted proteins | sample TNRBio252014_DNA_FD_185870 | JGI IMG/M metagenome (GOLD analysis project Ga0209573, IMG submission 185870) | Wastewater treatment Type I Accumulibacter community from EBPR Bioreactor in Madison, WI, USA - TNR Reactor_6/25/2014_ DNA (SPAdes)... | ecosystem: Engineered > Bioreactor > EBPR >...
CCGTTGCTGATGGTGGCGTTGGTGGGGTCGAGCAGCCATTGCCCGGCCTGGCCGTGCGGCGCGGAAGCGTCCGCAGCGCCGGTGGCGTAGAGAAGTTCCTTGCCGGAGGTCTCGATGAAGCCGCCGTTGTTTGTTTTTGGTTTGTCCTCTTCATGATAATCGTCATTCCCGCGAAGGCGGGAATCCATATCCGTCGATCCGTGGTTATGGACCCCCGCCTGCGCGGGGGCGACGGTGGTGAACGCCGCGCCACCTCTGGCCTTGATGTCGCCTGCGAAGACCGTGGTATCGTCCGCCCAGACGATGACTTCGCCGCCATTGCCGCGCTCTATGGCGGATGCGTCGATGGAAGCGCCTTTGGCGATGGTCGTGGTCTTGGCGGTCGGGGTCGTGCCCTTGCCCTGATACTCCCCGCCAATGCGCACTGTGCCGCCGCCCGTGTTGCCCGTAGCCTTCACCGAGGCGTTGCTGCCCAGCGTAATATCTGCATCCTGCCCCGCAAACACGATCACACCGCCCTCGTCGGTGGCGCTGCTCGCATCGGCAATGCCGTTCATGTTAATCACACTGTCGATGACCGAGGAGGCCTGCGCCGTGGTCATCAGTACCGTCCCGCCATCGGTGGCCGAAAGCGTGCCGCTATTGCTCGCTGATTGGCGTGTCACCGCATCCGAGACCGCTACTGACAGCAGCTCGTCGCCGTAAAAATCTACGGTCATGGTATCGCCCGCTGCCAGCGCCACCGTGCCCGACTTCGCGGTAATGGTACCGCTGTTTTCTACATTCGGGGCGACCAGCGCCGCCAGCCCGCCGTCTTTTACCGAGATCGTGCCCGCGTTGACAATCGCCGCGTCCGGGTTGCCCGCCCGATCAAACGTAAGTGCGCCGCCTTGCATGAACGCGCTGTCGGAAATATCCGCCGTCGTGGCCACCAGCGAGCCCACATCCACCTGCGCGCCGTGACCGAATACCATGCCGTTGGGGTTGACCAGATACACCTGCCCGCTGGCGGTCAGAGAGCCGTCAATGCGCGAGGCGTCGGCGTCGTGAATGCGATTGAGAATCGCCGAACCCGCGCCAGCTTGCGCAAAATGCACCTCCTCGCCAGACCCAACGTCAAAACTCCGCCAGTCCACCACTGCACGGTCAGAACCCTGGAATACCACCGTATGCGAACCCGCGTTGCGGATCTCCGCACTCCCCGCCGCTACAGACCCACCCTGCGGCAACGCATACGCATCGCCTGCCATACCAACACACAGCGCGCTGCTCGCCAGTAAAAAACTGCGTACAGGACGTTTCATCATAGGAAAAGTCTACGCTAAACCCATGAATATTCTGTTTATACAAAATAAAATTTTTGTAAATTTAGTCCTCGCCATGCCAAGCTATGCCTAGATTAATGTGCGTCGAGCCAGGCGCGTAGCTGCGGGTCGATCGTATAGAGCTTGCGGCGGGTGAGGCCGCAAATCACCCCCTGCAGAATCTCAGAAAATTTTCGGCGCGGTAATGCCCTTTTTGCATCCCGTTTATCCCTTCCCCATAAGTACATCGTCATTCCCCGAATTTTGTGTAAGCAAAATTATAGGAGAATCTAGAGTCTTTACACGAGCGGTCGGCCAAAACCATGGGAGTGGAAAGTGCCCCTCGGGATCGCCCTATAACCGCCTCATTTCCGGCTCGCTCCGATCAAAAGCCAACCGCTCGCACGGGAGGCACTTCGGGCGAAGGTATATAGAAATAATGTTTCTTCAGCAGCTTGCTCTACAATCTTTATTCCCCCCCCTTCAGGTAAGCTTCTTCCTATTATTCGTCCCCGAAAATTACGCCAGCACCGCTGACACGTTCTCTTTACCGGCTTCCACAGCAGAAAACTCAGCACAAATAACACCAGAAAGACGTGGAATGATTGCACTCTATCACAAAGAGGCAAGCTTTTGTGATAGAGCCTAACCACTAAAATAAACGTTTCAATGTTAACACTATATTAGATGTTTTTCTTTAACCTTACTACGAATCAAAAATCTCTATTTTAAAAGTCTCCTTATTGTTATGCCACCAAAAGCCACGCAAACAACAACAGAGAATCCACATAGCGGAGCACCTCATCATAAGAGCAAAGCCTCTCATCAGGCGTCATCAGACCAGAACCCCCAGCAGGAGTACGAGCACCGAAAGCCGCGCACCGAACAAGACGCCTCGCAAACAAAGCTCCCTGACATACATGTCAACCTTGCCCCTTTGTTAAGAAATGTTGAAAACCAAAAGTTAATAACTGTGCACCTGGTTCTGACCGAACAGGAGATTGGTCTGCTGATGACAAAGAAAGTCGTTGGCGTCAATTATCATATTGATCAAACTGGACATATTGTGTTAACTGGCGAGGCATTGGCTGTGCGCATCGCACTTTCGAAGCTGATTTTAACGCCATACAAATTTGAGCCGCACACTAATACTAATATTGAAGTGTCATTGCATTATGACAAAGTACAAGCAACCCATAACATTCATATAACGCAAGATCATGGAAAAGTTACTATTCAATCGCCGGATTTGCCCCCTGTAGTTTCTGGGGGCGGCGTCTCTTATTTCGCACGCGCCAGCGACCCAATTCAACCGCCCAAAGAACAAACGCCGGCTCCGGAAAAACTTACGGAAGTAGCAACGAATCATACTGTAGTTTTTGCCCGAGCAGACGCTACGGTTACTACCAGCCACTCCTTTCTTTTTAGCAGAAACGTAACGGAGAGCACGGATACTTCACAATCCCCACCGCCAAACGCAGCCAGTCCGGAGCCGAGCGCCACGACGGACGCCTCCCCCTCTTCCGAGCCTGCTGATACAGGACATGATCCACCATCGCCACCCGTGGTGAACATAACTGCTGGCGGCGGTTCTTCCAACGCCATGCCGGTGGTCGATACACCGCTGGCGGATCAAGCGGCAACAGAAGATGCCGCATTCAGCTATACCGTTCCGGTGGCTTCCTTTAGCGACCCGGAGGGTAGCGCACTGACCTATAACGCCACTCTGACCAGCGGTGGCGCGCTGCCTGTCTGGCTTAGCTTTGATCCAGCGACGCTCACTTTCTCTGGTACACCGGATAATACAGCGGTAGGTACAATAAATCTGCGGGTCACCGCCACGGATGCACAAGGCGCTACAGTCAGCGACGATTTTGACCTGACGATCGCCAATACCAATGATGCGCCAACCGCAGTAACGCTTAGCGCCGGATCGGCGGCGGAAACACTTGGGGTTGGCGGCACGGTGGCCACAATCTCCGGCACGGATGACGACAGCATCCACGGCGACACGCTGACTTACAGCATTGTCGCTGATCCAGACGGAAAGTTCGCCATTGCAGGCAATCTCCTTCAACTGGCCGCTGGCATAGACTTTGAAACGGCTACCAGTCACAATGTTACCATCCGCGCCACCGATAGTGGCGGAGCTTTCTTCGATCAGGCATTCACCGTTAACGTCACCGACGCAAACGAGGCTCCAGGCGCGATCACCGACAGCAATGCCGTAGCCAACAACGTGGCAGAGAACGCTGCAAATGCTACGTTGGTAGGAATTACGGCTCATGCAGTCGATCCGGAAGGCGGGGCGATTACTTACAGCCTCACCGACAATGCGGGCGGAAGGTTTGCGATCAACGCCACCACCGGCGTCGTGAGTGTCGCCAATGGCAGCCTGCTTGATTACGAGACAGCAACCAGCCACGCGATTACCGTGCAGGCGAGCGATGGAAGCAACAACACCACGCAGAACTTCACCGTGAACCTGACCAATACCAACGACGCCCCAACCAATATCCTGATCTCCAGCGGCAACATGGACGAAAACAGCACGATCGGCACGGCCATCGGCACGCTCTCGGCGGTGGATGCCGATGTGGGCGACACCCACACCTACAGCATCGTCAGCGATCCCGATGGCAAATTCAGCCTTGCGGGCAATACGCTCCAGGTGAATGGATTGCTCAATCACGAGATCAAGGCCACGCACAACGTCACAATCCGCGTCAGCGACGGCACGGCCACCTACGACAAAGTGCTTGCCATCGGAGTGAACGACATCAACGACGCGCCGCTTTACGCCAACAAAACCTTTTCGCTCGCCGAGAGCGCCACTAATGGCACCACAGTGGGAACCGCCACAGCGATCGATGAAGATGGCGATACCCTCACCTACAGTATTACCGGCGGCAATACAGACAATATCTTCGCCGTCAACGCCTCCACCGGCGTCGTCACCATCGCCGACAACAGCAACCTCAACTACGAGGCAACCACCAGCTATGTGCTGAGCATACAGGCGTCGGACGGTAGCTTGAACGACACTTCTTTTGTCACCGTCAACGTGACCGACGTCAACGAAGCACCAGGCACAATTAGCGACAGCAACGCCACGGCCAACAGTGTCGCGGAGAACGCAACGAACGGCAGCGCGGTAGGAATTACGGCTCATGCGGTCGACCCGGAAGGCACGGCCATCACCTACAGCCTCACCGATAATGCGGGTGGGCGCTTCGCTATCAACGGCACCACCGGCGTGGTCACGGTTGCCAATGGCAGCCTGCTTAATTACGAGGCGACAACAAGCCATGTGATCACGGTGGATGCTTCCGACGGCGCGAACCACACGTCACAGAACTTTACCATTAACCTGACTGATGTCAACGATGCACCCATCGTCAACAACCAGGGGTTCACCGTCAACGAAAATAGCGCCAACGGAAGCGCCGTAGGCTCTGTTGCAGCTAGCGATCAGGACAGCGCACAGACGCTGACCTACAGCATCACCGCCGGCAATGCAGACGGCATGTTCGCTATCAACGCCAGCACCGGAGCCATTACGATTGCCGATAACACCAATCTCGATTACGAATTGGCGAGCAGCCGCCCCATTACCGTGCAGGTGACTGACAACGGCACCGGTGCGCTCACTGACACCGCTACCGTCACCATTGGCATCACCGACATTAACGAAGCACCTGTCGTCAACGATCAGTCGATGAACGTCAACGATACGGTCGCCAGTGGCGCGTCCGTAGGCACCGTTGCCGCTTCCGACCCCGATGCAGGCGATTCGCTAACCTACGCGATTACTGCTGGCAACGGAGCCGGGCACTTCGCCATCAATACTACCACCGGGGAGATTACTACCGCCGTCGCCGGGGGCACTCTGAGCGGCACTTACGCGCTGACGGTTCAGGCAACCGATACGCTGGGCGGCCTTACCGACAGCGGTGCCATTACCGTTACCCTCAACGAAATCAACGATCCTCCCACCATCAACAACGCCACCTTCAACATCGACGAAAACAAACCCAACGGCTCCGCCGTCGGCACTCCCACCGCTTCCGACCCCGACGGCAACTCACTGCAATACAGCATCACCGCCGGTAATAGTGACGGCATCTTCGCCATCAACGCCAGCACAGGTGCCATTACTATCGCCAACAACAGCAATCTCGATTACGAACACGCCACGCAATACACCCTCACCGTCAAGGCCACGGAACAGGGAACGCCCGACAGTTTCTTCGATACGGCGGCCATCACCGTCAATGTGAACGACCTCAACGAAACCCCCACCTATAACGATGCGGCCTTCAGCATTGCCGAGAACATTGCTAACAGCGCCTCTGTGGGTACCGTCACCGGCACCGACCCCGACCCCGGCGACACGCTCACCTACAGCATCACCAACGGCAATGCGGACGGCATCTTCGCCATCAATGGCAGCACCGGAGAAATTACCATCGCCGACAACAGCACCATCGACTATGAGACAGGCGACACGGCCTGGAGTCTCACGATCCGCGCCACCGACAACGGCACTGGCGCACTCCACGACGACGCCACCGTCGCCATTACCCTGACCAATGTCAACGAAGCGCCCGTCAATACCGTTCCCGGCGCGCAGGCCACCAACGAAGATACTTCCCTGGCGATTACCGGCATTGCCGTCGGCGATGTGGACTCCATCAATCCCACCGTCACGCTGGGAGTCGCTCACGGCACGCTGACTATCCGCACCGATGTCGCAGGCGGCCTCACCGCAGGACAGGTCGCAGGAAACGGCACCGGCTCCATCACCATCAGTGGTGCCGCCGCCAGCCTTATCAACGCAACCCTCGCCGACGCACTCGGCCTAAGGTACGTCCCCACCACCAATTACAACGGTGCCGATACGCTCACCGTGACCACCAGCGACGGCAGCCTGAGCGATGTCGATACCGTCGCCGTCACGGTCACTTCTGTCAACGACACCCCCACAGTCGCCACCCCTATCGATGTGAAAAGCATTGAATCTGACGACACCTGGAGCTTCCAGATCCCCGTCGGCACCTTCAACGATGTCGAGGGCGACGCCCTGACCTATACCGCCTCCTGGTCTTCCGACGGCGGCACCACCTACGGCGCGCTACCCGCCTGGATCAGCTTTAACGGCACTGATACCTTCACCGTCCCCGCGCCGCCCACTAACAGCAACGTCAACTTCTACCGTGTCAAAATCACCGCCGATGACGGTAATGGCGGCACCGCCGATCATATCTTCACCTTCAACGTCACCGCCGTCGGACTCACCGCTCCGGATGGAAGCGGATATAATATGTCCGGAACACCACTCACCGATGTCATCACAGGCGGTGGTGGTAACGATACGATTGAGGGATTGGCCAGCAACGATACCATCTTTGGTGGCGGCGGGAATGACCGTATCAACGGCGATTGGCTTAGCGGAGGCACTGCTTATAGTGATTTAATTTACGGCGGCGATGGCAATGATACGATCTATGGTGAGTCCTATAGCTGGAGTACTGGCGTCAGTGCTGGCAATGATACGATTTACGGCGGCAACGGCAATGACGTGATTTATGGCTATAATGGCCATAATTTAATGTATGGCGATGATGGTAACGACACTATTTACGGGGATTTGGGCAATGACAGCGCCTATGGCGGCAACGGTACGGATAAACTCTGGGGTTACGCGGGAGCCGACACATTAGATGGTGGTGCGGGCACGGATACGCTCGAAGGCGGCCAGGGTGCCGATACTATGACCGGTGGTACAGAAGCGGACGAATTTGCATATTACGCTCTAACCGACTCCGAAAACACGCTTTCTTTTGATACGATCACCGATTTTGAAGAAGGAGTGGATAAAATCCGCCTGCCGATTTTTAATAACATCCTCGAAGGCGCAGGCATGGCTTCCGACCGCACGCTCGAATGGTACCAGACCGGCAGCGGCGGCACCGCCAAGACCATCATTCGCTCCGATGGCGTAAATTTTGATTATTATCTTGAGCTTACGGGGCACCATACGCTGAGCGCATCGGATTTTATCTTCTTCGGTACGGTTGGCACCAACGGCAATGACACCATCACCGGCAGCAGCGGCAACGATGCCATTTTAGCACTGGGCGGCGACGATTCGATCAATGCCGGCAACGGCAACGATCAGGTCTGGGGCGGTAGCGGCAACGACACAATATTAGCCGGCAGCGGCGATGATATTATCTACGGCGAGGACGGCAATGACTGGATTGTAGGCAATGGCGGATCGGATACGTTAATCGGGGGAGCGGGAGACGATACTATCTCCGCCGAGGCAAGCTACTCCACAAACGTTTCGTGGACAGGAGGAACCGGGGCGGACGTCTTCCGTTTCGACAGACTTGGCAATTCGCATGGCACCCTACCTCTGGCTCTGATCATTGAGGATTTTGAAAAAGGCACGGACAAGCTGATGTTCGACCACATGCCGTTTGAAAACTTTTATTTTGGCGGTAGCGATAACAGCACAAAAGGCCATGAACTTCGCGTCAGCTATAACGCCTCGCTGGACATGACCTCTATCAACGCCAATATCAGCAGTGGCTCTACTTTGGGCTTCTATCTGCGCGGTGATTATACCACCGGCACCAATACGCTCGACGCTTCCGATTTCATCTTCGATTATATGACGGATAATGATGCGCAGGACAGCGATCCGGCGGCCAATATCATCCGCGATACAGCGGGTAAGGACGGCATCATCGGCACAACCGGGAATGACGTGATTTATACCACTGGCGGCAATGATGAAATCGTCGCCGGCGAAGGCGATGACGTGATCGTCAAAACAGGGTCGGGAACTCCCTATATCTCTCCCGGAGCGGGGAATGACGTTATCTTCCTGATGGGTGGTGGAGCCAGAGTGACGGGGGGGTGTTCGGGCGGCGATACAATTATCGGCGGCACAGATATTAGCTATGGCTATGCTTATCCAGGAAATACAGGCGATGATTTATTCATCAATATGAGAGGCTACATCTGGGCAAATAACGGCAATGATATTGTTTATGGGGATCGCGGAGATGCCAATGAATTTTATGGCGGAAATGGCAATGATTACCTGAATGGAGGAGAAGGCAACGAAAGAGCCGCGGGGAATGCGAACGATGACACCCTGATCGGCGGTTATGGGCAGGATACATTGTATGGGGGAACCGTTGGTAATTACACCGGCTCCGGCAACGACACGTTTGTTTTCTACGACCCGCTCGAATCGGAAACCGGCAATGTCGATACGATCCTCGACTTCAACGCCGCCAACGACAAAATCGTGCTGCACGGCTTCACCGGTATCGGCGCGGGGGCAACGGAAGTCACCATTACTCAGTACAATGCCACGCAATACGGCTTCCCCGGACAGAATTGGACCGACATCACCGCCAGCAACGGCGACATTGCGATGACCATCACCGTCAAGGAACACATCACTTTTACCGCCGGAGTGAACCTGATCTTAAACCCCGGCACCATCGGCACCTCCGGTGCCGATAATATGACCGGTACGGCGGGACAGGATTTTATCTTCGGGCAGAAGGGCGCGGATACGATTGACGGCGGCGACGGCAACGATTCCATCTGGGGCGGTTACGACGCCGACAGCGTCGTTGGTGGCAACGGCAACGACTCGCTCTCCGGCGGCTATGCCAACGACACACTGCGCGGCGGCGCGGGCGCGGATACCATGGAAGGCGGCTCTGGCAACGATACGTTCACCTTTAACGTCGGCGATTCCGACGCCACCACGACCGATGCTCTCTGGGATTTCAAGGATGGCAATGACAGCGACAAAATAGACCTCTCGGATGCCTCCTTCGATGCTTGGGGCGGTATTACCTATAGTGACCTTACAATCCAGAACCCGGTCGACCTCGGCGGCGGTTATATGACGCGCATCACCCACGGCGATTCGGGCTTCGCCATCGACCTCGTCGGTTATTACGAGGACGGCTATAATATAAGCGCGACAGACTTCATCTTTTAGCGTTCCCCGCCAGCGAATTTTGGAGCGTGTGGGCTGGCAATTCTGGCGTTGTTTTGCCTCCACCTTTGTCAAGAATCGTCAAGAAGTGACTGCTGATCTGATAGCCAGCCTTACCGCACACGGCATTGATCCTATCGGTAGCGATGCGGCACCGCGCAGCATACACACCCAACAGCGGCTCGTGGTGGCATTACCCCGCCTTCTCAAACTAAATTAAACTTGTGACAGAACTGCCAGTATTTTGTTTCATTGTGCTGCCATCCGTTGCCCCTTATTCCGGGCAGGGGATATAAACCATACCAGAAGCAGGCAGCTCTATACTGTAAAGAAGTGGGAATATGCTATTTGTGGCGCTTCAATCGACGCTAAACTACCCCTGATACCGCTCTACGGACTGCACCACATCCTTAGCGCGCAGCCCGGCGATGATGTTTTGCAGATGGCGGGAGTCCTTGACCTCAATATCCACCAGCAGTTCAAAGAAATCCGTATTGCGGTTGATAATTTTAAGGTTGTTGATATTGCCCGCCTCTCGGGAGATGACGTTGGCCACGGTGGCCAGCGCCGCCGTTTCGTGAGAGAGAACCGTCTTGATGCGGCCAACGTAAATACTGTTTTCCTTACCCGCCATATCCCAGGAAACATCGATCCAACGCTCCGGCGAATCGGCATAATTCTCCAGCGTTTCGCAATCCATCGTATGGATGGTCACGCCTTTACCTGTGGTGACGATGCCCACGATTTCATCGCCGGGTATAGGGTGGCAGCATCCCGCGAAATGGATCGCCATGCCCGGAATCAGTCCCTTAATGGGCACGGCCACCTTGCCGCCGCCATTAATACCCTCTTCCGTGCGCTTCAGAAGCGGGATATTGAACTGGCGCTTTTTCTTCGGCTGTTCCGTGAGCGCGTCGCCAAACACCGCGGCATATACCTGTTGACGGGGCAGCATCCCCTCGCCCACATCCGCATATAAATCCTCCAGCGTCTTGCGCTTGAGTGCATCCAGCACACCCTCGATCACGCGGTCGGAAAGCTCTTTGCCTTCCTGCTTGAAAGTCTTGGTAAGAATCGCCTTGCCGAGATTGACGTATTCCTTGCGCTGCTGGGTACGGATGAATTTGCGAATCTCCGAGCGCGCCTTGCCGGTGACCACAAACCGCTCCCAGGTCGGCGAGGGCGTCTGGTTCTTGGAGGTGATGATGTCCACCTGGTCGCCGTTTTTCAATTGCGTCTTCAGCGGGACGATGCGCCCGTTGACCTTGGCGCCCACGCAGGCATTGCCCACCCCCGAATGCACCGCGAAGGCGAAATCCACCGGCGTCGCCCCCCGCGGCAACGCCATAATGTCGCCTTTGGGGGTAAAGCAGAACACCTGATCGTGGAACATTTCCAGCTTGGTGTTTTCCAGGAATTCTTCCGGGTCTTCGGTCTTTTCCAGTATCTCCAGCAACTCCCGCACCCAGCGGAATTGTTTACCGTCCATCAGGCTGCTCATGCCCTGCTTGTATGACCAGTGGGCGGCCAGACCGTATTCCGCCACCTCATGCATATCCTCCGAGCGTATCTGAATCTCGATGCGCTGCTGGCCGGGGCCGATAATGGACGTATGGATCGACTGATAGCCGTTGGATTTAGGGGTGGAGATGAAGTCCTTGAAGCGTCCGGGGATCGTATGGAAGTTCGCGTGAATGACGCCCAGCGCATGATAGCAATCCTGCACTTCCTTCACAATAATGCGAAACGCCACAATATCGGAAAGCTGCTCAAAGCTGACATTCTTGGTTTCCATCTTGCGCCAGATGGAATAGGGGCGCTTCTCCCTGCCATCCACCCGCGCCTCTTTCACACCGTTCTCACTCAGGAGGTTGGTGATGATCTTCTCGATTTTCTTGACTTCGGTCTTCCCCTGCTTACGCAGGAAATCCATACGCTTGACGATGGACTCACGCGCATCGCCATACAACTCGGCAAACGATAAATCCTGCAATTCGTCCTTCATCTGCCGCATCCCGATACGTTCGGCCAGGGGCGCGTAAATATCGAGCGTTTCGCGGGCGATGCGTTTGCGCTTATCGGGGTTTTTGACGAAATGCAGCGTGCGCATATTGTGCAGACGGTCGGCCAGCTTGACGAGCAGCACGCGCAAATCCTCGGACATCGCCACTACCAGCTTGCGGAAATTCTCCGCCTGCTTGGAGCTTTCGGATTTGATTTCCAGCCGGTTCAGCTTGGTGACGCCATCGACCAGCGTCGCAATCTCTTTCCCGAAAAGCTGCTCGATCTGCTCTACCGTCGCTTCGGTATCCTCCACCGTATCGTGCAGCAGCGCCGTGATAATGGAGGCGGTATCCAGCTTTAGCGACGTCAGATAATAGGCCACCTCCACCGGATGCGAAAAATAGGGGTCGCCCGATGCGCGCTTTTGGGTGCCATGCGCCTGCATCGCGAAAATATAGGCGCGGTTGATGGCGTCCTCATCGCAATCGGGATCGTAGGAGCGCACCTTTTCCACCAGATCGACCTGACGGATGGTTTCAGTGGGTTCAATAGCCAGCATGGTCTCTATATAGTGATTTTTCTTGCTCTTTACCAATTATACTGTGTTTTTTTGCGCTGCGCAAAAGAGAAGCGGCATTCTCTACCCATCGACTATTTCTTCGGATGCGCCAGAAAAAACTCTATAATGGTCTTGGTCGCTGAGATTTCCTGCGTGGGCGTGTCGGCAGCGTCGCGTATCTTTTCACCACCCGGCCAGGCGTGCACGCCGCCGAGAATAGTGTACAGCTCGACTTCGGTGCCATCCAGGCATCCGCTGTAACGCTCGCGGACAACCGATCCGGCTTCTGCTTTCTGAGGCAACGGGTCGCATTGGTTGTTGCGCGCCCAGTAACCTACTGATTCTTTGACTGAATTATCCGTTCTTGGCAAGGTATCCGCGCTTTTCTTCGGCGTGCCCCCCTCATATAAAATACGTTCATCCGCCGTTCCATGAAAGGCAATGACGGAAATCGGGGAGGTGGGGGCGCAGTCAGGCTCCTCCATCGAGCCAGCCACGGGGGCAATAGCGGCGATCCTGTCGGAGAGGAAGCACGCCAGCCGATAGCTCATTTTACCGCCATTGGACATGCCCGCAACATAGATACGTTTGGGGTCGACACTGAAATCCCTGCTCACGGCATCGATTAACGCACCGATAAAGCCCACGTCATCCACATCGTTCTGGTGGGCGTAACCGCAACAATTGCCTGCATTCCAGGTCAGGAGGGCGTTTCTTATGCTCCCGGTACCGTTAGGATGCACCAGGATGAAGTTTTTTTCTTTCGCCAGCGGCACAAACTGCGTCATGCGCTCACTTATATCGGCATTCCCTCCCCCGCCATGCAGGACAATTACAAGAGGTAAAGGGGTGTTCTTGTTATAACCGGGAGGGATGAACAGGGAATACGTACGGTTCATGCCATCGTGCGGAATGTAATGCACTCCAGGCGCGGTAACCATCATATTTCCGGCGGTATACCCTCCCCCGGCATAGGTGCCCCGTTGTTGCATCCTGTTGAGAATCTGCTCGCGGTTCGGCCTTTGCTGGGCAGACGCCGTAACGATACTGACAAGGGACAAAAGAAGCGCACAGACACAGAGGAGTGCGCGGATTTTCACGGATTAATCCTCGAGGTCGCTTTCATCTTCAAAAGCAAGGTCCGCATCGGCGGCCGCATCATCGGACTGAGGCACATGGCGGGCTTCTTCCTGCATCATGGTGCGCACCTGAGAGGAAAGATGATCCTCGATCTCTCCGGCAAAAGGCGCGGCTTCGAACTGCTCGGCGGCCTGATGGCGGCAACTGGCCTGAATGATATCCTCGCGCAGATTCACCGGCAAAATAGTGTGATCCGCGATTTCGCGCAGAGCAACCACGCTGTCTTTATCGTTATCACGATCCACGGTCAGCGGGGCACCCGAAGCAATCTGCTTGGCGCGCTGGGCGGACAGCACCACCAGTTCAAAGCGGTTGGGGATAATTTCTACGCAATCTTCTACGGTAACGCGAGCCATGGACGGTCTCTTCCTTGCTTGAATTTCTTATAAGGTCAGCGTTTTTAGCCTATAGCCTGACACATGACAAGCATTTTTGTCATGAAAACCAGTGACGGCCTTGCTTTCCTTTGCTACTTTGGCTTTGATGACAAAGAAAATAACGGAAAGTTATATGGCCGACATTCATAACCTCGCGGAAAAAGACGATAAAAAACTGAAAAAACCCGACTGGATACGGGTCAAGGCGCCGGTTTCCAAAGAATACCAGAACACCCGCGACCTGATGCGCAGCCTCAAGCTCAACACGGTTTGCGAGGAGGCCGCCTGCCCCAATATCGGCGAATGCTGGAGCAAAAAGCACGCCACGGTCATGATTCTTGGCTCCGTCTGCACCCGCGCCTGCGCCTTTTGCAACGTCGCCACCGGACGCCCCGACCTGCTCGACCCGCATGAGCCGGACAATCTCGCCATAGCGGTGGGCAAGCTGGGGCTGGAGCATGTGGTGATTACCTCGGTAGACCGCGACGACCTGCCCGACGGCGGCGCGGAGCATTTCGCCCGCTGCATCTCCCGCCTGCGCGAAACCGCGCCGAATACCACCATCGAAGTGCTGACCCCCGACTTCCTGAAGAAGGACGGGTGCGAGAACATCGTCATCGACGCGAAGCCGGACGTCTTCAACCACAATATCGAGACGGTGCCGAGGCTCTATAAGACCATCCGCCCCGGTGCGCGCTACTTCCAGTCATTGCATTTGCTCAAGACGGTCAAGCAGCGTGACCCGTCCATCTTCACCAAATCCGGCCTGATGGTGGGACTCGGCGAGGAGAAGGACGAGGTGCTGCAGGTGATGGACGATCTGCGCTCGGCGGAGGTGGATTTCATCACCATCGGCCAGTATCTCCAGCCTACACCCCGCCATGCGCCTATCGACCGCTACGTCACGCCTGAGGAATTCGACTATTACACCCGCATGGCTCGCGCCAAGGGCTTCCTGATGGTTTCGGCCTCGCCGCTCACCCGCTCATCCTACCACGCAGGCGAGGATTTCGCGGCGATGAAGGCCAATAGGGAGAAGGTTCTGGCGAAGAAATCCTAGTGGCTAAGCCACCTTCATACTACTTTCACAAATTTCTGCTATTCTTTACCCATGGCAGATCAAGACACTTCATGCATCGATGCCCTGAGTAAAAATTTTGCACAATTATTGAAGGGCTATCATTTGCAGAACATCAGCGCAACCGATGTTCGTTTCTCCAATAATGCCAAGACTTTATACAACATTATGCCTCCCGAACTTGGAGGGTACAGTGAGGGCGCGTGGTCAGATCCGACTCTGGAAGCATTGGCGCTTTACAAGACACAAAGCATCAAGGCTGGGGCTGTGATGGAAGCAGTAAAAGCGACCGGGGGAGAGGCTTCGGACAAATTTCTACGAGCCAAACTCTACCATGACGCGAAGGTTGATAAATTTCTGAGTACAGCGCAGGTGTATCTTGGCACACACACAATCGATAACGCCACGGCTGAAATCACGCATTACATAAAAAATGTAAAAAATAATATCGAAGAATATGGCGATTCAGAAGATCTCGGCAGATTAGCGCATGAGTATTTGCCTGCCGCCTCTGGATGTCCTATAGCATCTGGATTGAAAAAGCCCCCTTCCCGATGAATGATAGTATGTCATTGCCGGAAAAAATGCCTATAATATCCCGTCATGCCCGCCTACCACGATACGCACACCGTCCCCTACCCGCCTGCACAGATATTCGATCTGGTGGCGGACGTGGAGCATTACCCGGAATTCCTCCCCTGGTGCCGTGCGGCGCGCATCCTGGAGCGACAGGCGGATTATTTCATCGCGGAGCTGGTTATCGGGTTCAAGCACATCACGGAGCACTACACCTCCAAGGTACAGCTATTTCCGCATGAGCGTATCGAGGTGACCATGCTCAAAGGCCCCTTCCATCACCTCACCAACCGCTGGGAGTTTTACGGTGAGAACGGCGGGACACGCATTGAGTTCTTCCTGGATTTTGCCTTCAGGAACAAACTGCTGGAAAAGCTCATCGGCGGGCTGTTCACCCGCGCCAGTGAGAAAATGTCCGAAGCCTTTATGGCGCGGGCGGAGGCGCTTTACGGTTAGCGGGATTGACAGGTGGATGATAATCTGCAAAAACCGGCTCTCTTTTCAGGCATAAGACTCTTTTTGCGGAGAGGTGGCCGAGTGGTCGAAGGCGCACGCCTGGAAAGTGTGTAGACGGCGAACCCGTCTCGCGGGTTCGAATCCCGCCCTCTCCGCCACTTTCCCATCCGATAGCGTCCGATAAAGTCCAACAATCCAAGATAAAACGCCAATCTTGGCGGAATTGTTGTCCAGTGGCGTCCCATACCGTGCGTTGACATCCGGGGGTAGTGAGGGGTATTGTTGGGGGTAGAATTAGACCCTCGGAAGGAGATACCCCACATGCCGCTCACGGATATTAGCGTGCGTAACGCCAAGCCGAAGGAAAAAGCCTATAAGCTGTCGGATGGTGACGGAATGTATTTGTTCGTTCCTCCCAGAGGCAAGAAATGCTGGCGTATGAAGTACCGCTTTGCCGGGAAAGAGAAGCTGTTAGCGTTCGGCGTCTATCCTGATATTAGTCTTGCGGATGCGCGGGAGCGCCGTGCTATAGCGCGTAAAACATTAGCTGCGGGCAACGACCCCGGCGAAGTGAAGAAGGAGAACAAACGCCAGCAAGCCATCCAAAGCGCCAATAGTTTCGAGGCGGTAGCGCGGGAATGGTATGAAAACCGCCTCCATACATGGACACCCAATTACGCCAAACAGGTCATCACGCGCATGGAAGCGGACGTATTTCCCCGCATTGGCCACCGACCGATTGCCGAGATTACGGCTTCCGAACTGCTGGCCATTGGGCGGGCGATAGAGGAGCGCGGGGCGTTGGATATTGCCCATCGTGCCTTGCAATGCTGCGGGCAGGTGTTCACCTACGCCATCGTCACCGAACGGGCAGAGCGCAATCCGGCGGCAGATTTACGCGGCGCATTGAAGCCGGTGAAGAAGAAGCACTATGCGTATCTGCGAGCGCATGAACTACCGGAATTTCTGACCAGACTGGAAGACTATGACGGCCACCCTCAGACCAAACTGGCCATGAAGTTTTTGATCCTCACCTTTGTCCGTACCGCAGAATTGCGCGGCGCATTGTGGACGGAGATCGACTTCGACAAGGCGGAATGGCGGATTCCGGCGGAGCGGATGAAGATGCGCGACCCGCACATCGTGCCGCTTTCCCGTCAGGCATTGGCAGTGCTGCGGGAGTTACAGCCGTTGACCGGTCATTGGAAGCATGTTTTCCCCAACCAGCACAAGCCTTCCGGCCATATGAGCGAGAACACCCTGCTCTACGCGATCTACCGCATGGGCTATCACTCCCGCGCTACCGGCCACGGTTTCCGCGCCACCGCTTCTACCATCCTCAATGAGAACAGCTTCCGCACAGACGTGATCGAGCGCCAGCTGGCTCACGCTGAACGCAACAATATCCGTGCCGCCTATAACCACGCGCAATACCTTAAAGAGCGCCGGGAGATGATGCAGTGGTGGGCGGACTATCTCGACCGCGCAGCGACGGGAGAGCAAAAGGTGATTGTCGGGAAGTTTAGGTAAGGTATATGCTGTTTGATAGTTATACTGATTGTGTAAAAAAGTATTGGAATGAACGCTTAGCATTCATTGCAAGCTGCCAAGCAAACGGTCGGCTAGATAGTCATGGTGGGACAATATTATTCCCTAATATGTTACTTTTGACCGATGCAGGTAATTACTTTGCTGCAGAGCTATTAGGAGCAACAAAAACATTTAATAGCCTGACGGCTATACGACAAAAGGTATCTTCAATATATAAATATCTAAGTCATTTTGATGATGCACTTTCAAAACCGCTTATGACGGTGAACGGTAGCAATATAGGGTTTCGTTCGCTTTGTTTAGCGCATCCAGTAGACATTGACGCTATTTCCAAGCGGTTTCCATTTGTAGAATTATGGGGCACACGGCTTGTAATAGAAGATGGCGAAGGAAGCCTATTGTCTTTTGGCGAAAACTTTCGATCTTGCTTTATAAGCAATTCTTGTTTGGTAAATAGGCACCAAAACATCATTCGTTGTAAAAATGTTTTGGAACTCCTAATTGTCACTTCAGATATTAGAAGTAATGAACTTAAAGGTATATTTCAAAATAACAGTGATGACCAATCTATTAGAGGAATACACACAGTCGAGCAGGAAAACCAAGCGCCAGTGTTAATGGCGGGACACCTTCAAAGCATGTACTTGTTACCAGGACTACGTGAAACAACGATAGGCAAATACCTGGAATTTCATCCTGAAATAGTGAAGCAGGCATTTAACAGCAATCATGTTTTATACGAACCATATTTAGAGTGGAAAGAACATGACGGAAGCATTACGGAAAAAGCAATTAATCCCGATCTCATCGTTCAACGGGAAGATGGGTTTTCTGATATTTTTGATCTTAAAACAGCAGCATTGCATAAAATGAGCCTCACGAAAGGAAAGAGAAGCAGACTGCGTTTTATAGATTATGTATCAGAGGGCATCGCCCAATTAGCAAATTACGAACAATATTTTACGTATCCCGCCAACATAAACTATGCAAAAAGCAAATATAACATCGGTGTGCAAAACCCTCGACTGATCTTAGTAGTTGGCAGCTGGGATAACGTTGATCAAAGTGAAATTGAGAAAGCCAGTTTATCCATAAAAGATAATTATTTGATTATTGACTATGATACCCTGACGCAAATGTTTCTAAAGAAAGATAAGAAGTTGCTCATCCCAACTGAGGCAGCCACTAATCAGCCCTAATTTATCTAAAAATGGGATAGCACTTATTTGTCTTTTGCACTTGGTGTGCCTTAAAAAACATGCGGCCTATTATCCGATTCCGCACAGTGAGAACGAACCGTCACCTGCACATCCACATCCTGATCGAGACGAGCAAGAATCGTCATGAGGCGATCAATAGTAAAGCGATCCAGTTTGGTTTTACGAATGCGCGAAAAATCGGCGGCGGCAATGCCGGTTATCCGCGCCGAAGATAGCCGGAAAATCTCCGCCTTTGACGATATGACGCTGGTGCAGTTGATATTGGAGCGTGGCGTCGAGGCGATTGAGATGCTACCGGAGAATCTCCGCAGGAACGAGAGCGCAGCAGCGGAAACCATTGAAAACAACCTGCGTAAAGTCATTATCGACGAACAGCCGATTAACCCAAAATACTACGATGCCATGTCCGACCTGCTGGATGCACTGATCCGGCAGCGCCGGGAAGAGGCTATTGATTATCAGGAGTATCTCAGGCAGATCGTTGCCCTTACCCAGAAGATCAAGAAACCTTCGGAAACCACCGCCTATCCTGCTTCCGTCAATTCCGAGGCCAAGCGTTCGCTGTATGACAATCTTGATAAGAACGAGGCTCTCAGGGGAAAGCGCACATTCAGATACGCAATAAGGCAACCATGCATCTTTTTGCCCCAGAGTATGCGACAAAGGAAAAGCGGGAGGCGGTGCTGTTTCAATGGTATCGCCAACAGCTCAAGCAGGAAATCCCTGTGCTGATTGCCAAATGGGAGCCGGTCGTCGGGGTGAGCATCTCCTCCTGGGGTATTAAGAAGATGCGCACCAAGTGGGGAAGCTGTAATATCTCAGCCAAGCGCATTTGGCTCAACGTGGAGCTGGCAAAGAAGCCCTCGCATTGCCTTGAATATATTGTGGTGCATGAGATGGTGCATTTGCTGGAGCGGCATCACAATGCCCGGTTCATCGGCTTTATGGATCAATTTCTCCCGCAGTGGAGAAGTTATAGGGAAGAACTCAATCGCTATCCCCTCGCGCATGAGGATTGGGGATATTGAAATAGGGGCTGTACCAGCTAACTAGTTAAGGTATTTTTTAGCCCATTGTTTTGTTGTTTTAATTGTTCTCTTGGTTCACTGTTGTTGAATCGCCATTCGCACTCCTTCAAGAATAGGCCAAAATGTTCTTTGGGAACACCGTTAAATTTCCGCATATGACGCTTGGCCTGATTCCA
>Ga0209573_1003062_pt1 | contig 19483 bp, 14 predicted proteins | sample TNRBio252014_DNA_FD_185870 | JGI IMG/M metagenome (GOLD analysis project Ga0209573, IMG submission 185870) | Wastewater treatment Type I Accumulibacter community from EBPR Bioreactor in Madison, WI, USA - TNR Reactor_6/25/2014_ DNA (SPAdes)... | ecosystem: Engineered > Bioreactor > EBPR >...
GGTACTCGACGAGGAGGGCGGCGGTCCCTTCGGGCACCGTGCGAATCGAGGCCGGAACCCCGGGCTGGGCCTCGACCGATCTCAGCGAGGCCCGGTCGAGGAGCTCCAGAGCCTTCGCGCCGGAGTCGCGCAGCGGAACGATCGCCGCGCAGGCAGAGTGCATCGTCGGGAAGAGGAGGAGGCCGGTGTACTTGACGGGTAGATCCGGGACGGTGGCGAGGACCGCCTCCGCGATGAAGGCGAGGGTCCCCTCCGCTCCTACGAGGAGGTTCCGGAAGATCTCGACGGGCCTGGCGAAGTCGAGGAAGGCGTTGAGCGAGTAGCCGGTCGTGTTCTTCATCCGGTACTTCGACCGGATGCGCGCCACGAGAGCGGGGTCGGCCTCGAGCTTCGTCTTCAGGTCGAGGAGCCCCTGCCAGAGGGCCGGCTCGGCCTCGCGGAACCGGGCATCGGCGTCGGGCGCGGCGGTGTCGATCCGGGTCCCGGAGGGGAGGAGAAACGTGAGCGACTCGAGCGTGTGGTAGGCGTTCTGTGTGACGCCGCAGCACATGCCGCTGGAGTTGTTCGAGAGGATCCCGCCCATCGTGCACGTGTTGATGGACGCCGGGTCCGGCCCCATCTTGACGCGGAAGGGCCTGAGGGCGTTGTTGACGGAGGCGCCGATGACGCCGGGCTGCGCCCGGAACCTCCTGCCGCCGTCCTCGACCGTGACGGTCCGCCAGTGGCGGGCGACCTCGACGAGGAGACCGTCCGTGACCGCCTGCCCGGAGAGGGAGGTGCCCGCCGCCCGAAGCGTCACGGGGACCTTCGTCTCGCGGGCGAGGCGGAAGAGGTCTGCGACCTCGTCGACCGACCGCGTCAGGACGACGGCCTTCGGGATCAGCCTGTAGAAGCTCGCGTCGGAGGCGAAGGCGATCCGATCGATCGGCCGGTCGAGGACCCGTTCCGGGGCCGCGATCCGTTCGAGGGCGGACCGGAGGTCTCCCCCGGAAGGCGCGCTTCCGGTCGGCCGGGCATCGAGGACATCCACAGCGGTCGGCATTCGAGCCCCTCCTGCGCGGGATACGGAGAACGGCGCCGGGAGGATCATCCCTCCCGGCGCCGCCCGGACGGAATCAGAAGTAGAAGCCCTGGAGCTGGATCGTGAACTGGTCGGTCGCCTTGAGCGCCGCGCTGCTCGGGTCGACGCGGAGGTACTGCGCCGTGATCTTGAAGTTCTGCGCGGAGACGTACCAGTTCAACCCGCCGCCGAACCTCTCCTGGTCCTTCGCCTTGTCGACGTCGCTCGCAAACTTCTGGCTCTCGTACTTGAGGAAGGGCTGGACCTTCGCCTTCGAGAGGTAGTACGCCGCCTCGACGAGGAGGTCATCCTGCTTCGGGATCGTCTTCAGGAAGTCCCCGCCGTCGTAGTGGATCCACTGCACCTGGCCGCCGACCTCGTCCCCCTTCGCGACGGGGATCGTGGTGAAGACGTCACCGCTGTAGGCCTTGTAGTCCTTCTGGACGTCGACGCCCCCGTTGACGTTGAGGACCTTCTTCTTGCCGAGGTTCGTCCCGGCGAAGACGTAGCCCCGCTCCGTCTCGAAGAAGTTGTACTGGAGATAGCCCGCCGTCCGGAACGAGTTCTGCGAGGCGGCGTCCCGGACGCCCTGCATCACGGCGGCGCGGTACTCGAGACGGCCGCCGTCTACGAGGTAGCCCTTGGCCTGGAACCCGGTGTCGCGGAGGCCGTTCGTCTGCGTCGGGCCGGCCATGACGGTCGACGTGGGGCTGATGTCGAGGGTGAAGAAGCTGAGCGTCGACTGGAGGATGTTCCGGCTCAGCGGAACGAGGAAGTGCCCGGCGTCGAGGATGAACGCTTCGTCGATCTTCCAGGAGATCCACGCGTCCTGGATGACGAACCCGGTGCTCGTCTGCTTCACGCCGGTGGCCGGGTTGACCTTCCCGAGATTCCCGCTGTCGGTCTGGAAGAAGAACGTGACGTCCCTGGCGACCTGGCCGCCCATGAGGAGCCGGGCGCGCCGCACGAAGAGGTTCTGGGCGGTACCGCCCGTCGTCGCGCTCTGGGTCCAGTCGGCCCAGCCCTGGAACTGGAAGCCGAACTTGAAGTTCACGGTGTCGTTCACCTTGATGGCGGCCTGAGCCGCGGCCGGCGCGGGGGCGAGGATCGCGACGGCGGCGATGACGGCGAGCGCGCGGCCCGCAAGACGAATGCGCTTCATGCTTCTCCTCACTTGGCCAGCGCGCTGGCTGTCGGGATCATCCAGGGGAAGACGTAGGCCTGCAGGAAGACGACGACGCCGACGAGACACGCCAGGACGATCGAGTGCCAGAAGACATAGCGGAGGATGACGCCCTCCTGGCCCTGCTGGTTCGTCGCGACGCTGGCGACGACGATGCTCTGCGCGTCGATCATCTTCCCCATGACGCCGCCGCTGCTGTTCGCCGCGGCCGCGAGGACCGGGCTGATGCCCAGCTTCTCGGCGCTGATCATCTGCAACCCACCGAAGAGGACGTTCGAGGAGGTGTCGCTGCCGGTCAACGCGACGCCGAGCCAGCCGAGGAGCGGCGAGAAGAAGGGGAAGAGGAGGCCGGTCGAGGCGAAGGCGAGGCCCATCGTGGCGTCGAGGCCCGCGTAGCGCGTCGAGAAGCCGAGCGCGAGCATCGCGCCGATGGTGAGGAGCGAGATCCTCACCCGCAACAGCGTCCCCCAGAAGACCTTGGCGATCTCCTTGAGCGAGAAGCCGATGAGGAGGCCGCTGACGATGCCGGAGAGGAGGAGGCTCGTCCCGGTGGCCGAGAGCCAGTTGAACGTGAAGACGGCTTCTTCCGGCTTCTCGGCCTTGACGATCGGCGGGGCCTTGATGACCGCCTTGTGGAGGCCGGGGGCCTCCCACTTCAGCATCGAGACACCCTGGAGGACGTTCGGGGAATCCTTCTTGCCGCCGTTCAGGATGTCCTTGACCTGCGGCAGGCCCCACGCGAAGACGAAAACGGAGAGCATGATCCAGGGCATCCAGGCCATCAACGCCCGCTTTGGCGTGTGGACGGGGCGGTTCGCGGCCTCCGCGGCCCGCTCCTCGTGGTTCTCGTGCCCGAAGCTCCAGGTCTTCTTCGGCTGCCAGAACTTCAGGAGGAGGACCGTCGCCCCCATCGAGACGATGGCGCCCGCGATGTCGACGACCCAGGGGCCGTGGTAGTTGCTGACGAGGAACTGCGTGACGGCGAAGCTGAGGCCCGAGGTGAGGCAGGCGGGCCAGACCTCCCACATCGCCTTGCGGCCGGCCATGGCCCAGACGAGCCAGAACGGAATGAGGAGGGAGAAGAACGGAAGCTGCCGCCCGACCATGGCGGAGAGGTCGAGGACGTCGAGGCCCGTGACCGACGCCAGGACGACGATCGGCGTGCCGAGAGCGCCGTAGGCGACCGGGGCAGTGTTCCCGATGAGGGCGACGCCCGCCGCCAGGAGCGGCCGGAAGCCGAGGCCGATGAGCATCGCCGCCGAGATCGCCACGGGGGTCCCGAAGCCGGCCGCCCCTTCGATGAACGCGCCGAAGGAGAAGGCGATCAGGAGCGCCTGTATCCGGCGGTCGTCGGCGAGCCCGGCGACGGTGTGCTTGACGACCTCGAAGTCACCCGATTTCACCGTGAGGTCGTAGACGAAGATCGCGCAGAGGACGATCCAGCCGATCGGGAAGAGGCCGTAGGCCGCCCCGTACACCGCAGAGGTGAGCGCCAGTTTCGTCGGCATGCCGTATATGAAAATGGCGACCCCGAGGGAGGTCGCGAGGCCCAGGAGAGCTGCCTTGTGCGCCTTCACGTGGAAGAACGCGAGCAGCCCCAGGAGCACGACCACCGGAAGTGCCGCCACGAGAGCCGAGAGCAGCAGGTTTCCTGCTACCGGGGTGTATATCTGGGTCCAGGTCAGCATTGTCCCCTCCTCTTCCCAACCAGATGGGCCTAAGGATGAGGACTCTAATACCTAGGTGCAATGATGGATACCCATCAATCGCCTAGGTATTTTACTTAGAGACAGCGCCGGAGAGCCCACTGGGTGCGTCTCAACCGGGAGACAGGATGGCCCCGACTTGTGTCCGGAGCCCCGGTCCAGTCAGGGAGCGGAAAGGCCTTCCCTGATGGCGAAACGGGTCAGCTCGGACGCGGTATGGATCTCGAGCTTGTTCATGAGGTTCTGCTTGTGGACCTCGACCGTCTTCACGCTGATCGCGAGCTCCAGTGCGATCTCGCGCGGCCGCATCCCGTCCGCCAGGAGCTTCAGGACCTGTCTCTCGCGAGGGGTCAGGCCGCCCAGCGACGGGGAGCCCGGGGCGGACGTTCGCTGCAGGAGCTCCTCGACGACGAGCCCGGCGATCGACGGGCTGAGGTAGGTCTTCCCCTCGGTGATCGTTCGGATCGCCAGCGCCAGCTCCTCGAACGCCCCGTCCTTCAGGACGTAGCCGAGCGCGCCGGCCCGGAGGATCTCGGCGACGAACCGCCGATCGGCGTACATGGAAAGCGCCACGATGCGTGCCTGGGGGAGCTCGGCGAGGATGAGCCGCGTCGCCTCGACGCCGTTCAGCTCGGGCATGGCGATGTCCATGACGATGACGTCGGGCCGGAGGAGACGCGCCTGCATGACGGCGTCGCGCCCGTCGGCGGCCTCTCCGACGACCTCGAGGTCGGGCTGCTGACCGAGGAGGGTCCGGAGACCCTCGCGGACGATCCGGTGGTCGTCCACCAGGAGGATGGTCGTGCTCATGCGCCCTGTCCGCTGGCCTCCGCCGCGTAAGGTAGCACGAGGGTGACGGACGTTCCCTCTCCGGGGGACGAACGGATGGAGACGCTCCCGCCCAGGTCGTCGAACCGCTCCTGGATGCTGAAGAGGCCGAAGCTCCGGCGGGCGTCGGGAAGGGCCGCGGCGCCCAGGACGTCGAATCCTATCCCGTCGTCGTCGACGGTCGCCTCGACGACCCCCTCGCGCCAGCGGAGGCGGAGGGATACGCCACCGGCATCGGCGTGCTTGACGACGTTGAGCAGGAGCTCGCGCACGGCCGAGAAGACGAGGAACCGGCGCTCCTCCTCGAGGTCCCGCGGGTTTCCCTCCTTCTCGAAACGGAAGGCGACGCCGTGCCGCTGCTCGACGCTCTCGCCGAGCCACTCGAGGGCGGCCTCCAGGCCGAGCTGATAGAGGATGGGCGGGCTCAGCTCCCACGTGAGCGAGCGCGTCTCCTGGACGGCGTCCCCGACGAGAGCGTGGACCTCCTCGAGGGCCGGGGCGAAGGGAGTCCCCTCGGCCCCCTGCCGGAGGGAGGCGAGCTTCACCTTCGCCATCGAGAGGACGGCTCCGAGCTGGTCGTGAAGATGCGCTGCGATCGTCCGGCGCTCCCGCTCCTCGACCTGCGTCAGCTCGCCCGCCAGTCCGCGGAGCTTCTGCCGCGTCCGGTCCAGCTTCTCCGCCATGCGGCGGCGCTCGCTGACGTCCTGGACGATTCCCTCGTAGTGGTCGACGCGGCCCCTCTCGTCCCGGATCGCCCTCGCGTTCTCGAGGACCCAGATCAGTCCGCCGTCCTTCCTCCTGACGAGCGACTCGAAGCCTCTCACCTCATCCGCGGACGCGAGCGACTCCTCGAACCTGGCCCGGCTGCCGGGCTCGACGTAGAAGTCCTTCCGGATGTCGGCGATGGCCTCGATCATGTCGGCCGGCGATGCGTAGCCGGCCATCGCGGCGAGGGCGGGGTTCACCGTCACGAATCGCCCGGACGGAGTCGACTGGTAGATCCCCTCCGCGGCGTTCTCGAAGATGCTCCTCAGGTTCCCTTCCGCGGCCCGGAGCGCCCGTTCCGTCCGCTCCCGCTCGAGAATGTCCCGCCGGAGCTCCTCGTTGGCCGTCGAGAGCTGCTCCGAGCGGATGCGGATGGTCTCCTCCAGTTGCTCCTGGTGTTCCCGGAGCGACGCCTCGGCCAGCTTCCGGCGGCTGATGTTCAGCGCGAGGACCGCGTTCAGGACGCCGAGAAGGATCACAGCCCCGGCACCCGTGAGGATCAGGTTCCGGTAGCGGGAGTACGCCGACTCGGGGAGGTTGACCACGGTGCTCCCGGCCGGAAGACGCGAGGACGGGATGCCCCACCGGAGGAGCTGGACGTTGTCGAAGAGATACCGTCCCGGGAGGTTTCTCACGACCGGGATCGACGCCGGGTCCGCTCCGCGAAGAACCCTCAGCGCGATCTTCCCGGCCGTCTCGCCCTGGTCGAAGCCGCTCGCGAGCATCCCGCCCACGAGGCCGAACCCGAGGTTGAAGTCCCAGGCGCCGTACACGGGGACGATCGAGGCCTCGGAGACGAGCCGGATGCTCTCGTCGTACCCGAAGACCCTTCCCTCCACGTCCCGGGAGAAGAAGGTGAAGAAGACGAGGCTCGAGGGCGGAAGCGACCGGAGCCGGGCGAGGAGCTTCGCCATCGGCAGGCCGTCGAGCGGCTCGAGCGGCACGCCCTTCCAGGACGGGCCGATCTCGTCGAGCCGCGTCCTCACGGCCCGGCCCGTCTCCGTGTCCTCGTTCACGATGGTGATCCGGCTGGTCCCTGGATGGAGCGAGAGGGCCGTGTCGAGGCTCGCTCCGACGTCGACGTCCTCACTCACGCCGGTGAACAGCGACCGGCCCTTCAGCTTCCCTTCCTGGAAGTAGTTCACCCCGCAGAAAACGACAGGTGTTCCCGGAAAGACGTCGTCGCGGTGCTCCACGAGGAACTCCAGCGCGCGATCGTCGGTCGCCACGATGAGGTCGATCCTGTGGTCGAGGTACTTCCTGCGGTAAGCCTCCGGGAGCTGGGAAACGAAGCGCTCCTCGAAGAAGCGCTTCGTATCCATGTATTCCACGAAGACGTTCTCGACGCCCAGGGCCGGCTCGAGCGCCGCGGAGATCCCGCGGTGCTCGTCGTCGGTCCACTTGTAGCCCTTGTAATAGGAGTGGAGGACGAGGACCCTCTTGCCCGAGGCTGCATCCGCCGCCGCGGAATGGGTGGTTGCGGCCGGTCCGACGAGGACCAGAAGGGCGAGGAGGAGCGGGCGGATTTTCACGGGGCGAGCCAGCGGGGAGGCTAGCAGGGCCTCACGGGCCCCGGGGCGGCCGGACGGACAATCTTCCAAGAATTTCCTAGATACTTTTACCTAGTTTAGTCTAACCTAGGGGGCCAGACACCGGGGACCGCATCCCGGTCCGGGGAGGTCGCGATGTTCGACACGTTCCGTACACGCGCCGAGGCCGTCAGCGCGGAGGTCCACAGGGTCGGTGGCGCCGCGGAGGCCCTCCGGTTCGTCGAGGAGCTGCTCCGGCGCGAAGGCGTCGCGGATGCGCCCGGCCTCAGGGCGGTCTGGGCGGCCGGTCCGCTCGTGTCGCCCCCTTTCGTATCCGGTCTCGCGTCGCGCATTCCCGGTCTCGCGTTCGACGTCACGAGGGAGGTGGCCACCGAGAGCCGCGTCGGCGTCAGCGAGATGGAGTGGGGGCTCGCCGACACGGGAACGGTCGTCCAGGATGCGACCGACCCCGCGCTACGGCTCGTCTCGACGCTTCCGGAGATCCACGTCGCGCTCCTTCCCGCCGGCAGGATCCTCCCGGGGCTCGCCGACGTCGTGCCGAAGCTCGATCCGGGACGCGCTCCGTACATCTCCTTCATCACCGGCCCGAGCCGGACGGCGGACATCGAGCGGGTCCTGACGATCGGCGTCCACGGGCCGTCGCGCCTCGTGGTCGTCGTTCACGACGGTAACGGCGCGAACCCGGAGGTGACGCCGTGACGCTGACGTTTCGCAAGGAGATCGGCGAGGCGCTCGGCAACCCGAACCTCGCCGGTGCGCTGGGCCGGTTCTACGAGGCTTACCCGATCAGCCGCGCGAAGGCGTACCAGGGAGTCGACTTCGAGGCGGTGAGGACGCGCATCGCCGAGGTGAAGGGAGACGCCGCCGGGCGCTTCCCGGAGCTCGTGGCCCGGTTCAAGAGGGAGGCCGAGGCGCACGGAGCGAAGGTGATCCTCCTGAAGAGCCCCGAGGAGGTCCGCCGCTACATCGTCGACCTGGCCCGCGCGAAGGGCGTGAAGAAGGTCGCGAAGTCCAAGTCGATGGCCTCCGAGGAGGTCCACCTCAACAAGGCCCTGGCCGAGGCCGGGATCGACGTCAAGGAGACCGACCTCGGCGAGTGGATCATCCAGCTGGCCGGCCAGCGGCCCTCGCACATGGTGATGCCGGCGATCCACCTGACGAAGGAGGACGTCGCCGAGATCTTCAGCAAGGAGGTCGGCGAACGGCTCGCGAACGACATCCCGCGCCTCGTGAAGGTGGCGAAGAAGGAGCTGCGCCCCGCCTTCCTCGAGGCCGACATGGGGATCTCGGGAGCGAACATCGCCGTCGCCGAAACGGGGACGCTGGTCCTCGTCACGAACGAGGGGAACGCCCGCCTCGTCACCACTCTTCCGAAAATCCACGTGGCGATCGTCGGCCTCGAGAAGCTCGTCCCCGCCTTTGCCGACGTCGTTCCGATCCTGACCGCCCTCCCCCGCAGCGCGACCGGGCAGCTGATGACGAGCTACGTTTCGATGATCACCGGCGCCGCGCCGAACATCGACGGGACGCCCAAGGACCTGCACATCGTCCTGATGGATCACCGGCGGAGCGAGATGGCGGCCGACCCGGTGTTCAAGGAGGCGCTCCAGTGCATCCGCTGCGCCTCGTGCCTGAACGTCTGCCCCGTCTACAGGCACGTCGGCGGGCACGTCTTCGGCGACGTCTATACGGGCGGCATCGGCACCATCCTGACGGCCTGGACCGGGGCGATGGAGCGCTCGAAGGAGATCCAGGGTCTCTGCATCCAGTGCGGCAACTGCGTCGGCGTCTGCCCGGGGAAGATCGACATTCCCGAGCTCATCGTCGAGGTGCGCCGGCGCCAGGTGCAGGACAAGGGGCAGCCGTTCGTCCAGAAGGCGATCTTCAAGGTCGTCAACAACCGGCGCCTCTTCCATTCGGTTCTGCGTTCGGCGTCTCTGGCGCAGAAGCCGTTCGAGAAGGACGGGTTCGTGCGGCACCTGCCGTTCTTCCTCTCGGGGCTCGCCGACTTCCGAAGCCTCCCCGCCATCGCCGACAGGCCCTTCCGCGACACGTTCAGCGAGATCCCGCAGAAGAAGGGAACCAGGAAGGCAGCCTTCTACGCCGGCTGCCTCATCGACTTCGCCTACCCCGGGATGGGCGAGGACGTCGTGAAGGTTCTCAATGCCGGCGGCGTCGAGGTGACGTTCCCCGAGGCCCAGACCTGCTGCGGCGCCCCCGCGCGCTACAGCGGCGCCTACGAGGTCGCCGCGCAGAACGCGATCGACAACCTCGAGGCGCTCTTGGCGGAAGACGTCGACTGGGTCGTCTCGGCCTGCCCGACCTGCACCACGGCCCTGAAGCACGAGTTCTCACGGGCGCTCCGGAGCACGGGGAAGACCGAGTGGGTCGCGAAGGCCGAGGCGCTCGCGGAGAAGGTCATCGACTTCTCCTCGCTCGTCACGAAGCTCGTCGACGAGGGGTCTCTCAAGATCGATGCGAAGAAGCTCCCGCCCGTGACGTACCACGACTCCTGCCACCTGAAGCGGACCCTCCACGTCTCCGAGGAGCCGCGCGCGCTCCTCCGCAAGGCCGGCCACGAGGTCGTCGAGATGAAGGAGTCGGACACCTGCTGCGGCATGGGCGGCTCCTACTCTCTAAAGTTCCCGGAGATCAGCAAGCCGATCCTCCAGAAGAAGCTCGCGAACATCCGCGACACGAAGACCGGGACCGCGGCAATGGACTGCCCCGGCTGCGTCATGCAGATTCGCGGCGGCTTCGACAAGGAGGAAAAGCCGGTCGAGGTGCAGCACATAGCTCGGCTCCTCGCCATGGCCCTGGATGAGGAGAAGCCGCCGGCGAAACCGAAAAGGCCCTGAGGAGGCGGTTCAGCCTGGCGGCCCGTCCGTGCCGCTCGAGCCACCCTCCGCTCTGTTCGGCGCGGACGGTGAGGAAGGAGAGGCCGGAGTGGCCGTGGGGGCCACCGTCGGCGTCACGGGTGAGGATCCTGCCTTCGCCTCGGCGGGCGGAACCGGGGGCACGGCTGCGGGCGGTACCGGCGGACCCTCCGCCGCAGGTTCCAGGAGCTCCCCGGGCGCGTCGTCGCCCGGCTCCCCTGGCAGGAGCTCGTCCTCCCTGGCGCCGGGCACCTCGAGCGGTTCGACGATGGCGTCGGGCGGTGTCCAGCGGAGGACGAGGGGCGCCGCGAGCTCGGCCGCGAGCTCTTCGTCCGTCAGCGCGTCGACCGACCGGAGGCGGCGGAGGCAGGCGTTCACGAGCCTCGCGAACCCGCGCGAGAGGACGCCGCTGGCGAACGAGCCCTGGTACTTGACCGGGCCAGGGATCAGCGAGACGAGGAACGCGCTCTCGCGCGGCGTCAGCTCGGACGGATTCTTGCCGAAGTAGTGTCGCGCGGCGGGTCCGAGGCCGTGAAGGCCCGGGCCCCACTCGATCACGTTCAGGTAGATCTCCAGGATTCGCCGCTTCCCGAGGGTCGGTTCGAGGAGGAGGGCGAGGGCCGCCTCCTGGAGCTTTCGCCGGTAGCTGCGCTCCCGCGTGAGGAACAGGTTCTTGGCGAGCTGCTGCGTGATCGTCGAGGCGCCCCGGGCCCGCTGTCCGCGGACCCAGTTGATCGACATCGCCACCGGGACCTCGCCCAGGTCGAGCCCGCTGTGCCCCCAGAAGTTCGCGTCCTCGGAGATCAGGAGCGCACGAAGGAAGAGGGGCGGGACGTCGTCGAGCGGAACGAAGTCCGGGCTGGCGGGGTCGACCGTCACGAGCACCTCCCGGCCGTCGCGCCCCGTCATGGCGCGCCGGAACGGCCCGCGGAACTGCTCGAGCGCCGGGAGAGGCCTCGAGGGAGGGTGAAAGTCCAGGCGCTCCTCGACGACGAACGACTTCGGGTCGAGCATCCGTCCCGTCACGCGGGCCTCGAGCGCCGCGCTCCCGAGATCGCCCTCGGTGGCCGGCAGGTCCAGGCCCGAGGCCGCGAGAAGGGTCGCGAGCTCGAGGCGTGGGATCGAGGTCTCCATCTCGAACCAGAGGTCCCTGGGCGCCCACGCCGCGACGACCCGCGTTTGTGCGCTCAGGCCCGCGGCCGCCCCCGAGGCGCAGGCCACGTCGAGCCAGCGCGCGTCCCGGTAGAGCTTCGCCGAGACCGAGCCCTCGGCGTCGAACGGCTCGCCGAGCGACTCCATCCCGGCCGAATCCTCCTCGGGAGGCGCCGCGAGCCTCGCTCCGACCGCGCGCAGGTTCGCTTCGATCCCGAGGCCGCCCCCCGGGATCTCCGTCAGGGCGGTCACGCCCGACACGACGCCGAGGTCTCCGACCCAGGCGCCGTCCCGGCGCAGCGTGACGAGCCGCGTCAGGTCGAGATTCCCGAGGCGCAGGCGAAGCGCGCCCCTCCCGGGCCGCTCGAGACCGACCTTCCCTTCGCCGGATCGGCCCGCGAGCGCGAGGATCCCGTCCGAAAGGGAGATGTCCCAGCTGCTCGGCGGCGCCGAGAAAGAGATGCCCTGGGGCAGCTCGGACGTCAGGCCACCGAGGTCGATCTGGCGCAGGCGTCCGAGCGCTCCGTGCCCGCCCAGCCCCACCCGGACCTCGACGCTCTCGAGACGCGCGCTCGTCCCACGACCGGTCACCCGGATATCGGCCAGGCTCGCCCTGAACGGAAGGCGCACGCGGACCCGGGCGACCGAGACCGAAAAGCCCCGTTCCGCCGCCTCCTCCACCATCCGCTCCCGGACCTTCCCCTCGAGGACGGCTTCGACCACGGCGACCCCGCCCCTTAGCGCCGCGCCGGCCGCGAGGGCGGCGACGGCGAGGAGGAGGAGGTGGCGTGAGCGGGACATGCGGATCTTCGGACTTTACCGGCACAGGGCCTCGCCCGGGACCAACAATCGCTTCGAAGCGACGAGTCCGTGTGGAATCAACGGGCATCCCCGTCAGCGCTCTTGACGCGGCGCATTCCGCCCCCTACGGTGGGCACGCGAGGCGCGACGCGGGATGGACCAGGAAGAGAAATCGGAACGGAGCCGGGCGCAGATCCTCGAGGCGGCGCTCGACCTCTTCTCGCGACAGGGCTACCGAGGGACGAGCATCCGCGACATCTCGAGGGCGGCCGGAGTCTCCACAGGCAGCGTCTACCACCACTTCCACGAAAAGGAAGAGCTCTTCGACACGCTCCTGTCGGAGTACTGGACCGCCATCGAGCGTCCCGACTTCCCCTTCAACCGCGCCCTCGCCTCCGGCGCGTTCCCCGACCGGCTGGAAGAGCTGGCCGAGGCGGCGGAGGAGAGCGTGAAGACGTGGCAGCGGCACATCGCGCTCATCTACGTCGACGTCGTCGAGATGCAGGGCACCCACATCCAGCGCTTCTACTCCGGCATGGCGGATCGCTTCGCTGCGTTCCTCCACCGCGACCAGGCGCACGGCGGCCCGGCCGCGCGGCTCGCACCCGAGGTGGAGCCGCTCTCGGCCGTGATGCTCGCGAGCCGGATCTTCCTCCAGTACTACGCCGTCGAGCTCCTCTTCCGGGTCCCCGACCAGTTCGGCAAGCCCTCGCGCGCCGCCATCCACGACATCGCCGAGATCCTCCGGCGCGGAATGCTGCGCCACGGGCCCGACGCCGGGTCGTAGGCGTTCACCGCCCGCGCCCTGTTGCGGCCCGGGGCCTGCGTCCGTCCGCTTTCTTCCCCGCGGTCAGTACACCGTCGACTTCGCCTCCAGGAACCTGCGCAACGTCGCGAAGAAGGCGTCGGCCTTCTCGAGGTAGACGACGTGGCCGGACCCTTCGATCGGTTCCCACCGCGCGTCGCGGAAGACGCCGAGGAGCTTCTTCTGGACCCACGGCGGGATCGTCCGGTCCTCGGCACCGGGCACGACGAGGACGGGTCCGGGGAACGCCGCGTATCCCGGGAGATTCCCGTCGAGCGCCGCGAAGAACGGGTCCTGCGCGAGGGTGAGCCGGATGAGGGCGTGGGTCTGGTCCTTGTAGCGGTCGTGAAAGCGGGCCCTCAGCACGGGCAGGTTCGCCTTCATCGCCACGACGAACGCCTCACCGAAGATCTTCTCGTACATGTAGTGCGTGTAGAGCTCGAAGACCTCGGGCCCGCCCCGGTAGAAGCGGAGGGAGATCTCCTGGTACATCGAGAAGAGCTCCTCGTGCGAGAGGAAGATCCCCGAGAGCGTCAGCGTGTGAAGGCGCTCCGGGAAGAGACGCGCGATCTCGGCGGCGACGAAACCGCCGTACGAGACCCCCATGGCATGGACCTTCTCGATCCCGAGGACGTCGAGGATCTTCGGCAGGTATCCCGCGAAGGCGGAGATCGAGTAGGGCTCATCGGGGGAGGACGACTGCCCCTGGCCGAGGTAGTCGTAGAGAACCACGTCGTATCGGTCGATGAGCCGCGGCAGGACCCCGAACCACGCCCGGGTGTGCATGGCGAGGCCGTTCAGGAGACAGACCGCCTCCCTGTCCCCCTTCCCGACGTACTCCCAGCGGATCCGGTGATCGCCTTCCTGCAGGAACCCTTCACGGTCAGGCGCGAGGTCGCCCATTCGACTCCTCCCTTCGGAAGCGGGTGTCAGGAGGCGGGAGTCAATACGGTGCAGACCGAGGCGCAGACCGGCCCGCCGATGTTGAACGTCGCCGCGGCACGGGCGTTCGGCACCTGGAGCGCCTTCGGCACCTTTCCGAGGAGCTGCCAGGCGCACCACCCGACCATCGCGATGCCGGTCGCGCCGATCGGGTGCCCCTTGGCGATGAGTCCGCCCGAGGTGTTGATCCCGCAGTCGCCTTCGACCCGGGCTTTTCCGTCGCGCCAGTAGCGGGCGCCCTTGCCGGTCTCGGCCTTGCCGATCACCTCGGCGCCGATCGCGCCCATGACGCTGAAGCAGTCGTGGACCTCGGCGACGTTCACGTCGGCGGGCGAAAGGCCCGCGCGCCGGTAGGCCGCCGCCATCGCGGCCAGCGCCGCCTTCGGCCGGAGGACGTCGCGCCCTTCCTTCTTCAGCGGGTCCGTCGCCTGGCCCCACCCGGACAGCTTCACGCAGTCGGCCTTTGCGACGCCGAGTCGGGAGAGGCCCTCTTCCGTCGCGAGGAGCATTCCGGCCCAGCCATCGGAGATCTGCGAGCAGTCGTACGTCTTCAGCGGCAGCCCCTCGACGACGTAGCGGTTGATCCCCTCGATCTTCATAGCGGACTCGAGCGTCACCTGGTTCTTCTGCATCTGTGCGAAGGGGTTCTCCCGCGCGTTCTCGTATTCGGCGACCGCGATCGCCGCGAGATCCTCCTCGGTCGCGCCCCACTCGTCCATGTAGGCCTTCATGACCTCGGCGAAGAGGTGCGGAAAGACGAAGGTCTTCCCCGGGCGCTCGTCGGGGTGCGAGTAGAGGCCGAGGACCTTGCCGATGAGCTTGCCGTCCATCTTCCCCTCGGCGTCGCGCATCTTCTCGAAGCCCACGGCGAGACCGACGTCCCCCTCCCCGAGCATCAGCTTGCTGGCGACCGCGAGAATCGCCTGTCCGCCGGTGGCGCAGGCGTTCTCGACGCTCTCGATCGGCTTGGCGTCGAGACCGGGCGTCATGGCGAGGAGACCCGAGAGAAGCCCCTGCTCGTTGAGCGTCAGGTTGCAGACGGCACCCACCGTGGCGACGTCGACGGCCGACGCCTCGGCCTTCACCGACGAACAGGTCTCCTCGGCGGCGCGCCGGATGATCTCCGGGACCGTCATCCCGAGGAGCTTCCCGAACCTCGACTGCTGGTAGGCGGCGATGTAGATCGGCTTCATGCGATTCCTCCGTCCCGCTCGGGTTCGGGTATCGGAGCCTCGACCGGGAGCGGGTTCCGGGCGAGGAAGGCGAGGAGGCTGTCGAGGGTCTCGCGCGGTTTCTCGACGACGAGGGCGTGGCCGCTCCCGGCGACAACGGCGAGCTCGCCGCGCGGGAGACCATTCGCGAGGGCCTCCCCGCCGTCCCGGGGCATCGCCCGGTCGCCTTCGGCCAGCAGGACGAGGACCGGGCAGGAGATCCGGGGGAGGAGAGCTGTCACGTCGAGCCCCTCGAGCGCGGAGAGAAGCCCGGCGAGACCCTCGAACCAGGCGTCGGGGAGGTGCGCCACGAGGACGCGGCGCGATGCGATCTCGGCGGCGTGCGCGGCGGCCCACTCCGGGGAGAACGCGAACGCCGCGATGAGATCGTAGACCTTCTCGCGTGAGCCGCCTGCGAGCGCCTCGCGGCAGGCCACGGCCATCTCGCGCGCTTCGGCCCACATCGCGGCAGAGACGCGGTCGGCGACGGTCATCGCGACGAGCGACGCCACCCGCTCGGGTGCCAGGGCCGCGAGGTGGATCCCCGCGAACGCTCCGTAGCTCGTCCCGGCCACGTGGCACGTCCCGATACCGAGGTGGTCGAGGAGGCGCACGAGGTCCTCTGCGTGACCACGAACCCCCCCCTGGGGGATCCCCGGCGAGCGGAGCTGTCCGCGGAGATCGCAGCGGACGACCCTGTAACGCTCCGCCAGCGGCGGGACGAACTCGTCCCAGGCCGAGAAGCTCATCATCCCGCCGTTCAGGAGGAGGAGCGGCGCGCCCCTTCCCTCCGACTGATGCGCCAGGACGGGAGGCCCGCTCACCCGCGCTCCCGCTCCGCGAGGAACCGGTCCCGGAGCTCGCCCTTGACGACCTTGCCGTACGCCGTCCTGGGAAGGACGTCGACGAAGACGACTCCCCTCGGGAGCTTGTAACGTGCGAGGCGGGTCTCGGCGAACGCGAGGACGGCCTCCTTCGTGAGGACCTCTCCCGGGCGGAGGACGACGAAGGCGACGCCGACCTCGCCCCACGTCGGGTCGGGGACGCCGACGACGGCCGCGTCCTGCACGGCCGGGTGGAGGAGAAGCTCGCCCTCGATCTCGGCCGGGTAGACGTTCACGCCGCCCGAGATGAGCATGTCCTTCCGGCGCCCCGCGATCGTGAAGAAGCCGTCGGCGTCCTTGCGTGCGAGGTCTCCCGTGTGGAAGAACCCGTCGTCGTCGAGCGCGGCGGCGGTGGCGGTGCGGTTCTTCCAGTACCCCTTCGAGACGTGCGGTCCGCGCAGGCAGAGCTCCCCCACCTCTCCCGCCGGCACCTCGCGTCCGTCCTCGTCGACGAGCCGGACGTCGGTCATCATGAGCGGACGCCCGATCGAGCCCTTCTTCGCGACCGACTCCTCGACGGACATCGCGAAGCAGTTCACGCCCACCTCGGTGAGGCCGTAGCCCTGCTTGAAGACGACGCCCCGCCTCTGGTACGCGTCGATCAGGTAGAGCGGGAGCGGTGCGCCGCCGCTGATGAGCCAGCGGATCGAAGAGAGGTCGGCGGACTCGAAGGACGGGTGTTCGAGGAGCAGCTTCCAGATCGTCGGGACGCCGAGGACCACCGTGCAGCGCTCCGCCGCGACCGTCGCCCAGATTTCGGCGGGGTCGAAGCCGGCGTGGAGAACGATCGTCCCGCCCGCGGCGAAGACCGGGACCAGGAACGCCCCGAGGCCGCCCGCGTGGTAGAGCGGCGTGAAGACCGGGCTGACGTCGTTCTCCGTAAGGCCCCAGCAGACCGCGGTGTTCCAGCCGTTCCACGAGGTCATCCGGTGCGGCACCATGACGCCCTTCGGCTTTCCGGTCGTCCCGCTCGTGTAGAGAAGGGCGTGGAGGTCCTCCCCGTCGCAGCGCGTCCTCTCGAAGGGCGCCTCGGGGAGGGCTGCGAGCTCGGCGGCCCAGGAGAGGTCGCCGGCTGCGGCGGGGGCGTCGAGGGCGACCCAGCGTGGGATATCCACATCGACCCGGAGCGCGGCCACGGTCTCGGTCAATTCTCCCCCGTAGACGAGGGCGGACAGGCCCGCATCCCGTGCGATGAACGCCAGCTCGTGCGGCGTCAGCCGCGTCCCGAGAGGCACGAGGACGATGCCCGTCTTGGCCGCCGCGAAGAAGAGGTCGACGTATTCGACGCGGTTGTGGGCGAGGAGGCCGACCCGGTCCCCCTTCCCGATGCCGAGCCGGTCGCCGAGGAGCGCGCCCGCCCTCTCCCCCCGGCGATTCAGCTCGCCGTACGTGAAACGCTCTCCGGTGGGGACGAAAACGAGGGCCGTCTTCCCGGGCGAGAGGCGGGAACGCTCGCCGAGGACGTCGGCATGGATCACGGCACGGTCCCCGGCACGGGCGTCGCAGGACCCGTCGCCAGCGCTCCCTCCGGCTCCCCGCCCGTGGCCGCCGCATCCGGCGGAGGCCCGGCGAGGAGCTTCGAAAGCGCCTCGGTGAAAGCGGCCGGGCACTCCTGCTGCGGGACGTGGCCGCAGCGCGGCAGCTCGGTCAGCCTCACGCGCTGGAGCTGGTCGCGCATCCTCCCGGCGTAGGAGAGCGGCATCATCCGGTCCGAGGACCCCCAGACGATGTCGACCGGAGCGGTCAGCTCGCCGAGGCGCCCCTCCAGGACGAACGTCTCCATCCCCTCGGTCGCGGCGGCCAGCCGGGCGATCGGCCCCTTCGCAGCCTCGCGCACGACGTCGTCGAGGACGAAGTCGGGCACGCGAAGCGAGCCCGGGTCGCGCAGCGCCTCGATCGTCTTCCGCGCCTCGGACCGGTTCTTCGGCTGGAGCGTAAGCCCTTCCGCCACGTGCTTCAGCGGGCCGCCGTTGACGAGGACGATCCGCTCGACGCGCTCCGGATGCTCCCTGGCCCAGAGGCAGGCGAGCCAGGCGCCGAGCGAGTTGCCGACGATCGTCACCGGCTCCTTCGGCGAGACCTCGTCGAGGACGGCCGAAAGACCCGAGAGAAGAGTCTCTATCGACAGCGGCCCCTTCTGCGGTGCGCTGTCGCCGTGGCCCGCGAGGTCGGGGATGACGAGCGTCCTCCCCGTCAGGAGCTTCGGCGCGACGATCGACCAGCCTGCAGCCTGGTCGCCCGCGCCGTGGAGAAGGACGAGAACGGGGCCGCTTCCTCCCTTGAAGACCGTCTGCGGGCCGACCGGCGACGCGATCGCCGACTTCGAAAGCCCCGCCGAGAGGAGCGCCCGCCTTCCCGATGCCGCGTACATGGCCAGCGGCCTCATCCGGGCTATCAGGAAGACGACGATCCCCGCCAGCACGAGAAAGAGGACCGCGGCGAGGAGGAGCTTCACGGGTCGTGTCATGCGTATCTCCGCGCCGCGGTCGGCAGGCTTCAGGTCATCCGGAACGCGACGCCGGCCTGGTTGTACCCGACGCCGGAGCCGATCATGACGACGAGATCGCCCTTTTTCACCTTCCCCAGCTCGAGGGCGTCGTCGAGGGCCATCGGGATGCAGGCCGAGCCGGTGTAGCCCCACTTCTCCATGATCGTGTGGGCTCTCTCGACCGGAATCCCGAGGTCGGCCATGACGAGGTCGATGGAGGGCTTGCGCACCTGGGTAAAGATGATCTGGTCGACGTCGGAGAGGGCGAAGCCCCCTTCCTTCGCGAGGCGCCTTGCGAGCCTCGGCCAGCCCTCGTGGTTGATCTCGGGCGGGTAGCGTTCGGCCATCTTCACCATGGTCCGGCCCGAGGAGACGTTCTCGACCGTCGCCGGCTCCGCCGTCCCTCCCGCGAAGATGCCCCAGTGCTTCGCGTACTCGCCGCCCGCCTGCATCGCCGCGTTGATGAATCCCGGCTCGTCGCCTGCCGTCAGGATCGCGGCGCCGGCGCCGTCGCCGTAGAAGAACACCATCGGGTCGTTCGGGTCGGCGAGCTTGTGCATCAGGTAGACGCCAACGACGAGGACGTTCTTCAGCGCCGGGTTCGTGGCGAGGAGGCCAGCCGCCGCGGCGAGGCCGGTGGGGAACGACGCGCAGGCGCAGCCGACGTCGAACGTCCCTGCGTTCTTCGCGCCGAGCTTGTGCTGGAGGACGACCGACGTCGCCGGGGTGACGTAGTCGGGCGAGTCGGTGCCGAGGATGATCAGGTCGACGTCCTCGGGAACGAGGCCGGCCCTCTCGATCGCCTGCCGGGCCGCGGGAAGCGCCACGTCGGACGTGGCCCACTCCTCCGGGGCGTAGAAGCGGGTCCGGATTCCGCTCGACGCTTCCATCTTGTCGACGAAGTCCGGAAACTGCGGCCAGCGGGCCTTCAGGATCGCGTTCGGCACCTCGATCGGGGGCACGAACCGCCCGGTCGAGACGATGCGCGCGTAACGGGCCATCGCACCTTCTCCTATGTTCCCGTGACGAGGCCGCCGTCGACGGAGAGGACGGTGCCGTGAACGAACGCCGCCTGGTCCGACGCGAGCCAGACGTAGGCGTTCGCGATGTCGTCGGGCTCGCCCATCCGGCCGATCGGCGTGTGGGCCACCATCCCCTCGAGGACCTTCGCGGGCATCGCCTTGAGGATCTCGGTCGCGACGAAGCCGGGGCAGACCGCGTTCACGCGGATC
>Ga0209573_1003063_pt1 | contig 19479 bp, 15 predicted proteins | sample TNRBio252014_DNA_FD_185870 | JGI IMG/M metagenome (GOLD analysis project Ga0209573, IMG submission 185870) | Wastewater treatment Type I Accumulibacter community from EBPR Bioreactor in Madison, WI, USA - TNR Reactor_6/25/2014_ DNA (SPAdes)... | ecosystem: Engineered > Bioreactor > EBPR >...
TGTTTGTGGTTTTTTCTGAACATTTGGTAGCAATAATTGTTAAATTAACTACCGTAATATACACAAAAATAAGCTGCTATCTTATTATATTACAACAGGTTACGGATGTTTTTGAGATATTTTTTGTTCCTCAATCTCTAAGATTTTCCGGTATCATTATCAATATAAATAATACCTTTTTAGAGTGGACTCATCAGGTATTAATTATTAATTATTAACCGCTTAATTAGACCTGTTCCAAAATTAAAAAGGCTGTCCAAATCGGGCAGCCTTTTTTATTTATTTTCAACATTTAAGATATCTTTAACAATACCACTTCATAGAGTATCCGATTAACTCCCCCTCCCGAAGTGCCAATTAATACCTGATAATTAATAATTATAACTATCCTCGTCTTTTCATTATTGCATGTTCATACATCTTTTCGTAGTGGCGGGCAGATTGTTTCCATGAATAGTTTTGGATCATTCCGTTATAGATTATCTGACTCCAGACACTTTTTTGATGGTAACATTTAAGTGCTCTCTCGAGACTCGAGACTAATGCCTGACCCGTATAATCGTAGAAACTGAAACCGTTTCCGGCGAAAGAACCATGATGACGGCTTTCATCCCAATCGACAACAGTGTCAGCCAAACCACCGGTTCTTCTGACAACAGGCACAGTTCCATATTTTAGGCTGTAAATCTGGTTTAACCCACAAGGTTCATATTTTGAAGGCATCAGGAAGATGTCACTCGCTGCTTCAATCAAGTGGGCGGCTCGTTCATCTTTTGCGTTCAGAAATGAAACTTTTTCAGGGTAGGTCTGAGCCAGATAACGGAACAGTTCTTCATATTTGTATTCACCACTCCCGAGAATAACCCACTGTGCATTAAATTTCATCAGGTCGTTGATGGAATCAGCAATAAGATCAAAACCTTTTTGACTCACTAAGCGAGAGATTATTCCAATCAGTGGAACATTTGGGTGATAAGGTTGTCCCGTTTTTGAAAGAAGATATTTTTTATTTTCGTATTTACCCGACAAATCTTCTTTAGTGTAGGCGTAAGGAATTAACTCATCTTTATCAGTATTCCAGACCGAATAATCCACTCCATTAAGTATCCCCCAAAAATCATTAATTCTGTAATGTAATACTCCCTCAAGCCCTTCTCCATACTCTGAAGTGGTTATTTCCATGGCATAAGTTGGACTTACAGTATTGATCGCATCTGCATACATCAAACCTGCTTTTAAGAAACAGACTGATCCCCACACTTCGATGGGACTGTTGTCGAAAAAGAGGTCTTTCCGCAATTCAGCTTTTCCCAGCGTCTCTTTGGGAAACCTCCCTTGATAGCCAATGTTGTGGATTGAAATAACTGTCGCTACCCGGTCATAAAAACGATCCCAGTTATAATTGTCTTTAATCATGAGTGGTAACAGTGCTGTGGGCCAATCGTTAACATTGATAACGTCCGGTGCCCACTGCAATCTTTGAAGAGCTTCGATTACCGATTTTGTGAAATGGATAAATCTTTCATCTTCATCTGCATGATCGGTATAGATCAAAGGTTTACCATCGTGCCCCCATCTTTCGAAATACCAGGGACAATCAACAAAATAGATCTCCACTCTGGAATCTGCCATCATGGATTTAAATACACGGGTATTATGCACCTGACCGGCAACTCTGATCGGCATTTCACCAATCTCGGAAGAGTATTCGAGATGAATCCCTTCAAAGTTGATGGCAGAATATTTTGGGATAAAAACTTTTACTGAATGCCCTAATTTTTGAAGGGCTTTTGGCAGTGCACCGGAGACATCCCCCAGTCCCCCGGCTTTTGCGTATGGGAACACCTCGGATGAAACAAAAGCAATTCGCATTATCTGTCCAATTTTAATTTTGCTGAATAAAGCGGGCTACCCGCTCTGATGTTTTGTAAGCGTTTAGAATGGAATCCCCGATGGAGACCCCACCGGAAAAATTACCCGATATAAAGATACCGCTATTTTCTTTCTCAAATTTTTCGATTTTGTCTTTTAATTGGAAATACTCACCGCCATATTGCGGTACACCCTTTTTCCAACTCTTTGCAGTAACAAACACAGGTTTGTCTTTTGCCTTAAATATCTCAGAAAGAGTGGCTATTGCCTTTTTATTGATCTCTTTCTGATCAAATGCGGTAAGGTCGCCGTTTCGATTTCCTCCCATCATCACCGAGAAGAGGTGACGATCTCCTGGACATCTACCTTCAAACAGTCCGGAAACATGAGTAATATTTAACACTTCCCTGTTCTCTATTGCGGGAATTAAAACGGTGTAACCTTTGGTAGAGATTTCAAGATCTTGTTTCAAATATGCAACATAAACCTGGGTGAGGGGTGCATATTCAACTTTATCAAGTGTCTCCGCAAGAGAATTGTCAATGTCAACTATTGCATCGGAAAGGACACCCGCAGGAAGTGTGGATATTACAAAATCAAACAACTCTACCCGGGTATCCCCTTTTTTATTGACTAAAAGTTCAAACTGCTCCCCTTTATGGGAAATTTTTAGAATATCATGTAGATAGTTGATTCTTAAATTTAAATTTGAAGCGAGAGATTCTGTAAGTTGGCTCATTCCTTGTTTGAAACTGAAAAGTCTTCCACTCCCCTCAAGTTCATCCCTCTTTTTTTGCTCAAATGGAGCTTTTTTAAACCCCTTGATTATGCTGCCATAATCCTGCTCAAGCTTAAATAACTTCGGGTATGCTGCTTTAATGTTCAATTTTTTTGGATCACCGGCATAAACTTCTGCAGAAAAGGGCTCAATTACATAGTCAAGAAACTCTTTACCGAGTCTTTTTTTCACAAATTCAGCAACACTTACTTCTTCACCTCTTGATGTCCGGGGAAGAAATGGCTCAAAAAAGAACCTCAGCTTTGTCTTGTAGGTGAAGAGCGGGAATTTTAAAAGATTATTTGGATTCATTGACAGATCATAAATCCTGCCTCCTATGTAAGCCTGCTTCAAGTTTGCTTTTTCGCCTGCATACAAAAAAGAATCCCGAAGACCAAGCTCATCCACCAGTTCAGGAATCAACGATGTTGTCTCTATTCCGGAGATAATTCCTTTGTCAAGAAGATAATCATTTTTCTTCTCTGTGTCGATAAGACCACCTGCTCTGCCACTTTTTTCATATACATTTACAGTAAAGCCCTTCCTCTTTAAATAGTAGGCGACACTTAAACCTGAAATACCGGCTCCCAATACTGCTATTTTCTTCTCTTGCATTCAATTTTTGTCAGTTTAATCAATAAAATTACAAATTTAAATTAATTCTGTTTTTTCTCTTGTTTTAAAAAAATTATATCTCTAATTTAGAGAACTTAATCCATAATATTTTAAGAATACTCTTTAAATTTAAAGAAAAGTGGAATGCAATACTATAACACAGAAAACATTGGCGAAGAATGGCTGACATACTTTGAAAAAAGTGACTATTTGGCCACACCGTCCTACGCCGAGACGGTAGAATATTTCCGCAATTTAGCGGAGAAATCTCCTTATGCAAAGCTTGTTACTTTTGGAGTTTCACACCAGAACAGAAATATTGTTTGTTTGGTTGTTTCTGAAACGAAAGAATTCACTCCAAAAAGAACCAGGAAAAGTCCTAAAGCTATTGTACTGCTGAATAATGGAATTCACGCAGGCGAAATTGAAGGCAAGGATGCCTCAATGATGCTGTTGCGTGATATTTTGATCACAAGGGAAAAAGAGTATCTACTCGAAAATTTGTCAATTCTTGTGGTTCCTGTACTTAATGTTGATGGTCATGAAAGAATGAGCCATTTCAACCGTCCAAATCAGAATGGGCCTCTCAAACAAGGATGGAGAACAAACGCCCTGAATCTGAACCTTAATCGTGATTTTATGAAAGCCGACAGTGCTGAAATAAAATCATTTTTAAGACTTTATGCAGGTTGGGCTCCCGATCTTCTGATTGATTCTCACACAACAAACGGGATGGACTATCAGTATAACCTGACTTATGGAATGGAAAAACATCAAAACCTCGAAAGAAGACTTTCGATCTGGGGTAATGAAGTGTTCCTTCCTAATGTAATTGATGCCGTTGAAAGGGAAGGTTATGTTACTGCTCCATACATCGACAAGGTGGGCACTACGATTGAAGAAGGTATCAAAACCTGGTCGTATGAACCAAGATTCTCAACCGGTTACGCCGCCCTTCAAAACAGACTGGCGCTTTTAGTGGAAACTCATTCGCTTAAACCTTACAAAGAAAGAGTTTACGCAACCAAATGTATAATGACCGAATCTCTTGAGTTCATTAACAATAATCATAAAGAACTGAAAGACCTCAGTCGCTTCGCCGACAGAAGATCGATTCAAAAATTCTTTATGGAGAAAAAAAGATTCCCGATTCAGCTCACAGGCAATGAAGAGAGTGAAAATATCGTCTTCAAAGGCTTCAAGAGCGAAGTAAGAGAAAGTGAAATAACCGGCGGACCAATTGTTGGTTATACCGAAGAGCCAAACGATATCGAGATTCCATTATTTAACAAAATGGAAATCACGAAAACTGTTAAGGTTCCGGACGCTTATCTCATTCCTGCGGAACACAAATGGTTGCCAAGAATTCTAAAACTTCACGGCATCATTTTTAAACATCTCGATAAAGAACTTGAACTTGAAGTGGAAAAATACCGCTTCTCTAATGTGGAATTTGCTACCAAACCATATGAAGGCAAGTTCAGAGCCACTTTTGATGTAACTCCTTTCACAGAAAAAGTTACAGTACCACCCGGCACTTTCTTTATCCCTGTAAATCAGAGAACCATTAGAGTTATCCTTAATTTGCTTGAACCTCTTGCTCCTGATTCAATTGCAAGCTGGGGATATTTTAATGCTCTGTTCGAGAAAAAGGAATATGCTGAAGACTTCGTTTTTGAGCCAATCGCTGCGAAAATGATGGAAGAAGATCCACATCTGAGAGAAGATTTTTATTTCAACATCGAAGAAGATGAAGAATTTAAGAATGATCCTGCTGCAAGGCTCGATTTCTTCTACAAAAAATCTCCTTTCCACGATAACAGTGAAATGGTTTACCCCGTAATGAAAGTTTACGACGGAAAACGCTATTTCAACTACTTCGACAGATTCAGATAATTCCTGTCTCTTTAAAATTCAAAAAGCTGTCACCTGCAAAGATGACAGCTTTTTTTTTGGTATCAATTACTGTTAAGAAATTTTAACTGCCTTCAATAAGTCTTCTTATTTTCTCTGAATTCATTTTATCCGCTCTAAATTTTACAATGATCTTATCATCTTCATATTTTAGATCATTAACTTTTGCAAGGTTGTGAATAGAGGAGACAACTCCTGATTGTGCATAGGTGAGCTCTATCGTTTCATCACCAAACTTGTCTTCGATCACTTCCCTTACCATGCTTTTTAGTTCCTCGATCCTGAATCCCCTGATCGCAGAAACTATTACCACATTTTCATATTTCCGGGTGACATGTTCAATCACATCCTTGTCCTCAAGAATATCAACTTTATTGAAGACATGCAATATCACTTTGTCTTCAAACTTTAATTCTTTTAAGGTTTGATTCACCACACTTATATGATCTTCATAAAAAGGATGTGTTATATCTATAATGTGAAGAAGAATGTCGGCGTCCCTTACTTCGTTCAGTGTGCTCTTAAACGATGCCACAAGATGAGCCGGAAGTTTTCTGATGAACCCGACAGTATCACTAAGTAGCGCTGAATGGGCTTTATCAACCTGAAAAACTCTTGTGGTTGAATCAAGGGTTGCAAAAAGTTTATCTTCGGCAAACACATCAGACTCAGTAAGCAGATTAAATATCGTGGATTTACCGGCATTAGTGTATCCAACAAGCGATATTTTGATTTTATCTTTACGGTTTTTGGTCTGGGTTTCTCTGTTCGACTCAATTTCCTTCAATTTTTCGGAAAGCATGGCAATTCGATCACGGATGATACGACGATCTGTTTCGATCTGTGTTTCACCCGGTCCTTTGGTACCAACCCCTCCATATTGCTTTGAAAGGTGTGTCCAGGCTCTTGTAAGGCGGGGAAGCATATATTTCAACTGCGCGAGCTCAACCTGCGTCCTTGCCTCTTTGGTGCGTGCCCTTGAAGCGAAAATATCGAGTATGAGTCCACTTCTGTCGATAACCTTTTTATCGAAAAGGTTACTGAGATTACGAACCTGAATCATGGAGAGATCGTCATCAAAAACTATCAGATCAATCTCATTGGGTTCTATCAGGTCAAGAATCTCATGGGCTTTCCCTTTTCCGACATAAAAAGCTGAATCAAGCCGTTGCCTGTCCTGCTGAATCTTTATTACAGTTTCACCACCGGCAGTCGCCAAAAGTTCTTCAAGTTCGTCAATATGTTCTTGAGCTGTTTCCCGCGGTGTCTGCCCTATGCGTACACCAACCAGGATCGCCCGCTCAATCTTCGTTTGTTTAATATCTATCAATTTTTTCTTTCTTAAAGCTTTTTAAAACCACACAGGGTTTTGAGTTAAACCGCAAAGCTCGCGAAGAACACAAAGGGAGAGAATTAAAATATCTCACTTCGCGAAAATCTGTCTAATCTGCGTGTATCCGCTTCCCATTCCTTCTCTCACGGTTGTTAATTTTTCCGACGGCAATCGGGACGATTACCACTCCTCACTCTTACGGCCAAAATCTTCGTCCCAAAAAAATCCGTGAAAATCTGTGTATAATCCGTGAAATCCGTGTTACTATTTCCTCAACACTGATCCAACCGAATTACTTCAGCAGCAACATCTTCCCGACAGCAGTTTTCCCCATTCCCTGCAAACGGTAAAAATAGACGCCTGATGGATAGCCATTCCCCGAAAATTGAGCCGAATATTTCCCCGGTTCAAACTCGCCATTCAACAGGTTTGCCACTAATTCTCCATTTATATTGAATACACTTAATGTATAGTCCCCCTTCACTCCAACAGCAAATTCTATCTTTGTTGACGGATTAAATGGATTGGGGTAATTACCATTTAACTGAAAATCGAGCCGGGTAGTTTCATTGTCCTTGATTCCTGTAAGAATAGACACATCCAGAGCAAAAATCGACCTCCCATGAGTTCCGGCATAGAGCATCTGGGATGGTGCATGATATACAAGATCAAACACCGGGGAATTGGGGAGTCCCGTTCCGGCAACATACCAGGTGGCACCAAGATTTTTGGTAAAGAACACTCCCACATCGGTTCCTACAAACAAAACAGAATCTCTCTCTTGATCGATAATCAGGGAATTGACGGGAACATCGGGTAGATTTCCTGAAATATCATTCCAGCTTTCGCCAAAATTTGTTGACATAAAAACATGTGGATTTGTCAGATCACGATTATAACCACTAAGTGTAACAAAAATCTCATTTGGATTAACCTGATCCACAACAACATCTGTTACACTTCTGTTGGGAAGTGTGCCTGTTCTGTTGTTCCAGGTCGTTCCCCAATCGGTGGATACATAAACGGTTCCATCATTGGCACCGGTAACGAGTACACGGGAATTCCCAAAATGTGCCGCTGAAACTGCGGTAATAGTTCCAAGAACACCGTTTGCACCTTTTGTGAGATCCGGGCTTATGGAGGTCCAGGTGTCTCCCTTATTTGTCGATTTGTGTAATTTATAACTTCCAAAATAGACAGTTTGCGGGGTAACAGGATCAAGGATATAGGGTGATGACCAGTTTGACCTGCTTAGATCAATTCCATCAGTAATCCCCATAAAACCAAATCCGCCATCGTCACTTCTGCCCAAACCACCATTCTGAGAACATGCATAAATTATTTGTGAATTTGTTGGATCAACTTTGCAATGGAACCCGTCGCCACCATAAATCTCTTCCCAATTGTCGATACCGCCACTTCGGGTCATGATGGTTCCGTTGTCCTGTGTTCCCCCAAGTACTCGAGCAGGATTTAAGTAATCCACCTCCATAGCATAAAACTGTGAAATCGGAAGGTCTTTTAGTTTATACCAGCTGTCCCTTCCCTGCCAGGTTTTGAATACACCGCCGTCATTTCCAACTATTATGTTGTTTGTATTGTATGGGTTGATCCAAAGGGTGTGATGATCGGGATGTTGCATATCCCATGTCCAGGATGAGTAAGCATTGGTAATGTTTGCCCATGATATACCACCATTAGAGGAATAGAGCACATCAACTTCACCAAGATACACCTTGTTGGGATCCGCAGGTGAAACATCAAGTTGACCAAAATACCAGCCAAAAGATGAAAACTCACCGGGAAGTATCCCATCCTGCATTCTGGTGAAACTTGCTCCCTTATCAGTCGATTTATAAAATCCGAAAAATTTATGGTCGTTTCCATTCGTATTTGTGGATGATTTATAAAGAACATACACAATATTTGGATCAGATGGCGCTACAGCAATACTTATTCTGCCCAGGCGGTTGTTGTTTATAGGCAATCCTGTAATATTTTTTGACCATGTTGCGCCACCATCAGTGGATCTGTAAAATGCAGTGGAGGCACCGGCAGCTTTTCTGTAGGTTGGACTTCTAAGTCTCTCCCACATCGCTGCATAAACTATATTAACATCATCGGGATCAACATCTACATCAATTGCCGAAGTGGAGTCTGATACATAAAGAACCTTCTCCCATGTTGCCCCGGCATCCGTTGAACGATAAATTCCGCGATCAGGACTTTTACTGTAAAGCCCGCCGCTTACTGCTGCAAAAATCAGATTGGAATTGGAAGGATGAACTTTTATTTCTCCAATGTGTCTTGAATTTTCAAGTCCCGATGGAATCCAGGTATCCCCTTTGTCAGTTGATTTCAACATTCCAAATCCCGCATAAGAATCGGTGCTTATGTTCGCTTCACCTGTTCCGCAATAGATGATATTTGGATTGTTGACATCCATCGCCAGGGCACCAATTGAAAGTGATTTCCATTGATCTGTTTTTGGCATCCACGAGGCACCGCCGTTGGTACTTTTGAATATACCACCCGCCGCAGCTCCCAAAATTATTGTGTTTGTATCTGCAGGATCAATAACAAGCGCCGTAATTCTGCCACCGATGTTGGAAGGACCAACTGCCTCCCACGCTGCCGACGAAATTGCATCACCTGACACTTCCATTCTCTCTTTTACAAAAATTGCTTTGTGATAACTTTCGAGGGGATAATCATCATATGGATAAGCTCTTTGACCGTGGAACCACTCTGAAGGCCGAAAGTCAAAGCTTTTTTTGAATCTTGGACTCAAATCTTGCATTATTAAGAGTAGAGGCAAAAGAATTATAGCGGAAAAAACAAAAGTTTTTATATTTTTCATGAACTTATTTAATTAATTGTTATTGTTTGGCAATTTAGCGTTTTTTCCACTTCCCGGGAACGGCAAAATGAATACTCAAATCGACATTTTATTTAAAGACCTGCATGAACTTTTGACCGAATCTATTAAAATTGTGAATGATAATTTTACAGGTTTAAGCGAAACTCAGATCAACTGGAAACCCGAGAAGAAGAAGTGGAGCATCGCCGAATGCCTCGATCATATCGCTGTAAGTTTTAGATCTTACGGCAAAGAAATAGACCGGGTTATGGCCGACCCTAAAAAATCATCCGGACAAATGATGTTCCACACTTCACTTACAGGTGGAATTTTCCTGAAAACAATGCACCCCGATTCAGCAGTTAAAATGCCAAATCCTTCATCTTTTGCACCCACAAAAGGCAATCTTACCCGACGGGTATTTGAAGATTTCCTCTCAGCCCACAACAAACTTGCAGAACTGGTGGAAAAAAGCCGCGAACTTGATCTAAACGCCAACAAGATTTCATCTCCCGTTACCTCCCTCATGAAATTTTCACTCGGCGAGGTGCTTCTAATCCTCACCTATCACGAAAAACGGCATCTCCTGCAAGCCCAAAGAGTTATGGATTACCCGGGATTTCCGCTATAAAAACACCTCAACCACTCTTGAAGCAGCTTTGCCATCCCAAAGATCTGGGATTCTCCCTTTTTTGATCTTCCCTGCCATCAAGTCATCCAAAGCAGAAAACACATTCTTAAAATCGGTACCGGCAAGGATATTTGTACCCACTTCCACAGTGATTGGTCTTTCGGTATTGTCCCTGACGGTTATGCAAGGCACCCCAAGATAAGTAGTCTCCTCCTGAACACCACCACTATCGGTAACCACCACTTTTGCATGACGCATCATGTTAAGAAACTCAAGATAACCCAACGGCTCGGTTAAAATCAGATTTGGGTTATCAATCGAAATTCCGAACTTCTCCATGTTCGATTTTGTGCGGGGATGAATCGGGAACACAATCTTGTTATCTTTCCCGTATCGTTCAACAAATTCTTTCAAACTGACAAAAAATTCTTTTGTATCCACATTTGCGGGACGGTGGAAAGTCAACAGGATATAATTCCCCGCTTCAACTCCGACCTCACCCCCATCCCCTCTCCTAAAAGGCGAGGGGGGAAGGCTTGGCAATAAACTTGCTAATGTGTCAATCATGCAATTCCCGGTAAATATCACTTTTTCATCGGGTACACCCTCTTTTTTAAGACTTTCGAGTCCACTCTTCTCAGTTACAAAAAGATAATCAGAAATCGCATCGGTTAAAAGACGATTGATCTCTTCGGGCATTGTGCGGTCATAACTTCTTAATCCGGCTTCGATGTGTCCCAATTTGATGCCAAGTTTTACTGCTACTAATCCACATGCTATCGTGGAATTTACATCCCCGGCAACCAACACAACATCAGGTTCCATCTCGAGACAAACCTTCTCAAATCCGATCATGATATTTGCTGTCTGAATAGCATGAGAAGCACTCCCAACTCCCAGATAATAATCAGGTTCGGGAATCCCCAACTGCTGAAAAAATACATCCGACATCTTCACATCATAATGTTGCCCCGTATGGCACAACCGCACATCAATCTTATCAGGATGTTTTTTAAACTCTTTATATACCGGCGCCACCTTCATGAAGTTTGGCCTCGCTCCAACTACAAGTAATATCTTCTTCATTTCGTCCTTTTATTTTTAAGTCACGAAGTCACAGAGTCACAAAGACACCATGATACCGAGAATCTTTCACAAAATAGCTTCATAATTTTCATTTAAATACTTCATAAACACCCTTACTATTAATCACTTCGTGCCCATTTCAATCCGTGACTCTGTGACTTCGTGACTCTGTGACCTAATCTAAAAGCTCAATCAGATTTGATGTCCCCACCAGATGCCCGGCACCCACAACAACCAAATATTTCTTTTTATTTTTTGACAATTCTTCAATCTTCTTTGCCCAGTCCCTGTTCCTGTTGATCAGAAAAACCCTGGCAAATAAAGCATCACCATCCCCAAAATCCTCTTTCAAAAACTTCTCAAGCTCGTTTGGATCCCCCGACTGAAACGCAGCCAACAGCTCCGAAAGGTCTCCCTTTAATGAATCCAACTGGTCCAGAGTTGAAACCGCTATCTCATACTGCATATCATAACTTACACTGTCAAACAATGACATTTGAAATTCCATCGTCTCGAATCCTGCGGAGGGTTTGTCAAACTTTTTGGCATAATCATACACCAGATTTTCTGTCCCTTTATCTGCTTGCATCCCTTGTTTCATCCCCGCCATCGCAATAGCAGTTATCGCACCAAACAACGGTTTCTGCTTCTCCACAATCATCCAGGGCACCCCCGCTTTATTAAACTTTTGCCTCAGAACCGCAATCTTTTCGATCGGATATAAATCCTCAAGAGTCTTCCCATCCGGCAACATCATCAATGGCATCAATTTCTGAGCATTCGCCGGATCCATCATCTCCTTCATGTCAATCTCATAATACACCTCATCCACCTGCTCAATAATCCCCTTAACCTCCTCCGACAAAACAAACCCCTTCCCCAAATGCATACTCCCAAGAATGTAAAAAGTACTCCCGTTCTTCTCAACTTTGTGAAGAATATCATTCGAAGGAACCTGCGGCCGGCAACCGGTTGTAAGTAGAACCGCGAAGAACAAGAAGAACCCTCGGACCTCACCCCTGGCCCCTCTCCTAGAAGGAGAGGGGAAGAAGAATACAAAAAATGTGGAGTTCATGAAGCAATTTGTTTCGTTTTTAAACATTTTGACTTTTTAATCCTTTTATCGTCGATTTTATTGTTAAAACAATAATTTCGCGCTCTTTAAGTATCTGATGATTTGTGAAATGGAGTAATTTATATCCCATCCCTTCTAAAATATTATCACGCAAATGATCTTTTTCTTCAATTTCGTCGTGATATCCCCCATCAGCTTCAATGATTAGTTTTATCTCATCGGCACAAAAATCCACTATAAAAAAGAAAATTTTATCATTAACTGAATAATAAACAGGACGCTGCCTGTAAAACTTGGTACCAACAATCTTTTTATCTCTGAGAATTTCCCATAGAATCTCTTCCGACTCAGTAGCTTTCTTTCGGAGCTCTCTAGCTCGTGAGGTGGCTTCAGTATAAATCTTATGTGGCACTTTCATAAAACAAAATTCTTAATTTCTTCCTCCCCTCTCCTTTTAGGAGAGGGGTCGGGGGTGAGGTCCTTTGCGGTTTCATAATTAACAACATCCCCAACTTCAACACCATGTTTCACACAAAATCCACTAACCACTTCCAGCACATACTTTGAAGGGGCGGTACTCGGATAACTCTGATCGCTCAAGGTTTTGGTGTTTTTATGAATCGTTACAATTTTTTTATTTGCATCTATGAAAAGGATATCAAGTGGAATATAGGTATTCCTCATCCAGAATGACTGCATCTCCTCAACGGGGAAAATGAATAACATCCCCTGTCCCTCTTGCATCGTTTTACGGAACATCAATCCGCGCTGCCGGTCATATTCCGTATCAGCAAACTCGGCATCAATTTTCACTCTCTCTTTTCCGAGTGAATCTAAAATGACAACACTTCCCTCTTTTGTAAACATGACCTCCTCAGGCTCATTTGTCTCAGTTTTGTAACTTCTTTCCGTCAAACCGGGAACCACAAACACAACCACCACCGCCACAATCAGCACAGCAATCCCGATTTTCATGAAAATATTCCCTCGCACAACTTTTTGCGGAGAATTAGTTACATTTTTGCTCTTGTTATTTTGTTTTTTCAACTCAAAACCAAATTTTTATGAACTCAAATATAATCCATCGTGAGATAATAGTCCTTCCCGAAAAGCAGTTGCAAATGCTGCGCTCCGGCTGGGGATCCGCCGCCATCGATAACACCATCGTAGAATCCATTGTTTATATGTCAGATGGATATGAAGTGCAGGGGTATATTGCTTATCCCAGGGAAGTCACAGAGTCACAGAGTCACGAAGTCACGACCGAAGAAGTAACGGAGTCACGAAGTCACGAAGGTACCTCACCCCTGACCCCTCGACCGGAAGTCACAGAGTCACAAAGTCACAGAGTCACGACCTCACCCCTGACCCCTCGACCGGAAGTCACAGAGTCACAAAGTCACAGAGTCACGACCTCACCCCTGACCCCTCTCCTAAAAGGAGAGGGGAACCGAAGCGAATCGACTGATCAAGATTCCTTAACTTCTTTACCACCCAAGCAGAATTTTGTTACTTCTCCTAATGGAAATACCAAAAACTCTTTGCCATCTAATCAAACTTCTAACATCAACCTCCCCTCTCCTTCTAGGAGAGGGGTCGGGGGTGAGGTCGGGTCGGGAAGTGAGGTCGGGGTACTCCCCTGCATCATCTGGAACCGAGGCGGATCAAAAGAACGAGGGGCGATTGATAAATTCACAGCAAGAGGGATGTTTGGGCAACTTGCATCATGGGGATTTGTGGTGTTTGCTTCGTCGTATCGAGCATCATTTAATGATGAACTGCACGATGAATTTGGTGGAAGTGATGTGGATGATATCTTGAACCTGATGGAAATCGCAAATGAAATCCCCTTCGCCGACACTTCCCGCTGGGCGATGGAAGGCTGGAGCCGCGGCGGAATGATGACCTACCTCGCCCTCCGGGAAAGACACGATGTCAAAGTTGCAATAATCTCAGGTGGAATAACAGATGTAGCCGAATGTTGTTTAAATGTCCCGCGTATCCGGGAGGCACTTCAACAACTCGTGGAAATCGAAGGAATTGGCGTATATGAAAAACGGTCAGCCATTCACTTCGCCGAGGAACTCCCAAAAGACTGCAAATATCTCATCATCCACGGCACAAAAGACGAAACCGTCTCCCCCCTCCAGGCAATCAAAATAGCAGAGAAATTATTAGAACAAAGGCTTCACTTCCGCCTTGTCCTCCTCGAAGAAGCCGACCACTTCCTCAAAGGTAAAAAGAAAATCGTCGATGAACTTAGGCGTGAGTGGTTGCTTAAGTATGTTTGATAGAACACGAGGGGGCAAGTCACAGAGTCACGAAGTCACAGAGTCACGGGGGAAGCAAGTCACGAAGTCACAGAGTCACAAATATTAATGGTTTTTCCTCGAGGTTTCTTCTTCACTTATTCTTCGGAGCAGAGTTTGAATGAGTGCATTGATCATGTTCCTGATGTCGGACAATATGCCCTGAAGTTCGATTAATTTTGTCTTCTCAATTGAGGAAACATCTTGCAGAATAAAAAGCATGGATTCCACCTCGTTGACAGAACCCCGTGCTATATTTAAGAATTGGATATACTCTTTCTTAGAATATCTCCCGAAACCCTCAGCAATATTATTTGAGATCGATAGAGTAGCCCTTAATATTTGATCTCGTAAAAAGTAATCCTTGCTGTTTCTCATCAATTCATACAACTCCTTAAACAACAGTCTGGCCTTCTGCCAAACAATCATATCAGTAAAATGATTAATCATAGAACCTTCCAATAATTAATTTGTGACTCTGTGACTTCGTGACTTCTCCCGTGACTCTGTGACTTCTCCCGTGACTCTGTGACTTCGTGACTTCGTGACTTCTCCCGTGACTCTGTGACTTCTCCCGTGACTCTGTGACTTCGTGACTTCTCAGAACCCATAACTCGCGATAAGCCCAAAGGAATGCTGCGTTCCCCTAAGATAGGCTGGTGTTCTCACAGGATCTTCGTCTGAGATCATCGAAAGCTCGTAGTAGCCTCTGAGCTTAACTTCATGGTAGGGTTCCCAGGTGGTTTCGAGACCAAAGCGGAAATCTTTTCTGAGTGGACCCTGCAGGAACTCGACGATGCCATATTTTGCAGTGTTGTATGCAATTGCGATGTCGCCTTCAACACCTTTTCTTACCCATTCAAGATAAGCGAAGTGGCGCAGACCCCTGATATGGCTGTAATTCACCTGAAAACGGAGCTGGTCTGCATTTTGTCCAATCCAGTGGCCCAACTGATAACCGAGGTGTTTGTAGCTTGCGAGGTCGTTACGGTTCTCATAGTTCCATGGATTCACGCGGGAATATTCGATCGACACATCAAGATTTGGGATAAAAAGATTAAACCGTTTGGCACCAACAGTGAAGGCAAGCCACTGATTATCGAACCTGCCGTTAAGAAGATCGCGCAAGTTGATCACATCTATATAAGTGGAGCCGTAGAAAAGATAATCTTTTGGGAAGCGCACCTTAAAATCTGAGAAAATCATCCCGTTCCCGTCGTCGGCTCTGATCCTACCTGTGTTATGATCCATCACCTTGTAATAGAGGAAAGGAATCAGGGTTTCAAAACGGAAATTAGGACCGTAAACAAATGCGTTCCCTATCGAGAGGTCAAGCTCATCAATCACACTAAAAGTAGCCAGATTTGCAACCACATATTTGTCTTTATAGGGGATGACACGACTTGGACTAACACTCTCCGTATGACTCCAAAACGCCGCGGAAGAATCATATATCAGGGAATTTACCCACCCCTGGAAATAGTTGAACCTGAACCAGTTTACGGGATTTGCATGAAACCTGATCTGCGTGAACGATGGCGCCTTTGTTGACAAAATCACCTGCCCAAACTGACCGTGTCCCCAGGTCTGATAATCTTTAATAATCGAAATGTTGCCCCACTTCCAACTGAACGAAACGGAACCCTTCACATCACTATACTCAAATGTGCTGCCCGATTGAAGGTTCACATAAGCACCTGTAATGGGGGAGAACCTTTTGTTTCGGTCGGTGTTGCTGCCCGTTTCACCAAAATCAACATATTCAAACGATGCACCAAACCAGTCGCCACCATATCCAAAAAACTTCAATCCCGGCCAGCGAATCGTATTTGTCTCCCCTGCCACCGAGCGAACGCCATATCCCGCCAACGGTGATACCCGTAATGCAAATTGATGGTCTGTGTATGCAAATAGCCACCATCTTTCTTGTTCCAGGACCTCACCTGCAGAACCCTCTCCGACCTCACCCACTGAACCCTCTCCGACCTCACCCCCGACCCCTCTCCTAGAAGTAGAGGGGAGGATTAATGAAGCGACTTCGTGACTCTGTGACTCTGTGACTTCCCCCGTGACTTCGTGACTCTGTGACTCTGTGACTTCCCCCGTGACTTCGTGACTCTGTGACTCTGTGACTTCCCCGGTCGTGACTTCGTGACTCTGATACTTCGCTACTTCCAAAGCAAATTCTTCCCGGAAAAACCGGAGTTCCTGAAGTTCGAGTGGATTAAGGTTTTCGCGGGAATCTTCGATCCGGAGGAGGAGTTGGGCGATCTCCATACGCGAGAGTGGCAATACTTCAGAATTAAAATCAATAATCTGCCGCGCATCAAGACGGGAGAGCAGACCATAAACAGGATGATCAACACGAGTGAAAACTGTCTGAGCAAACAGACCACCCACCAACATAACAGCTACAACAAAAATTCTCATTAACGACATATTCTACCACTTTCATGACAAATAATTGACGATTTTCAAACCGCAATGTACCAAATCATGTCGTAACGACATCTATCGGCAACTTTTATGTCGTATGATTTTTTGTAAACTTGTTGTTTTTGTTGAGGTTAGAGGAGTTTGATGTCGGAAAATGACGGAAATTGGGGGGGGAGGGGGATTATTGCTGCAAACTCGAAGGAATTAATGAGGATTTAAAATTAATTAAAACAGTTTATATTTAGACACTTTTAGTCAACTATTGAAGGTCATACTATTTTTCACCCCAGCTGATCGTCCAAGCCACAGGCTTCATAGCGAGCCTTAATTCCATTGACAAATTCTCTATCAATTATTCGGTTTTTGACAAGTTCATTTGCAAAAGAAAAATCTAAAACAAGCCACACAAGCAGTTTAGTTATATCAATTTTCTCATTGCAAATTCTCTCTCTCATAATTTGAGGTTCCTCCACTTTTGAACTAATAATTATTTCAAATAGCCTATCAAGATCTTTCTCTCCCTTAAAATCGTCTAAATCGTATAAAACACCATATTTGGACTTTAGTTCTTCTAAATACCCCACTTTTAATTTGTTTGAATATATTGACGGAATACCAAGACAAGCTGATTCTGAAGCCATTGTGGCTCCTTCTCCAATATATAACTTTGCAAAAAATAGAACCTCGTGCAATCTTGCCGGATGAAAGTTAGTGACACTACCTTCGTTCACGGTAAGTTCACTATAAATTTTTGAGAGCTTTAAACCTAAATACTGCATTTTCCACCTCAAAGATGTCATATCAATATTATAATCGTGTGTTGCATCGAATAATATTGTTCGACTAACATAATACAGAGCATCAGAGGCCGGATTTTCTGGTTGGAAATAATTCAGATGAAGATAGGCTAATTCCATAAATGAATCAAAGAAAACTTGTTTTTTTGAAAATCTATGATTAAAACAAGTTGGAGTCAGTATTAGAGTCGCAAATTTTTCATATAAGAAATGATTGATTCTATTGTGTTCGGTGTCATCAAGAATAATAGACGGTCGACGCAGCAAAAAGGAGCCTAGCGCAACAGGTAATGAGGCGAAACCAACAAAAAAATCAGGTTTTGTTTTCAGAGAATATTTGAGGACAAATAACACAGAATAAAACAAATAAAATGGTTTTAGGAGAATATTCTTTGGGCGTGTATTTCGACAGATATGCTCAATTTGAAAAAAGTCTAAAAGTTCCAGAATCATTCTATCATTACGCGCCGTGACAATGAAGCTGACCTTTTTAAGCTGCAGTATTGAAATAAAATTGCGAAAGTAATGAACATGCGCAGGGTGATTGATGTCAATCATTATTTTCATGTTATTTCTCCTTTTCTACCAATAATCACTGATTTCCTAAATTTGCGAACTAAGTTATTGAAGGTTCCGATTTATCGCATCGAAAAGTAGCCTTAAAAAATGAATTTCAAGAGCTAAACGAACTCACTTTTACTTATTACCCTTCGATACAAGTCAATTAATTTCAAAGCAATACTATGAGAGTCTAATCGTAAGAATTTTAGATTCTCTCTTCCGTTTGTTCTTCCGACAGTATCTGAGAAAGCGAGTGCCTGACTTAATTTATCTGCAATTTCTTCAACATCAAATGTAGTCAGAAAACATCCCGGCGTTTGACTTATCACTTGTTCAATATCTCCAACCTTGGTAGCAACAATTGGGCAATTACATGCCATCGCTTCTTTTATGACATTAGGGGACCCCTCGTGAAATGATGTTAGGATTAAACAATCAACAGAACTATATAGCAAATTTACTTCTTCACGAGAATAATTGTTCATTTCTAAGAGAACAAGATCATGATTGCCCAGCATGCGGATGGCCGAAAAAGCTAGATCAAAATTTTTCACAGACCTATTCTTTGATGAAGCGAATAGAATATAGTGAGTATCGGGTCTTAAACCTAATTTACCTTTAGCATCATCCATCGATAACGGATAGAAATCTGTCAAATCAACACCATTTGGGATAATTTGATATTTTGTATTTCTACTAAGATTAATGGTTAAGTTATAAGATTTTGCAATTGTGAAATCGTACAAAAATCGAGCGAAAAATCGGTGTGTCAAAGTTTCAAGTCTATGAAAGATGGTTAAGACTCCAAATCCATTATTCGACTGGATTAAATCACTTCCCATAAAAGATACTATCAGCTTTTCTTTGTTTTTTGCCAAATATGAGACAATTCCACTTAACCCATAGTGAGCATGTATAATGTCATGTACTGGTTCACCAAAAAGTGGAATAATCGGTTAATTAATTAAGATATCATAGCGAGAATATTTCTCTCTGATCTTCTTAGTTGAGCCTCGAACAATTTGTTTTTTCTTTCCGCAATTCGTTGGTCAATTCTTCCAAGCAAAAAGTCTTCAGGTGTCAGGTAATGCAGAGCACTGTGCAGTCTTTCGCAATTGTAGTATTCCACATATTTTGTTACCTGTTTTTTCGCATCTTCATAGTCAAGAAGCGAGTTTACTTGCAGACACTCCTGATTGATTGATCTGTGGT
>Ga0209573_1003064_pt1 | contig 19478 bp, 15 predicted proteins | sample TNRBio252014_DNA_FD_185870 | JGI IMG/M metagenome (GOLD analysis project Ga0209573, IMG submission 185870) | Wastewater treatment Type I Accumulibacter community from EBPR Bioreactor in Madison, WI, USA - TNR Reactor_6/25/2014_ DNA (SPAdes)... | ecosystem: Engineered > Bioreactor > EBPR >...
ATATGCGGATGCGGGCGCACATCGCCAGCCGTTCCCTCGCGGGCGAAGCGGGCGGGACCCATGTGATCGAAAAAGACGAAAGGACCGACCGACTGGACCTCGATTGTCGGCAGAAGCCGCTGTACCGGAAAACCAACATCGCTGGCCTTCGGCAAAATCAGGTGTTGAATAGCGCTCATTTTTATACTCCGCGAGCCGCACTTTGGCGTTTCCCCGCCTGGGCGCGGCCTGGATAAGTTGAGAGGGTGACATTCGGACAGCACGCCATGTTGCGATGTTCAGAAACAGCCATTCCGGCCACCATATAGCGCCCCTCAATGAAGGGTGGAAACGCGGGTTCAAACCACCCCGGCGTTGCGCGCTGCCCCTCCTTGTTCGAGGAGGGGAAATTTCACCGTTCGGACCGGATTGCCATAAAAGATCAAACCATTACTATTCGCTGAATTCATGGAACTTGCCGGTTTATCCTGATGTCTTTGCTTTTCCTGGACAAGGAGTCATCGCTATGGCCAACAAACAGCTTTTCAAATCACAGCCGGGCCACCTGCCGCCGGAAACCAACGCCCGCAACGAGGCGGGCGGTAAAGCTTATGCGCTCTCGCCGAAGGCCGCGCTGGCGCAGTACGCCGCTACCGGCTGCCTGAACGCCACGTTCTACGCCAACGCGGCCATGCAATTGGACGCCGTGTTGGAGTTATGCGCGGCGGTGGAGCCGGCCTTTGTCGCCAAAACAGCGATTTACGCCCGCCATCGCGGCCAGATGAAGGATATGCCGGCGCTGCTGACGGCGTGGTTGGCGCAGCATGGCCCGGACTGGCTAGAGCCGACTTTTGCCAAGGTCATTGACAACGGGCGGATGCTGCGCAATTTCGTGCAAATCCTGCGCTCCGGCGCGGTCGGGCGCAAATCGCTGGGCAGCCGGCCCAAGCGGCGGGTGCAAAACTGGCTGAACGGGCGCACCGAGGCGCAACTGTTGAGCGCCTCGGTCGGCAATGACCCGTCGCTGGCGGATATTATCAAGATGGTTCATCCGCATCCGGCGACGCCGGAACGCGCCGCGTTCTATGCCTGGCTGATTGGCAAGCCGCACGACGCGGCGCTGTTGCCGGAAGTGGTTAAGGCGCTGGAGCGATTCAGGAATGACGTGGAAGCGCCGGTCCCGAATGTGCCGTTCGAGCTGTTGACCGCCCTGCCCTTGCAACCGCAACACTGGGTCGCCATTGCCTGTCAGGCGCCGTGGCAGATGACCCGGATGAACCTGAATGCCTTCGCCCGGCATGAGGTGTTCAAGGTCGGCGGCATGGCCCAGCGCATCGCCGAGCGGCTGCGCGATCCGGCGGCGATTCGGCGGGCGCGGGTGTTTCCGTACCAGTTGCTCAGCGCCTATACGATGACCGCTGAAGGCGTACCGGAGATCGTGCGCGACGCTTTGCAGGACGCGCTGGACGTGGCGTTGGAGAACGTGCCGGAACTACCGGGGCAGGTCTATGTGCTGCTCGATGTCTCCGGCTCGATGAGTTCGCCAGTGACCGGCCATCGCAAGGGCGCGACCTCGAAAGTGCGCTGTGTGGATGTGGCGGCGTTGGTGGCGGCGGCGCTGTCGGCGAAGAATCCGGCGACGGAAATTCTGCCGTTTGACACGCGGGTTCACGCACACTCGCTCAACCGGCGCGACAGCGTGTTGACCCAGGCCCGGATGCTGGCGGAGTTCGGCGGCGGCGGGACGGATTGCGGGCTGCCGCTGGCGACATTGAATCGGCGCAAGAAGGTAACAGGCGATTTGGTGATTTACGTCTCCGATAACGAATCGTGGGCCGATCCGCAGCGGGGACGCGGTACGGAAACCATGCGGCAATGGGAAATTTTCCGCCAGCGTAACCCACAAGCGCGGTTGGTTTGCATCGACATCCAGCCGTATGGAACGACGCAGGCGCAAACCCGCGAGGATGTGTTGAACGTGGGCGGCTTCTCGGATGCGGTGTTTGAGGTGCTGGCGCGGTTCGCCGCTGGACAATTGGGCGGCGATCATTGGGTGCGCGAAATCGAAGCCGTGGAGGTATAATGGGTTAACAGCCGTCCGGGCTGGAAACTTAAGCGCCTAATTTCAGTACAACAAGGTTTGAAATCCGTCTGGACCGGAATGCCCGACCGGGAGTACATCTCCTATCCTGAGCCAATCCTCTCGGTCATTTTCCTTGTCCGGTACAGGCGGTCTTGATTTACAGCGGCGAATGCCGGCGGGAGTACATGCAAATAGGCAGGTTCGACTCCTGCCCCCGTCTTCGTAAGACGGTTATCGGGCTTCTCTCGTCAAGCCCTTGTCGTCGTCTTTCCGCCTGCCGTGGCGAATGCTCGCGGGACTACATGCCTTATAAGCCCTCGGTCGCGGGTTCGAGTCCCGCCGGCTATCGCAAGCTAGCCGTAGCTCAGTGGGTAGAGCAAGGAACGTCTCGCAAAAACCTTGTCGCCACGCTTTATTCAGAACGGAGCGCGGATTCACCCGCCGCGCTCCGTTTTCTTTTCGAGCCGTTGAGCCGTCCGTCATGCCGTCCATCCTGCTTTCAACCCTGAACGCCCGTTATTTCCATTCCGCTTTCGGGTTGCGCTGCCTGTACGCCAACCTGGGCGAGTTGCAGGCCGACGCCGCCATCCGGGAATTCATCATTACCCAGCGCCCGCTGGACATCGCCGAAGCGTTGCTCGCCGAACAACCGCGCATCATCGGTTTCGGCGTCTATGTGTGGAACGTGGCGGAAACCGCCCAAGCCGTCGCCCTGCTGAAAACCGTGCGCCCGGAGTTAATCATCGTGCTGGGCGGCCCGGAAGTCAGCCACGAATGGGAAGAACAGCCTATTTTCCAACGGGCGGATTACCTCATCATCGGCCCGGCTGACCTTGCTTTCGGCCAACTCTGCCGGCGACTGCTCGCGGGCGATCCACCGCCGGAGAAGGTCATCGCCGCCGCAACGCCCCCGCTGGCGCAGCTCGCGTCGCCGTATCGGTTTTACAGCGACGAGGACATCGCCCACCGGCTGATTTACGTCGAAGCCTCGCGGGGTTGCCCGTTTCAGTGCGAGTTTTGCCTGTCGGCGCTGGATAAAACCGCCTGGCCGTTTCCGCTGGAATCCTTCCTCGCCGAGATGCAACGGCTCCACGAGCGGGGCGTGCGTCACTTCAAGTTCGTGGATCGCACTTTCAATCTCAACGCCAAGGTCGGCGCGCGGATTCTGGATTTTTTTCTGGAACGGCTGGACGAGCGGCTGTTTCTGCACTTCGAGCTGATCCCCGATCATCTGCCGGAACCGCTCAGGGAGCGGATGGTTCGCTTTCCGCCCGGCGCGCTGCAATTCGAGATTGGCGTACAGACCTTCAATCCCGCCGTGCAGGCGCGCATCAGCCGCAAGCAGGATAACCGCAAGACCGAGGACAACCTGCGCTGGCTGCGCCAGCACACCCACGCCCATTTACACGCGGATTTAATCATCGGCCTGCCGGGCGAGGAGTTGGCCAGCTTCGCCGCCGGGTTCAATCGGCTGGCCGCGCTCGATCCGCACGAAATCCAGGTCGGCATCCTCAAACGGCTGCGCGGCGCGCCCATCGCCCGCCACACCGCCGAATTCGATTGCCGCTACAACCCGCATCCGCCCTACAACCTGCTCTGTTCCGCGTTGCTGGATTTCGCCACCCTGCGGCGGCTGGAACGCTTCGCCCGCTACTGGGACTTGATCGGCAACTCCGGGCGGTTTCGCCACGCCCGCCCGCTGTTGTTGGGCGCCGATCCGTTCGGGCGCTTCATGATCTTGAGCGACTGGCTGTTCGCCCGCACCGGGCAAACCCACCAGTTCGCGCTCGAACGGCTGTTCGATCTGCTGTATCGGGGACTGGTCGAGGCGCTGGGGGCTGAAGAGGCGGCGGCGCGAAAGGCGTTGACGGCGGATTACCAAAACAGCGGCGGAAAAGGCCACCCCGGCTTTTTACAGCCCGATTCGCGGGCTGATCATCGCGGTAAAGTACCCAGAACTGCTACCATCCCAACCCGTCAGGCCCGGTATCAGGGATAAAATTTGACAAGGCTGACAAATTTGTGTCAAAAATAAAACAGTCAAATTTTGAGAGTGGATCACTCCAAAATTTAATATAAAGACTGGATTAGCGGCGGGCTGACTGGTGTATAGTGCGTTAAGGCGCTGGAGTTTTTCAGGTGGCGATAAAAGCTGAACTGGCTGCTCAACCTCTCTCGGGTTCTATAATTTGGGCAGGCTTCAAAGCTTGAAGTTTACAACGGCAGTACCCTAAAAAATCACAAGGTCTTGATTTTTCATGGATAAAATTTCAAAAAACTTCCTTACTCCGATATTGGCCGGTGGTGGAGCGCGCTTGCCGGCGCATGTCGGAGTGCTGCAAGCGCTCAAGGACTTGAATTACAGTTACCGCCATCTGGTCGGCGTGTCGGGCGGCAGCGTCATCGCGGCTTTGGCGGCGGCAGGCTTGAGCTGCGATGCGATGCGCACGTTATTTCTACAGGTGGACTTCAGCCGTTTTCAGGGTCACTCGATATTCAATCTGTTGCTGAACGGCGGGCTATCGGATGGCGTCAAGTTTGAGCAGTGGATGAGTGAGCAATTGCAGGGGGTTTGCTTTGCCGATCTCGAAACCCATCTGCATATCGTCGCTACGGACGTGCGTTCCAGTCAACCGGTTATTTTCAATCGCGAAACTGCTCCGAATCTGCCAGTGGCGAAAGCCGTGTTGTATTCCATTTCCATCCCTTTGTTGTTCCCGTTTCACCGGTATCAGGATTACTTGCTGGTAGATGGCAGTATCCTGGCTGAGGATGGGTTGTTCCGGGACTGGGCGGGCGACGGCACGCCGGTTGTGTGTTTCCGTATCCGCGACAAACGTCGCACCGGCTCGGATTCAACCAGGCGCGGGGTGCCGCTGGCTGATTATTTGATCCTGCTGATACGCACGTTTATGAGCACCATTTCCCGTGAGTATTTGAATGAGGCGATCTGGATCAATACGATCCTGATTGATTCCGATGGATTGTCACCGTTGGAATTTCGCATGACGCCCGATCAAAAAAGCCGACTTTATGAGTCAGGTTATCAAACCACCCGCAATATTTTGCCTCTGAAAATGTCTCGCAGAAAAGAGGATTGATTGATCACTCATGACACGGAGCTTGCCGTATCGAGTGATTAAAAAACGCCGGGGACCGCCAGCATAATCGGCTCATAAACCCGGTTAGGGAAAACCCACCCTTTGCCATGAAAATACTGTGAAAGTATCTCTATCGCTTCCATGGAATGGCGGCTTTCCATCAATCCGCCACGCAACGTCGATGATCCGGGAAATCCATCGACGTAAACCTTGAAATGCTTTTTGAGCAGACCGTCGTTTTTTTTGGCTTGCCAAAAACCGCTGAATTGGGTGATGAGTTGCGCCAGCGCGATCAGCTTTTCCCGTTCGCTGCGTTCAGCGTGTGGTGCGAAAACCCACGGGTTGCCCAACACGCCGCGCCCGATCATGACGCCATCGACGCCAAATTGCCGGGCGTATTCTTCGCCCTGTTCCCGGCTTTCGACATCGCCGTTGCCGACGCATAACACCCCGGCGTCACGCGCCATTTCCGCCGCCCGCGCAATTTCATCCCAGTGCGCCGGCGCTGCGGACATTTCCTGACGGGTGCGCCCATGCACCACCAGTACATCGGGTTTCGCTGCCAAAACCGCGCCGATCCATGATGTGGTTTCAATCGCGTGGTAGCCAAGCCGGGTTTTAACGGTCAGTGGTAAACCGCCCAAACCCGCTTGAGCCGCCTGGATGATCGCTTGCGCCCGTTGCGGGTCCTGCATAAGGCGGGCGCCGGCCCCCCGCTTCTCCACCCGGCGATCCGGGCAGCCCATATTGATATCCATGCCGTCGAACCCCAGCGCCCGAATCCGTTGCGCGCTGGCGAAAAAATCGTCCGGTTCCGCCCCGAAGACTTGCGCCACAATCGGCCGCTCCTGCTCCGAGTACCCTAGATCACGCATGCACCGCTTCCGGCCCTGAAGCAACTCCTTGCAAGCGATGAACTCGGTATACACCACGTCCGGGCGACTGTGGCGCAACACAAAATGGCGAAACACAATGTCCGTCACATCCGCCATCGGCGCGAGAACAAAAAAGGGTTTTTTGAGGCGTCGCCAGAAGTGGCTCATAGTTGATGGGACATTAGTCAGGAGAGTAAACGTTTGGGTAGTCCTGCATTTGGTAGTGATCTTCCACACTGCAGCCTGCTAAATTCAGCATTGCGCTGGTTTGGACACTACATTTTTCAGGACTACCCCATGTCCGGTGAGGTACGAGGCGCAGGATTCGATGGCCCGCCTCGGTCGCGTACAGGGCGCGCACAAGGAGCAACGCCCCGAACACGATGGCCGCAAGCTTGAGGATAATGCTGATCGCCCGCATAGGGTTCGGCTCAAAGCGCCATGATCCGCCGCAACTCCTGGCTGGAGACTACATGGCAGTAGATCCGGTTGATGATTTCCAGTTCATGGCGGTGGAGTTCTTCCGTACCCGCCGCGCAGCAGTCTTCCACCACGATGACATTGAAGCTCTCGTCCGCCAGGCTGCGCACGGTCGAGGAGATGCATTGATCGGTGAAAATGCCCGTCATCACCACATTGCGGATGCCCATGTTGGCGAGGATCAGGCGCAGGTTGGAGCCGGTGAGCGCGCTGTCGGTGGTTTTGGTGATGACGATCTCGCCAGGTTGCGGCGCCAGTTCGGTGACCAGTTGGCTTTCCTCACTGTCCTTTGGCAAGAGCAGATAGTTCCAGCCCGGTTTCTTCTGGCTCAAGGAACGATCACGTCCATCCGTCAGTAAACAGGCGATGCGGGCGTGAATCACGTCGATGCCTTGAGCGCGGAAGGCGTCTTGCAGGGCGCGAGTAGTCGGAATGACGATCTCGCGCATCCGTTGCTGGAAAGGCGCCCAACGCGCCGCTTCCACCGGGTCATCAGCGATTTTCAGGTACAGGTTTTGTACGTCAATGCTGAGCATCGCTGTTTCAGCCGGATTCAGAACCAGGTCTTCAGGCGCAGGGGCGTTTTCGTAGTAGAAAGAGCGGTAAGCGGTCTTCCAGTTCATGAGAAGCGTCTCCAAGGGTCAGTTTGAGCGGGGGATGATCCATCTTTTTTGGCGCTGCGCAGAGTTCCAGTATGGCTAATATTTGATGCTGCCGCCTTGCTGTTGCTTTATAACAATGACTATTCTTAAATGACTATTCTTAATTTAATGGATCAACAGTAGCGCATTAGTGGAGGAACTGATGAATCTTAGACTCGACCTGAATGACATCGATGCTGAACACCACGTTCAACTTGGTCTAACGCAAGCGCTTTGCGCTGCGGCGAGTTATGGCGCGGATGAGACGCGAACCCAGGAAATCCTCGATCAACTGGTGGTTTACAGTGATATGCATTTTTTATCCGAGCAGTTGTTGATGCGCTTGAGCGGCTATCCAGACTACGATAGCCATGCGCTTCAGCATGATGACCTGATGGAGCAATTGGAGACCGTCAATCAGCAATACAGCAGCGCCGGCGAACCCTTTACGCTGCTGAAGGCGAAAGCGATCCTGGAGTTCCTGGTTAATCATATCGGCGCCCATGATCGGCGTTTTATCGACTATTACCGCGACTGGGTCAGGCGTAGCGCTGCTGACGGTTGAGCGATTATGCAGGACGCTCGCTCCAGCCGTTCCCCTTGGGTTTATCGAACAGTCCCTGAACCCGAAGCGGCCTCCTGTAAACCGATCGCTGCACCTATCACTAAGGAACTCAATAATGCGAAAGCCAATCGCATCGCTCTATGCTGAACTGCACAGGGTACGGGAATCCCGGGCGGCATCATCGATTACTGGCGTGAAATTCGCCCTGGCGACAAAGCGGCGCGCTCCCGTTAGCGGGAGTTGCTGAACGAGTGATGCTTCCCGCCCTCGACCTTGACGCGGTCAACGCTTTTATCAGCCACTGGAGCGCCGCAACCGGCAGCGAGCGCGCCAATTATCAACTTTTCCTGACCGGGTTATGCCAGTTGCTGGAGACGCCGCAACCGCATCCCGCCCACAATGAGGCCCGGCTTAATGCGTATGTTTTCGAGCGCCGGGTGGATATCCGCCATCCCGATGGCAGCGTGAGCCGGGGTTATATCGATCTCTACTACCGGCGGCATTTTGTCCTGGAGGCGAAGCAGACCGGCAAGGCGCTGGCGACGCACGGTTGGGATCAGGCCATGCTGGCGGCGCATTATCAGGCCGACCAGTATGTGCGCAATCTGCCGCCGGAGGAGGGCCGTCCGCCGTTCATCGTGGTGACTGATGTGGGGCGTTCGCTGGAGTTGTACGCGGAGTTCAGCGGCTCTGGAGGGGTCTATACGCCCTTTCCCGATCCCGGTCATCATCGCATTCGCCTAGAGGATTTGCGCGATCCGGCGATTCAGCAGCGCTTGCGCCTGGTCTGGCTGGACCCGTTCAGCCTCGATCCCAGCCAGCACGCCGCTCGGGTGACGCGAGCCATCAGCAATACTTTGGCCACATTGGCGCGTTCCTTGGAAGCGCAGGGTTATGCGGCGCGGCGCGTGGCCGGGTTTCTCATGCGCTGTTTGTTCACGATGTTTGCCGAGGATGTGGAGCTGCTGCCCAGAGAGAGTTTTACCCGATTGTTGGAGCGGTTGTGCGAACAGCCGGAGCATTTTGTCGATGCAGTGGCGGCGCTGTGGCGGAACATGAACGAGGGCGGTTATGACGCCCGGTTGATGGTCAAGCTCAAGCGGTTTAATGGCGGCCTGTTCAGCGCGATGGAGCCGATTCCGCTGACGGCGGCGCAGATTCAATGGTTGCTGGATGCGGCCCGGCAGGATTGGCGGTTTGTAGAGCCGGCCATTTTCGGCACGTTGCTGGAACGCGCCCTCGATCCCCGCGAGCGCCACAAGCTCGGCGCGCACTACACGCCCCGCGCTTATGTGGAGCGGCTGGTGATGCCCACGGTGATCGAGCCGCTACGCCGTGATTGGAGTTCGGTGCAGGTGGCCGCCGCCGCCTGGGTGCAGCAACGTAAACCCGATCAGGCGTTGCAGGAGTTGCGCACGTTTCATCATCGCCTGTGCAGCTTGCGGGTTCTTGATCCGGCTTGCGGCAGCGGCAACTTTCTGTATGTGACGATGGAGCATCTCAAACGGCTGGAGGGGGAGGTTCTGAATCTGATCCGCGATCTGAGCGGGGGGCAGGGCGCGCTGGAAACCGGCGGGCTGGCCGTGGACCCGCATCAGTTTCTCGGTCTGGAGCTGAATCCCCGCGCCGCCGCGATTGCCGAGATGGTGTTGTGGATTGGTTATTTGCAATGGCATTACCGGATTCATCAGCGGTTGGATGTGCCGGAGCCGATTCTGCGCGATTTCCGCAATATCGAGTGCCGTGATGCTTTGATCGCTTACGACCGCTGCGAACCGGAATGGGATGAACACGGTCAGCCGGTGACTCGTTGGGATGGCGTCAGTTTCAAAACCAGCCCGGCGACTGGCGAAAATGTGCCGGATGAAAGCCAGCGCCTTCCGCAGTATCGCTATCTTCAGCCGCGCCCGGCCCAGTGGCCGACAGCGGATTATGTGGTGGGCAATCCGCCGTTTATCGGGGCCGCGACGATGCGCCGCGCTTTGGGCGATGGTTATGTGGATGCGGTGCGGGCGACCTGGAAGGAAGTGCCGGAGTCGGCTGATTTCGTGATGTATTGGTGGCACATCGCCGCCGAAACTCTCCGCAATGGCGCGCTCCAGCGCTTTGGGTTTATCACGACCAATTCGATTCGCCAGACGTTCAATCGGCGGGTGGTGGAGGCGCACCTCAACGGGGCCACCCCCCACCCCAACCCTCCCCCGCAAGGGGGGAGGGAGTCTATTTCGCTGGTGTTCGCCATTCCCGATCATCCGTGGGTGGACGCTAGCGACGGCGCGGCGGTGCGGATTGCCATGACGGTGGCGGAAGCGGGTGAACAGGAGGGCGTCTTGCACACAGTGCGCGGTGAAACCGATAGCGACGAGGATGCCCGCTCGGTCGAATTGACCACGCGACGCGGCAAACTCCATGCGGATTTAACAGTAGGGGCGAATGTGGCGGGGGCTAAGGCTCTTGTAGCCAACTCCAATTTAAGCAATCGTGGCGTCAGTTTATTTGGAGCTGGGTTCATTGTATCGCCCTCTGACGCGATAGCTCTTGGACTTGGTGCGATACCCGGACTGGAAAAATATATACGCCAATATCGCAATGGCCGCGACCTAACGCAAAGCCCGCGTGGCGTCTTGGTGATTGATCTTTTCGGTTTGACGGCTGACGACGTGCGCCGCCGTTTTCCGGCTGTTTATCAATGGGTGCTGGAACGGGTCAAGCCGGAGCGCGATGAGAATAACCGGGAAGTTCGTCGTCGAAATTGGTGGTTGTTTGGAGAAACCAACCCAAAGTTGCGTAACCAATTAGCCGGACTTTCTCGCTATATCGCCACTGTGGAAACCGCGAAACATCGCATTTTTCAATTTCTCGATGCGGATATTTTGCCGGATAACATGCTGGTCAATATTGCGATTGACAATATTTATCCTCTGGGCATCCTTTCCAGCCGTATTCATGTCATTTGGGCATTAGCGACTGGTGGGACGTTGGAGAATCGCCCTCGCTACAACAAAACCCGCTGCTTTGAAACCTTCCCTTTCCCGGACGCTGCTAACGAACAGGCGGCCCGCATCGGCGATTTAGCGGAACAGATCGACGCTCACCGCAAGCGCCAGCAGGCGCAGCACCCGGATTTGACCCTGACCGGCCTGTATAACGTACTGGAAAAGCTGCGCGCCGGCGAACCGTTGAACGGCAAGGACAAGGGCGTTCACCAACAGGGGTTGGTCTCCATCCTCCGGGAATTGCACGACGATCTGGATTGCGCCGTGTTCGCCGCCTACGGCTGGAACGACCTCGCCGATGCGCTGGTCGGCAAGCCCGGCGCCACTACGCCGTTACCCGATAAACCGGCTGAACAGCTTGAAGCGGAGGAAGAACTGTTGCGCCGCCTGGTGGACCTCAACACTCAACGCGCCGCCGAAGAAGCGCAAGGCCGCATTCGCTGGCTGCGTCCCGCTTACCAGAATCCCGAGGCCCGTTCAGCGGAACGGAGTCCAGCCCAACAGGAGCGTATGACTGATCTGGATGCCGCCATCGCCCCCGAACCTGCCGCGAAACGTCCCTGGCCTAAAACCATGCGCGAACAGGTTGCCATCATCCGCGAATTGCTGATCCTGGGTCCCCGCAGCGCTGAACAACTCGCCGCCTGCTTCCAGCGTAAGCCGGTCAAAGCGGTGTCGGCGGTGCTGGACGCCCTGGAGGCCATGAATCTGGCCCGGCGTGAAGCGGGGGGTTGGCGGCTGGGATAGAGCAGGCCCTGAGAATCAGGTGAACCGCCCCGGCGTTGCGCGCTGCCCCTCCTTGAAGGGGCATTTTTACCACTGTCTACGCTTGTTATACCATCATCTTCCTGCCAGAGCATTTCTTGACTACCGCTGGCGAACAGATAATCGTCATTCCCAAACGGTGTTGGTTGCCCATAATTCTCCTGACCCCACAGGAAGTTGGCGGGGTTAATGGGTTTAATACGCTTCGGGAATGAATTTGAATGGGTAATCCGGTTCCCGATAGTCGCCGGCCTTTTGCCGCTTCGGCAACTTCACTTTTTCGTGCGGTGCCTCGTGGTAGGGAATCCGGCCGAGCAGGTGGCTAATGATGTTGAGCCGCGCCCGTTTCTTGTCATCCGAACGCACCACATACCACGGCGCCCATGACGTGTCGGACGCTGCGAACATCGCATCGCGCGCCCGCGAATAGTCATACCAACGGCTGTAGGATTGCAGGTCCATCGGCGAAAGCTTCCAGATTTTTCGCCCGTCCTCAATACGCGCTTCCAGGCGGCGGGTCTGCTCTTCAGGGCTGACTTCGAGCCAGTACTTGAGCAGGATAATGCCGGAATCGATCATCGCTTTCTCGACCTGCGGAACCATTTCCAGGAAACGCTTAGCTTGCTCCTCGGTGCAGAACCCCATCACCCGCTCCACACCGGCGCGGTTGTACCAACTGCGGTCGAAGATGACGACCTCGCCGGCGGCTGGCCAGTGCGGGGCATAGCGCTGAATATACATCTGGGATTTTTCGCGTTCGGACGGCGACGGCAAGGCCACGACCCGAAAGATGCGCGGGCTGACCCGCTCGGTGAGCGCTTTAATAGCGCCGCCCTTGCCCGCGCCGTCCCGGCCCTCGAACACAATACAGACCTTGAGTCCCTTGTGCCGGACCCATTCTTGCAGCTTGACCAGTTCAACGTGCAGCTTCGTCATTTCATTTTCGTAGTCCTTGGTCTTGAATTTTTCGGGCTTCTGGGTAGCGTCTTTATCTTTTACAACTTTGGCGTCATTCATAATTTTCTTTCTCCAAGGTTGTGGAACCATGCTGTAAGCAATGGCTGCGAGCACATACAACATAGGAACGAGCCAGAGCGGCGTCGTCAGGTCATAGACGTTCAGGGTTTTTCGGCATTGGCGCTCCTCCTCACGGTCTGGAGCAATGGCGTTGTCCCTTCCCGCGAGACGCAGTCAAGATGCAGTCAATTTCTCACCGCCGTCCGGGGGGGGCATCCTCGCTGGTGATGATGAATACATCGTCCGCATCGGTGATGCGGAAAATTTTCGGTTTGCGGGCGTCCGGTACGTCGCTTTCGCTCAGACCGGCGGTTTGCAACAGGTATGCGCGCACCGTCGGATCGTTCAGGGCCACTTGGCTATCCTCCAGCCATTCGCGGATCTTCGGATCTTGCGCTTGGAAAATATGCACTTCCTGTTGGCTGCGCCCCAGCATCGCGTAGACCGGTGGGGCGCCGACCTGCATGTATTTGGCGTAACCCAGCCCCTCGTACCGTTGCACCGCCTCGGCCACACCGGACAGCGCCTTGGTTTGGCTTTCATAGCGGGGGCCGCGCTCAAGGCGATTGCCCTTTTCCAGCAGATAACGACGCAGTTCCTTGACCACGGAGGCAATATCAGCGGTGGGTTTGGATTGATTGCTCATGGGTAAAGTCTCCGAAAAACGTTTCAAGCAACAGGGTTTGCAGGGGATTCATCAGGCGTCGCCACCCGCGAAGCGCGGCAATTCGCGGCAGGTCTGGCTCAACGGACCGATTGCAGCAGGCGGTTGGCCTCCTTGAAGAAGTCGGGTTGCGGCAGGAGTTGGTCGCTGGGGAACCGGACCAGCAGCGCGACGACCCGACGGTCTTTCCCCATCACGATTTCCTCGAAAGTCATCGCGTTAGAGACCCGTTGGGAGTTGGACGGCGCTTTGATGTTCATGTGGTCCAGGTTGAGCGAGATCGACTCCATCCGCAGATATTTTTCCGGTTCGCTCAGGGTGGCCGCGACTTTGGCGAGATGTTGGTCAAGGGTGGCCGAATCGGCGCGCAGTTCGCCCAGTTCGGTTTCGATCTCCTGAATCTGCTGTTCGAGAGCGTTCAAATCGACCGGTTCCGAGGCAGCCGGTCCTGCCAGGTCTCCCAAACCGACGTGGGCCATTTTCATGAGGTTGGCCTTTTGCTGGAGCAGCTTGCGTTGCTGCTGTTCCAGTTGCGTCTTTTGGACGCGGCTGGCGGTCAGCCGCCCCAAAGCGGTTTCGATCAGGTAATCGGCCCCGCGCCTCATCAGTTCCCGGCGGGTGTCCTGCTCGTTGTCGGTGAGACAAACCAACCCGTGATTTTGGAAGTTGACGACGGTTTGCGGCGCCTCCCGCCGGAGGATGTCCCCATCCAGATCGATCCCGAGTACGGTCTTTTCGACCCGAGCCGCGCCGAGTACGGCGTACAGTTCGGCGGGTAAGGGGGTAGGGGCCTGTTTGAGGTAGCGCCGGGCGCCTTCGCTGAAACTCAGGATTTCCCGCAAGGTCTCGGGCGAGGCGAACAGGGCGCGCAACCGGGGATCGGCCATGTAGCCCTGGCGATCGGCCATGATGGGCGGCGGCAGGGCGTTGACGAAGGTCACTATGAAGTCGATGGCGCACTCTACTGCGCCCCACAACTGACGCCGGTAGTGACTCACCGCCCGCAGGCGCGGATCAGTGCCGTCCACGACCCGTTCGATGCCTCTGAGCATCAACTCCTTGTCGAATTTACCGGGCTGGTTGGTGCCGGTAAAAATGGATTGCAGCAAGCGAAACGCCATGGTCATTCTCCTTACATTAAGCGGGTTTGCCGAGGATCGCGATTAACACAGGACGACCGCCAGGCTCCAAACCCACTGAGCGGCTTCAGCTTCAAGCCATGATATTCACGCCGCCGTCCACATAAACGGTGCTGCCGGTCAGGCGCCGGGCGTAGGGCGTGGCCAGATAGGCGCAGGTGAAGCCCACATCCATGATGTCCACCAGTTCGCCGAGCGGCGCCCGTTCCATGGCTTCGTTGAGCAGTAGATCAAAGTCTTTCAGCCCCGAGGCCGCCCGGGTCTTGAGTGGCCCCGGCGAGATGGCGTGGACCCGGATGCCCTGCCGGCCCAGTTCATACGCCAGGTAACGGCAGGTCGATTCCAGCGCCGCCTTGACCGGCCCCATCACGTTGTAGTTGGGCACTACGTGCGCCGCACCGTGGTAGCTCATGGCGAACAGCGCGCCACCTTCAGTCATCAGCGGAGCCGCCAGTTTGGCCATACGGATGAAGGAGTGGCAGGAAATGTCCATCGCCTGGGCGAACCCTGCCGCCGAACAGTCGAGCAATCCACCCTGCAAGTCCTCCTTGGGCGCGAAGGCGATAGAGTGAACCAGAATGTCGAGCCGGCCCCACTGTTGGGTGATGGCCTCGAACAGCGCTTCGAGTTGGCCGGGTTGGCTGACATCGAGCGGCATGAAGATTGGCGCTTCCAGTTGCTTCGCCAGTGGTTCGACGTACTGCTTCGACTTTTCATTGAGATAGGTAATCGCCAGATCGGCTTCCAGCTCGCGGAACGCCTTGGCGCAGCCGTAGGCGATGGAATGCTCGTTAGCGATGCCGGCCACCAGCGCTTTTTTGCCCTTGAGCGGGGGACGGGGGATGTCAACGGCCATGATGCAGTTCTCCTGATCGTATGGATGCTGATACGAGGGTCCGCCCGCCGTGTTGGCGGCGGGGTCATTTTTGCCTGGCGGACGATCTTCTACTGCATTGTGACGCTAACGCCGCTGGCCGATCCCACATTCAGACTGCCTGCCAAAAGGGTGGTGGTTAATAAGGCTGGACCCGTCATTTTGCGCATGTTCTTCACTAAGCGAATCTTTCCCCGGTTAAGGTTACACAGAGAGGGAAAGTCCCGGTCGGGCCATACGCTAACCCGACCGGGTTGTGGCGTGGTCAGAACTGGCGGCTGGCGAATTACTTGTTCCAGCCGCTCCAGCCGCCCATCGTGTTCCACGATTGATCAGGAGTGGTATTAGGCGTGGCTTCCATTCCCGCCTTCGTGGCGATCAGGATTACCGACGACGGGCCTTTGATGGTCTTGCCATAGCCCTCAACGGTCACACCTTCGGGAACCTTCACTGAGACAATCGCGTAATCCCGCACCTTTTCCTCAGGTATGCCAACAAATTGTTTTTCATTGATAAAACTGGACTTAAAGGCGGCGTCTTCCATTTGCTTCTTGGCGTAAGCAGATTCCAGGATCGTGACATTGGAGCCGGGCACCAGCACGATCTGGCCGGCCTTGAACATCTCGCCTTGCTTGTTGGTGATGGTGACGCCCTCCGGCACGAGCATGTGGTACTTCAGTTCCGGTTTGCCGACGCCCGCCGGAAAGCTTTTGTCCTGAAATCCCTGCGCGTGAGCGATCACGGCGCCTAACAGCAACACCAAAGCAGTACTGCAAATACGTAGAAATTTCATTTTTCATTCTCCTCGGTTACGAAAGGCGTTTTTCGGACTTTGGTCGCTCCATGGCCACCGTCAGGAGTAAGAAACACTCCACCGATCATCGCGGCTATTCCTGCTCCTCCGGCGAGTGTCGTTCCTCGACACCCAGCAAACAGCAATAAGGATTAGGATTGCGACCCCGTAGTGGGGATTTCACAGCTAGAAATGATGGTTGGGTAAACGATCAGCCGGACGTGGCCGGACCCGGTGCAGCCGGTTCGCCGGTCTGGAACAGGTGTTCGATCTGCGTCAACCGTGCGGCCCGTTCCCCGGTAGGCTGACCGATAGCTGACACGACCTGACGGATTTTGCCGAGCGCATCCGCCCGGGCGACCGCGTCGGCGGGCAACATCTGCGGAATCGCGGCCAGCGCCTCATCCCGATTCAACAGCAGCGCGAAGAATTGCTCGCGCAGCACCTGCTTGAAGTCCGCCAGGGTCAGGCCGCCCTGTTCGGCGCGCATCTGGCGCAGCACTTCAAAGGCGCGCTCATCCACCCCCGGTCCGGCCAGGCCGATATAGACCAGACCGCGAATCGCCGCCGCGCGCAGCCCGCCCTCGGCGAGACGCGCCTTGAGTTCGGCGATGCGCCGCTGGATAAATTCGATGCGCTCCGGCTCCAGGCCGGGGCGGCGGCGCGGGGGTTCATCTGAGGCGTGCAACCCGACCAGCGCCTGCAACAGCGGCGCGCTGTAAATGCTGAGGAAGATTTGCTCCAGACTGCGATCGCGCAGGTCGCGATAGCCGTTCAGGGCGGCGATGATCCCGTCCGAGATCATGGCCTGCGCCTGGAGCAGGGGGTTGTCGGGCGCCGCCGGCTGGCGTTGTTGGCGCACCTGCTCGGCGAGCTGGGCGATTTGCCTCATCAGCGGGTTGCGGTCCGAAAACAGTTCGTAGGGCAGCTCGGAAGGATTGAGCTGGTGCAGCCATTCAGCGGTCTGGGTGCTGGCGAACGCCTGGACGAAGGGCTGGAACAGGGTGCGATACAGGCCAAGGTTGATCTCCGACACCCGCCGCGCGGTGGCGAAGCGCAGCTCGTTCTCGGGACTGGGCTGGACGATGGCCCGCAGATCGGCCAGGGTGCGCGGTTCAAAGCGCACGATCCAGTCGCTGTCAACCAGCTCCAGGTTAGCGGCGTCGGCGGTCTTGGGGGTCATGACCGCTTCGTACAGGCCGGGCGGCAGGACGTCGATCAGGTCGATGTTGGAGGCGAATTCCTGATGCTCCTTCTTGGCCACCCCACCCGAGACGAAGATGCCGAGGTGGCCGATGCTTTCGTGGATGGCGTAAACGATGGTCTGGGCGCAGGCGCGCAGGTCATCGTCTTTCTGGTAGAGATCGACGATCCAGCCCAACGCCTGTTGCGGCGGGGTGATGTTGTCGCCCTTGGAACAGAAACAGAGGATCGGCGAGCGGATGTTGCGCAGGTCGATGCGCACGCCGTCGCGGGTGACGATTTCAGCGGTGGCCAGCCGGTTGCCGACGAACAGTTGATCGACAATCCACTGTATTTCCTCGGCGTTGAGGTTGACGTGGCCGCCCCACCATTTCTCGAATTCGAGGAAGCGCGATCCTTCAGCATCGACGCTCGCCCAGAGGTCGTAGTTCTTGGCCCACAACGTGTTGGAGGGATTGAGATTCTCGAAGTTGCCCACCAGATGCCCGCCGTCGAACTGGCCGCCGCCAAGATCGCTCATCAACGCGGTCAGCCAACTGCCGCCCAGTACGCCGCCGGTGTAGCGCATCGGGTTTTCCCCCTCGACTCCGGCCCAGTAGGACAGCGGCGAGCCGGGGATGATGAGCGGGCCGAACAGTTCCGGCCGGGTCGCGGCCAGCATCATCACGGCCCAGCCGGCCTGGCAGTTGCCGATGACGCAGGGTTTGCCTTCGGCCTGGGGATGGAGTTCGATGACCTTTTCCAGGAACACCGCTTCGGCTTTCATGATGTCTTCGATGGTCTGGCCGGGCATCGGGTCGGGGGTGAAGCCGACGAAGTAGCAGGGATGGCCGGCACGCATGGCGACGCCGAGTTCGCTGTCGGCTTTGAAGCCGCCAATGCCGGGACCGTGTCCGGCGCGTGGATCGACGACCACGAAGGGGCGTTTCAGCAGATCGATCGTGACTCCTTGCGGGGGCTTGACCCGCACTAGCCCGTAGTTGACCGGTCGTTCAAAGGTCCGCCCGTCCAGTATCAATTCGGCGTCGAAGCTCAGGACATGTGGCGCCGCTTTGGCCTTCTGTGCGTAGTACTGGTCGCTGCGCTGGCGCAGTACGTCCCAGAATAAGATCGTGCGCTGCCAGCCGTCGATCCAGTAATCCACTACCTGTTGGGGCGGCGCAGGCATCAGAGGCTGGGTGGAGGGAACGGAGAGAGATTGGGTTGAGTCGGTCATCGGTTGAACTCCTCAGGTACATCTCAATTTTTGGACGGTTTTCCTGGCTGCGGATAAGATGCTTGGATGAGCCAGTGGTTCCTGGAGCGGAATTTTGGGTTGCCATCTCACCAGAATTGCGCGCTGTTCGGCGCTTCGTTGCTTCTATTCCAAGGTTGCGCTACGCCAGTGCGGCGTTAGCGATCTTGCGATTTGCTCAACGCAACACACGCTGTGCACAGCAACTAAATTTAACATAATTTCACGAAGGAAACTTTTGATATGAACCATGTGCTAACTGCTTTATCCATTACCTTTAGTTTGTTTTTAGGCATGTTGTTGCTGTTGGACATTGGTCGGCGGATCGGCGTCCGGCGGCGAGCGCAAGATCCCGAGGGCGCCGGGGTGGGAACCGGCACGGTGGATGGCGCGGTCTTCGCCCTGCTGGGCCTGCTCGTCGCGTTCACCTTCTCGGGGGCCGCCTCGCGGTTCGACGTCCGCCGGGCTTTGATCGTCGAGGAAGCGAACATGATCGGCACCGCTTACCTCCGGCTCGATCTGGCCCCGGCCAGCACGCAACCGGCATTGCGAGACCTGTTCCGGCGCTATGTGGATTCCCGGCTGGAGACCTATCGAAAAATCCCCGATGTCGAAGCCGTCAAAGCCGAGTGGGAACGGTCTATACAGTTGCAGGGGGAGATTTGGACGCAGGCGGTCGCCGCCGGGAGGCTGGAGGGCGCGCCGCCGTCGTTTACAATGCTGCTGCTGCCGGCGCTGAATCAGATGATCGATATCACTACCACGCGCGCCATGACGATTCGGATGCATCCACCAATAATTATCTTCTTGATGTTGTTTGGGTTGGCGCTGGCCGGCGCGCTGTTGGCTGGCTACAGTATGGCGGGCGGCAAGTCGCGCGACTGGCTCCACATGCTCGCCTTCGCGGCGGTCCTGGCGGTCGCGGTTTACGTCATTATCGATATTGAGTACCCACGGCTGGGCCTGATTCGGGTCGATGACTTCGATCAGCTTCTCGTGAATGTCCGGGCCAGCATGAAGTAGGCGCGGATGGTCGGCAAACGCCTTGCGGGAATTTGCGTGCGTCCCG
>Ga0209573_1003066_pt1 | contig 19434 bp, 20 predicted proteins | sample TNRBio252014_DNA_FD_185870 | JGI IMG/M metagenome (GOLD analysis project Ga0209573, IMG submission 185870) | Wastewater treatment Type I Accumulibacter community from EBPR Bioreactor in Madison, WI, USA - TNR Reactor_6/25/2014_ DNA (SPAdes)... | ecosystem: Engineered > Bioreactor > EBPR >...
CGCCGCCCTTGCAGACACCGGCCCTGGGCACAAGCCTGTGGGCTTCTCCGGCACAAGCGGCCCGTTATCCACAGCGCCCGGCGGTCGACCTGCCTTGTCCCCACGATGGCGACGCTATCCAGACCTTCCACCCACAGGCAATCGGATCCGGTAAAGGCCTGACGGAAAAGGCGAAAATAGCGTTGTCCCCAGGCCCTGCGGGTACCTACGACCACGACCAACTCAAAATGAAGAGGAAGACATGATCGTTCTCAGAGCGCCGCAGGAGAAGCTGTTGGACACGCTGCAGTCGGTGGCCGGCATCGTCGAGCGGCGCCACACCTTGCCCATCCTGGCCAACGTGCTGCTGCGCAAGACCGGCGACGAGATCGAGTTCACGACCAGCGACCTCGAGATCCAGGTGCGGACCCGCGCGCTGCTGGGTGGGGACGAGGCCAGCTTCTCGACCACCGTCGGAGCGCGCAAGCTGATCGACATCCTGCGCGCCCTGCCGGCCCAGCAGGAGGTCAGCCTGTCGCTGTCGCAGAGCAAGCTGACGCTGCTGGCAGGCAAGAGCCGGTTCACCCTGCAGACCCTGCCGGCCGAGGACTTTCCGCTGGTCAACGAACCGGTGGACTTCGGCGTGCCGTTCGCGATGCCGCAGAAGGTGCTCAAGAGCCTGATCACGCAGGTGCACTTTGCGATGGCGGTGCACGACATCCGCTACTACCTCAACGGCATCCTGTTCATTGCCGAGGCCAGCACGCTGACCCTGGTGGCCACCGACGGCCACCGTCTGGCGCTGGCCCAGGCGACGCTGGAGAACACCGTTCCCACCCGGCAGGAAGTCATCCTGCCTCGCAAGACCGTGCTCGAGCTGCAGCGGCTGCTCGGCGACCAGGAGGCGGCCATCGAGATGCGCATTGCCGGCAATCAGGCGCGCTTCGGGTTCTCCGGCATGGAGTTCACCACCAAGCTGGTGGAGGGCAAGTTCCCGGACTACAACCGCGTGATTCCCAAGAACCACCGCAATTCGGTCGTGCTGGGCCGGGCGCCGCTGCTGGCCTGCCTGCAGCGGGCTGCCATCCTGACCAGCGACAAGTTCAAGGGAGTGCGCGTCAACCTCGAGGCCGGGCTGCTGCGCATCGCGTCGAGCAACGCCGAGCAGGAGGAAGCCAAGGAGGAGCTGGAAGTCGACTACGAAGGTGACGCGATCGACATCGGCTTCAATGTCACCTACCTGATCGACGCGCTGTCCAACATGCCCGAAGAGATGGTGCGCATGGAACTGCAGGACGGCAATGCCAGCGCGCTGTTGACGGTGCCCGAGCGCAGCGGCTTCAAGTATGTCGTGATGCCGATGCGCATCTGACCTGGCCGGCCGCCACGCCGGACCCGCAGGCCGCCGGGCCTGCAGCACGAGCCTTTTCGGGGCCCCCATGACCCCGAGCCGAGAGATTGCCGATGACAGACCCCAAGAATGATGCACCCGCCAATGCCGACGATGCAGGCAACGGCGCCGGCAGCGAGGCCTCGTCGGCCTACGGTTCCGACAGCATCCAGATCCTCGAAGGCCTCGAAGCCGTGCGCAAGCGGCCGGGCATGTACATCGGAGACACCTCCGACGGCACCGGGCTGCACCACCTGGTGTTCGAAGTGGTCGACAACTCCATCGACGAAGCCCTGGCCGGCCATTGCGACGACATCGTCGTCACCATCCACACCGACAACTCGATCAGCGTGGTCGACAACGGCCGCGGCATCCCGACCGGCGTCAAGATGGACGACAAGAACGAGCCACGGCGCTCGGCGGCCGAGATCGCGCTGACGGAGCTGCATGCCGGCGGCAAGTTCAACCAGAACAGCTACAAGGTCAGCGGCGGCCTGCACGGCGTGGGCGTGAGCTGCGTCAATGGCCTGTCCAAGTGGCTGCGCCTGACGGTGCGGCGCGACGGCAAGGTGCACTACATCGAGTTCGCCCGTGGCGTTGCTCAGGACCTGCCGACCGAGTTGCGCAACGGCGTCGAGGTGCGGCCGATGAGGATCGTCGGCGACACCGAGAAGCGCGGCACCGAGGTCCACTTCCTGCCCGACGTCGAGATCTTCCAGCAGAACAACGACTTCCACTACGACGTGCTGGCCAAGCGGCTGCGGGAACTCTCGTTTCTCAACAACGGCGTCAAGATCAGGCTGGTCGACGAACGCAACGCGAAGGAGGACAACTTCGCCTTCGTCGGTGGCGTCAGCGGCTTCGTGGACTTCATCAACCAGGGCAAGTCGGCACTGGGCACGCAGAACTTCCACGCCATCGGCGAGAAGCCGACCGAGCAGGGACTGTCGGTGGGTGTGGAGGTGGCCATGCGATGGAACACCAGCTACGTCGAGAGCGTGCTGTGCTTCACCAACAACATCCCGCAGCGCGACGGCGGCACCCACCTGACGGGCCTGCGGGCAGCGATGACGCGGGTCATCAACAAATACATCGACGACAACGAGCTGGCCAAGAAGGCCAAGGTCGAGATTTCCGGCGACGACATGCGCGAAGGCCTGGCCTGCGTCATCAGCGTCAAGGTGCCCGAACCCAAGTTCTCCAGCCAGACCAAGGACAAGCTGGTGTCCTCCGAAGTGCGCGGCCCGGTCGAGGAGATCGTCGCCAGCAAGCTCACCGACTGGCTGCTCGAGAACCCGGTAGACGCCAGGACCGTGTGCGGCAAGATCGTCGAGGCGGCGCGCGCCCGGGAAGCTGCACGCAAGGCCAGGGAAGCGACGCGCAAGACCGTGCTGGGCAGCATGGGCCTGCCCGGCAAGCTGGCCGACTGCCAGGAGAAGGACCCGGCGCTGTGCGAGATCTACATCGTCGAGGGTGACTCCGCCGGCGGCAGCGCCAAGCAGGGCCGGGATCGCAAGTTCCAGGCCATCCTGCCGCTGCGCGGCAAGATCCTCAACGTGGAGAAGGCGCGCTACGAGAAACTGCTGTCCAGCGACAGCATCGTGACCCTGATCACCGCGCTGGGCACCGGCATCGGCAGCGAGGACTTCAACGTCGAGAAGCTGCGCTACCACCGCATCATCGTGATGACCGATGCCGACGTCGACGGCGCCCACATCCGCACGCTGCTGCTGACCTTCTTCTACCGGCAGATGCCCATGCTGGTCGAGCGGGGGCACATCTACATTGCCCAGCCGCCCCTGTACAAGGTCAAGCTCGGCAAGCAAGAGCAGTACCTGAAGGACGACCACGAGCTCGATGCCTACCTGCTGAGGGTGGCGCTCGACGGTGCGGTTGTGCTGCCCGACGGCAACGCCGCCAGCGGCCGCGCTGCCCTGCAGGGCGAGGCGCTGGCCGAGCTGGCCCGCGCCTACCTGCAGGCCGAGAGCGTGATCTCGCGCCTGAGCCACTGGATGGATGCCGAGGCCTTGCGCCTGCTGGCGGGCGGCCAGCGGCTGGACCTGGACAGTGCCGCCGCTGCCGAACTCGGCGCGGCGCAGCTGCAGGCCGCATTGAAGGACGCCGAAGTGGCGGCCGAGTTCGACGCCCGCAGCGACAAGCACCTGCTGCGCATCAGCCGCCGGCACCACGGCAACGTGCGCAGCAGTGTGATCACGCAGGATTTCGTGCATGGCGCCGACTACGCCGCGCTGGCCACCGCCGGCCGCAGCTTTGCCGGCCTGCTGGGCACGGATGCGCTGGTGCGCAGGGGCGAGGGCGACAAGGCCCGTGAGCAGAAGGTTGCCGACTTCCGTGCCGCCATGGCCTGGCTGATGGCCCAGGCCGAGTCCGCGGTCGGCCGCCAGCGCTACAAGGGCCTGGGCGAGATGAACCCGGAACAGCTCTGGGAAACCACGATGGACCCCACCGTGCGCCGCCTGCTCAAGGTGCAGATCGAAGACGCCATCGAGGCCGACCGCGTGTTCACGATGCTCATGGGCGACGAGGTGGAGCCGCGGCGGGACTTCATCGAGAGCAATGCGCTGAGGGCGGCGAACATCGACGTGTAAACAGCGCCGACCTTCATGACGCGAACGCTACAACCTTGGGAGGTTGCGCATGAAGAAGGAAGTGATCCTCAGACTGCATGCCAGCTTCGAGGAGTTGGTCCAGAAGGACGAGGACGGTGGTGAGTTCTGGCTGGCCCGGGATCTGCAAGGGCTGCTGGGCTATGCCAAGTGGGAGAACTTCGCCAAGGTCATCGAACGCGCCAGTACGGCCTGCCAACTCTCGGGCCATGACCCGTCAGACCATTTTCTTGAGGTCAGGAAAATGGTCGACTAGGGGCAGTGGCGCCACCCGGGCCATCGATGACATCGCGCTCACGCGCTACGCCTGTTACCTGATTGCGCAGAACGGGGATTCGAGCAAGGACGCCATCGCTTTCGCACAGACCTACTTCGCGGTCCAGACGCGCAAGCAGGAACTGATCGAACAGCGCATTGCCGAAGTCGAACGGCCCAGCGCCCGCAAGAAACTCACGCTCGGTGAGAAGGAACTCTCCGGCATCATCTACGAGCGGGTGGGTGACCAGATGAGCTTTGCCCGTATCCGCAGCAAGGGTGATGTCGCGCTCTTCGGCGGTCTGACCACCCAGGACATGAAGTCGCGCCTGGGCGTTCCCGACTCCCGACCCCTGGCAGACTTCCTGCCCACGATCACGATCAAGGCGAAGGACTTCGCCAACGAGATCACCAACTTCAACATCAAGCGCGACGGGCTCGCCGACGAACCCGCCATCACGCACGAGCATGTGAAGAACAACAGCGATGTCCGCAAGCTGCTGGGACAGCGAGGCATCCGCCCCGAAGCCCTGCCAGCTGCCGAAGACATCAAGAAGGTCGAGCGGCGTGTGCAGTCGGAGACCAAGAAGCTGCCCAAACCGACCAAGAAGTGACAAGGCCGGTTCGCGATCAAGCGCATCCTGGCCCCACCGAAGCAAGATGACCCGCGACCAACTCAAGAAGCTCGAGAGTGACCTCTGGGCCGCCGCCGACAAGCTGCGCGCCAACAGCGACGTCAAGGCCAGCGAGTACAGCACGCCCGTGCTGGGCCTGATCTTCCTGAAGTTCGCCGACAACAAATACCGGCAGCACGAAGACGCCATCCTGGCCGAGTACAGCAAGCTCAAGGGCACGCGCCGCGAGCGCAGCCTGCAGGACATCGCCATCGAGAAGTGCGGCTTCGCCCTCGGCCCGCAGGCGCGCTACGACTACCTGCTGAACCTACCCGAGAAGGAAGGCATCCCCAAGGCCATCCGCTCGGCCATGGCCAGCATCGAGGCCAGCAAGCCCGAGCTGCTGGGCGTGCTGCCGCAGCAGGAGTACGACCGCTTCAGCCGGAACCCGCAGAACCGCAGCCTCCCCAAGGCGCTGCTGAAGCTGTTCTCCGACATCCCGCTTGACGCCTCGGGTGACGTGTTCGGCCAGATCTACGAGTACTTCCTGGGCAACTTCGCCATGAGCGAAGGCCAGGGAGCCTCAGCGCCGCTGCGAGGACGTGCTTCACTGTCCCGCCCCCTTCTCGCTCGCACGGGGCATGCGCTTGTATGCACGTTGCTGCAAACGACGAGTGGATTCAGCGGCGTCAATTGCGGCCGCGGTAACCTCGGGAGGAAAGATGGACGTGGGCGCGTTCCACGGGTCGAGCGCAAAGAGAGACTCAAGGATCTTCGGGAGTAGATTGACGTCATCAGGAGTGACGGTGATGTGCTCGGCGACGAACTCGATCGCGGCCAGGTGGCTGGCGACGATCTCGCGCACCAGGTCTGCCAGCTCCTGCGGCCCATCACAGAAAGCGCGTATCGACGTCGTTCGCACACGGTCGCCAGCTCGAAGCCTTGAAATCATGTCGGTGCGCAGCTCTCTCTGCCTACCAGCACGAGTCTCGAGATCTTCGTGAACAGTCGCCCAGCTACCCAACGGGATGTATTGATTCCCGATCAGTCGGGGCGAATCGACATAGTCGATGTTCATGGGGTCTCCTTTCGACGTGATGGCATCTCACAGTTTGCGCACAGCCAATCTGGTTCGCACGGGTTCGATATGACACCACAAGAAGGTTCCGGCCTGGGCGTCGCGACAGATCAGGCAGTTGATCCTCCCCAGGGCAAGGAGAATCAATCATGGAAACCAACCACATCCACGAAGACGTCCCCGGCGGCGTGCCGCTGAAGATGTGGACGCGCGGCGTGCCCGTCGAAGACGAGGCCAAGCGCCAGCTGACCAACGCGGCGCGGCTGCCCATCGTCTTCAAGCACATCGCGGCGATGCCTGATGTGCACTTCGGCATCGGCGCCACGGTGGGCTCGGTGATCCCGACGCTGCGCGCGATCATCCCGGCCGCGGTGGGCGTGGACATCGGCTGCGGCATGATCGCCTGCAAGACCACGCTGACGGCCGAGGACCTGCCGGACAACCTGGGCCCGCTGCGTTCGGCCATCGAGCGCGCGGTGCCGCATGGACGGCAACCGGGCAGCCGCGACCCCGGCGCTTGGCAGAAGGCGCCGGGCTCGGTGAACACGGCCTGGGCGCAGCTGGAACCCGAGTTCGCCGAACTCTGCCGCGACTACCCCAAGCTGGAGAAGACCAACCACATCCAGCACCTGGGCACGCTGGGCACGGGCAACCACTTCATCGAGGTGTGCCTGGACGAAGCGGGCTTCGTCTGGTTCATGCTGCACTCGGGCTCGCGCGGCGTGGGCAACTTCATCGGCACGATGTTCATCGAGCTGGCGAAGCAGGACGCGATGCGCAACAACGCGAACCTGCCGGACCGCGACCTCGCCTACTTCGAGGAAGGCAGCCGCTACTTCGGCGACTACGTGCGCGCCGTGGGCTGGGCGCAGAGGTTCGCCGCCATCAACCGCGAGGTGATGATGAAACGCGTGATCGAGGCCGCCAGGACGGTGATCCGCAAGAACTTCCAGATCCACAGCGAGGCCGTGAACTGCCACCACAACTACGTCAGCAAGGAACACCACTTCGACGAAGACGTGTATGTCACCCGCAAGGGTGCGGTGAGCGCGAAGGCGGGGCAGCTGGGCATCATCCCCGGCAGCATGGGCGCACGCAGCTACATCGTGCGCGGCTTGGGGCATCCCGAGTCGTTCGAGTCCTGCTCGCATGGCGCCGGGCGCTTGATGAGCCGCGGCGAAGCCAAGCGCCGTTTCACGCTGGCCGACCACCGCGCCGCAACCGTTGGCGTCGAATGCCGCAAGGACAAGGACGTGATCGACGAGACGCCCGCGGCGTACAAGGACATCGACGCCGTGATGCAGGCGCAGCGCGACCTGGTGGAGGTGGTGCACACGTTGAAGCAGGTGGTGTGCGTGAAGGGGTGAGCGCCATTGCGGGCCGCCGCCCGAGGCCCGCATCGCGAGTGCCGCCAGGCGCAAGTGCGGGGCCGCATGCCAGGGCCGCATGCCAGGCAGGCGTGCAGCGCTCAACGGGCACCGCAGTGGCCACCGCCGCGCTGGCGGGCGTGACCCGCTAGCGCCAGCCCGCCCCCGGGGGGGCGCCGATGGCCCGGCCGCTGCGCCACCACAAGTCGCCCGCTAGCGCGAACTGTGCGCCGCCCGGCGCGGGCCGTACTTGTCCGCCCCCGGTCCGCGGGGTTGACAATGCGCACTGGCGGGGAATACGCCGCGCTGAGGTCGGCGGGTCCCCGTGCCGCGGCCAGGGGCGGCAGGTCCCGGCCCGGTTGGAAGAGGGGGCATGATGAGCATGGAAACGTACGCAGGGCGACGCAGTGGCGCCGCCCTGGAGCGCAGGGCGCTGGTGCTGGCGGTGGCGGGGTGGGCAGCGCTGCCCGCGAGGGCGCAGGTCAGGGACCTCAACGACGCCATCAACAAGGCCGGGCGCCAGCGCATGCTCAGCCAGCGCTGCGCCAAGGCATGGCTGGCTGTGGGCCAGCAGGTGCGCGTGGAGCAGGCGGGCAAGGTGCTCGACGAGTCCCTGTCGCACTTCGACCGCCAGCTTGTCGAACTTCGCAGCTTTGTCACCACGGCCGAGGCGAAGGCCACCTACGACGCGCTGGACGGTGCCTGGACGGCCTACAAGACCGCCCTGGTCGGCAGCGCGCCGCAGCGGCAGACGGCCGAGACGGTGATCATGCTCGGCGACCGGGTGCTGCAGTTCGCGCACCAGGGGACGGTGCAGCTTGAGCAGTTGTCGGGCCGGCCGGTCGGCCGGCTGGTGAACATTGCCGGACGCCAGCGCATGCTCAGCCAGCGGGTGGCGGCGCGCTTCCTGGCCAGCAGCTGGGGCGTGCAGACCCAGGCCAGCCGGCGCGCGCTGGACGAGGCGCACGCCGAGTTCCTGCGCGCCCACCAGGGCCTGAAGTCGGCGCCCGAGACGACGCCAGCGATCCGCGCCGAGCTCGACCTGGCCGAACAGCAGTTCGGCTTCCTGGACTCGGCGTTGCAGGCCCTGCGCAGCGGCACCCCGGATGCACGCGCCAGGACTGACGTGTTCACGACCAGCGAGCGTGTGCTGCAGGCCATGGACAGGGCGACCGGCCTGTACGCGGCGCAAGGCTGATCGGCCGGCCCGCGGGCCGCCGGCGCTGCCGGGGCGCACGCAGACGGCACCGGCATCGTGCTCGCCCGCGGCCACAATGCGGCATGCCCAGACCCCTGCTGCGCGACCGCCTGGTCCTTAGGCTCTTCGCCCTGGTCCTGCTGGCCACCCTGGGCGCGCCCGGGCTGGCCGCGGAGCCGGTCAAGGTCGGCTCCAAGCGCTTCACGGAGAGCTACGTGCTGGGCGAGATCGTGCGCCTGTCGCTGGAACGCGCCGGCCTGCCGGCCGAGCACCGACAGGGTCTGGGCAACACCGCGATCCTCGAGCAGGCCTTGGCCAGCGGCCAGGTCGACGTCTATCCGGAGTACACCGGCACCATCGTGCGCGAACTGCTTGCGCGCACACCGGCCGCCGATGCCGCGCCGCCAACGCTTGCCGAGCTCAATGCCTGGCTGGCCCCGCGTGGCCTGCAGGCCGCGGTGCCGCTGGGCTTCAACAACACCTATGCACTGGCCATGCGCGAAGCCGACGCGCAACGGCTGGGCGTCGATTCGCTTTCGGCACTGGCGCGCCTGCCCGCCGCCGAGGCCGCGCGGTTGCGGCCAGGGCTGTCGCACGAGTTCCTCGTGCGCGCCGACGGCTGGGGCGCGCTCAAGCGCCGCTACGGGTTGCCGATCTCGGACGCGCCAGCGCTGGACCATGGCCTGGCCTACCAAGCCCTGTCGGCCGGCCAGGTGGACCTGATCGACGTGTACAGCACCGACGCCCAGATCGGCCGCCTGGGCCTGCGCGTGCTGAAGGACGACCTGGGCTTCTTTCCCCGCTACGACGCCGTGCTGTTGATGCGTGCCACCTTGCCAGCGGGCGCGCTGGCGGCGCTCGGGCCGCTGCAAGGCCGCATCGATGAGCCGACCATGATCGCGCTGAACGCAGCGGTGGAACTCGACGGCCGGTCGTTTGCCGAGGTGGCGCGCGGCTTCCTCGATCGCTCGTCGGCGGCGCCCGCTGCCGCCCGGCGCAGCCTGATCGGGCTCATCGTCGCGCCGGACCTCGGTCGCCTGCTGCTGCAGCACCTCGGGCTGGTGTTCGGCTCGGTGCTGCTGGCGGTGGCCGTCGGCGTGCCGTTGGGCATCGCCGCGCACCGCCAGGCCAGTCTGGGGCCCTGGGTGCTGGGGGCGGTGAGCCTGCTGCAGACCTTGCCTTCGCTGGCGCTGCTGGCCTTTCTCATATCGCTGCTGGGCCGCATCGGCTTCGTGCCGGCGCTGGCGGCGCTGTTCCTCTATGCCCTGCTGCCCATCGTCCGCAACACGGTGGTCGGGCTGGACGGTGTTCCGCAAGGCCAGCGCGCGGCTGCACGGGCACTGGGCTTTCGCGACGCCGAGGTGCTTCGCCTGGTGGAGCTCCCCTTGGCCTTGCCCACCCTGCTGGCCGGCGTGTCGACGGCGGCAGTCATCAACGTGGGCACCGCGACCGTGGCGGCATTCGTCGGCGCCGGCGGGCTGGGGGAACGCATAGTGGCCGGACTGGCGGTGAACGACAGCGACCGCATGCTGGCTGGCGCCGTACCGGCAGCACTGCTTGCACTGCTGGTCCAGGCCGCATTCGCCTGGCTCGGGCGCCAGTGGGTGCCGGCACCGCTGCGCCATGCCCGGCCGCCGCGCCGTCCATGACCCTCGCAGCCATCCAGTGTGGGGCAGGCACGGTGAGCCGGCGCGACCCTGGAGCCAATGTCTTTGCCCTGACCTGTGAAGCGGCGCTGCCGGGCGTCAGGGTCCTCATCCGGCACCAAACCGGGCCGGGCCCGGCGTTCGCGGCGCCGGGGTCCGGCAGGGCGTGCGCCCGCATGTCCTGACCGCCCGCGCGCACGCCCGCACCAACCCCCGCAACGCCGGCAACGCCAGCAACCGAGGTCACGGTGCCGAAGCACTTCACCCGCCAGCGCGCATCGGGCAACGAGATCGCGTCGTTCTCAGTGTTGTGGTGGCGGTCGAGCTCCGCCGGGGCGAAACATGCGCTGGCCAGCGTCAGGATCCCGTTGGTCTTGCGCAATTCGCGCACCTCGCGTTCGAGTTCCTTTGATCGCTGCTGCTGAGACGTCGTGGCGCCGGGCCGCACGCTCCTGGACCCCGGAGGAAAACTTCGGGGACTTCCTCATGTTGGCTCCATTCTCAATCGAAGGAGCCTCCTCGAAGTGCGGGGCGGTTCGGTTCATGTCGGGATTGTTCTTGCCAGCTCCAGTGCCTGAGTAGCGCGAGCCAGCGAGGCGGTTCACTTCGGGCGCCAGGAACAGGACCTGACACCGGCACTCGTGCTTCAGGCGGAAGCTGCGACGCTGCGCGCTCGCCTTACCTTCCACTTGCGCAACAGCCATGGCAACAGTACGAACCATTGCAGGTAGCCCGCGATTCCGCAGGCTATGGACACCACCACCGCGTCCCACGCACCTGTCAAGCTAATCCCGAACCAACCTGCAAGAGTCCCGGCGACGAAGACAGCAGGCCAGCCAAGCGGGGCCGCCAAGACAAGCATGACGAGTCCATGACCGAGCAATATCTCGCCCTGAAGGATCTTGTCCGGCTGGTCGAGGTACAGAAGCACCGTCCTGATCGACAGTGCCACGACCACGCCGAACCAGAGCAAGGCCAGCAGCTGCTTCTTGGGCATGGTTAACGCCTCGCGCAGCGCCGTTCGCAGGTGTGAACGATCCGCCAAGTGTATTCCTGGCAATCCTCCCCCTTGGGGCCGACGGCGTACCACTCGCGGTGCGGCTTCTTGAGCTCGTTGGCGATACAGGTCTCGATGCAACTGTCTTCATCCCACCGGCGTTCGCACGAGTCCGGCCGGAAGTAGTCCTTGTCTGGCGGCGTCGGCTTGCCAGAGCTTCCTTCCTTGATGTTCTGAACCACACCATCCGTAGATGCTGTAGTGCTGCCGCACGTCATGTTGCCGGGGCCACCTCGCCTCGGCAGGTTGCACGAAGCCAGGCCGGACGGCATCCTGGTCGCGCGCACTGAACGCGTCAATGCGGTGCCGCCGGACGCTCACCCATGGCAACCTTGGCCACCGACGCACCCGGCAATTCGCACTCGGCCACAACCTGCGCCTTGAGCTCAGCGCTGTGGTTGCGCCGAACCCGCTTCTTCTCCGTGTCCATCGTGTCCAGCATGAACTGAGCGTGGACAGCATCGTTGATCGGTCACGGCCTCGGCTCAAGATGGAATGGCTGGACGCTCACGCCCAAGCGGCCTATCGGGTTCATCAACCCCGAGGTCAAGAGCAGCAAGAAGACCTCGGGGTCAAAAGGCAAGACCTGACCCCGAAGTCCCCGACCCCGAAGTCCCCGAGCCCCACGATAGCCGCTCAGTTGGTCTCTATTTGCTGGACTTCCAACGTCACGAGCAAATCACGTGCATCAAATAGCAGCGTTAGCTTTGTAGATCGATCTGCTATGCCGTGGCGAGACACCCGAGCATAGTCATCACGCCTGGCGCTGGATGTGGTGGGCACACCGAGAGCTTGGCGCACTTTGGATCGACTGTCGCCAAGCTTGATACCAGAGTCGATTCCGGTGCCCACTGCGCCCAAAGACGGTCTCCGACAGACCCTGCCAATCCACGGATCCAGCGGCGTAGTCATTGCCTGCCATTCAATAGCTGCAAGTACCCCTCCTTCGGCAGAGCCGAAGAAGGACAGGACAACACGAACGTTTGAGCCTTCGGCGCTACGCAGCAAATAGCAGAGTTGACGGGGGTCACCTCCATCGCCGGTGACGTGATACGTCGGGCCAAGCAGTCGCTGAGTCACGTCTTGCCAAGTCGTCTCCCCAACGACAAGCGGCCTAGCGGACAGGCGTTGTTCGGGCCACTCGAACTTCGTTCTCCGTGAGGCGCTTGTGCTATCGGCGGCATTGGCGCCGGACACGGCGGAGACAAGCGCCAGGGCTGTGATCAAGTGCAGCGGTAGTGGCCTCCCGTTAGTTGACACAGAACACCTCGCCAAGCGGAATGCTTCTTCGATCAGCGCCGGGCATGATCGGGCAGCCTTCTGAGGCTGTGCCGGGCTTCGCGATGCTGTCGCCATGAATCAAGAAGGAGCCCAAGTCCCGATTGCCGTTGGTCGCATCGTTCTTGAACAGAGCCATGAGCCTCAAGCTGTAAGGACCGGTGCTGCCGTTCTCGATTCCAGTCACCTTGTAGCAACCCTTGGGCAGCGGCCCCTTCTTGAAGATATTCTGCGACCCAGGATTGTTCTTGTCGGCACCTGCACCGGCATAGCCCGTTCCCGAGGCGTAGTAATGTCCACTCGGGTCAAAGCAGCTATACGACCCCGTGCTCTGCGTCCAATTGCAGAGCAAGCCTGTGGGATCGATGTTGCTGACTGGGTTCCCATCGACATATGCATACGTATTGATCCCTCCGGCCAGCCCGATGGGATCGGATTGGACATACCGGCCCACCCCTGCATCGTAGTCGCGGTGCAGGTTGTAGTGCAGGCCGCTCTCGGCGTCGAAGTACTGTCCTGGCAGTCGCAGCGGGAGGTCCACCTCGGCCAGCCCGGTGGGGCTGCGCTGTGGGGCGTCGCTGCCGAAGGGCTCGCCCATCCAGTGCCAGCGCAGGCGGCCCGCGCGGTCGGAGGCCGCACGCGGCGCGCCCAGGTGGTCCGCGTGCAGGTGCAGCAACTGCTCGGGCAGCAGCGCTGGCGCGGCCGGGTTGCTGTGCACCATGGCCAGCGGCAGCTCGCCCAGCCAGATGTACTCGCGCACCGGCTGCCCGCTGCGGTCGTACTCGCCGAGCAGGCGTCCCTGCGCGTCGTGCACGAACACGAGCGTGCCCGCCGCGCCGGCGCCGCCATGCTTCCTGACGCGGCGGCCCTGGGCGTCGTGCGTGTATTGCGTGAGCGCGCCGCCGCGGCTGTAGCTGACCAGACGCCCGTCGAGTCCGTAGGCGAACTCTGCCGTCCCGGCGGGGGTGCTGATCTGCGTCGTGTTGCCCATCGCGTCGAAGAGCTGGCTGCGCGGCGCCAGGCTGGTGGCCAGCAGCCGGTTGCTGGTGCTGTCGATGGTGTACGTGTCGGCCTGGCCGCTCACGATGTCCTGTGTGCGGTTGCCGCTGGCGTCGTACTCGATCTGCCGGTCCGTGCCCCAGGCGATGATGCGCACCAGGCGCCCGACGTGGTCATAACCGAAGGCCTGGTCGAACTCCGTCCGTGGGGCGTGGGTGGCGGCATCCAGATGGGTGTAGGCCACAAGCCGCCCGGCAGCGTCGTAGCTCAGATCACGCCACACGGGGCCCAGGGTGGTGCGCACCAGCCGCCCGGTCTCGTCGCTCTGGCGCAGGTGGGCGCGCAGGCTGCCGTTGGCCAGCACCCAGCTCCAACCCGCCGGCGCGCCGAAGGGCGAGTGCACGATGCCGGTGATCAGTTCCACCGGCGTGCTCGTGGCGTCTCGTGACAGCGCCACCGAACTCAGCCGGCCTTGATCATGTCGCAGCCACAGCCTTCGGCCCGAAGGATAGGTGATGCCTGTGAGCCGACCGGCGTCGTAGTGCCACAGCACGGTATGGCCGAGGGCTTGCAGGTTCGCCCCGGGCGTCGGCAGCACTGTCTGAGAGAAGCGCGTCAGGCGTCCCTGCGCATCGTAGCCCCAGCGGTTGCTGGTTCTCGGCGCCTGTGACGAAGTCAGCCGCCCGACGCCGTAGGGCGTCTCGGGGCCGGCTTCGTCGTAGGCCCAGGTGTGGATGAGCGGGGTCTCGGAGCCGCGTGACCAGCTCGCCGAGCTCGGTCGCCCGAGTGCGTCGTGCACCCAGCTGGCGGTCACGCCACGGCTGTCGGTACGCTGGATGAGGAGACCGGCGGCGTCGTAGCGCATGGTGGCTTGACCCGTGTCAGGACTGGCCAAGCGCGTCATGTCTGCGAGGCCGTTGCGCGGTGTCTGCGTGACCAGGCCGCGAGGATCCGTCGTTGCCAGCACCGCGCCACGCCCGGTGGTCGACCAGCGCACCTCGCCACCGCCTGCGTCGGTGCTCAGCCGCCTGCGGTGCAGCCGGTCGACCTCGTGGCGCGTGGTGAACCCGAATCCGGGTGAGTTCCTGGCCTCGATGCGCCTCAGCGGGTTGCCTGCCGCGTCGTACTCGTGGTCGACGATCGGCATCGGCGACGCCGGGGGCTGCGGCTGCGCAGCTGCACCCGCGCAGAGCCAGGCCTGCCCGCAAAGCTGGAGTCCGAGAAAGCATGCCAGCATGCAAGCGGCTCTCATGGCTGCCCCTCCACCCGGTAGACGCGCCCGAGAGCGTCGTAGTGGCGGCTCAGCCTTCGCCACAGCGCGTGGTTCGCGTCCTTGAACGACTCGATCCTGGGGTTCCCGCGCTCGTCGAGCGTGTACTCGATACGGTTGCCCAGATGGTCGCGGACCTCGACGAGCTGGTGCGCAGCGTTGCGAATGAACTCCACCCCGCTCGTCCCGTCGGCTTCGATGACCCGCTCGACCGGGCCCAGTGGCGATTGCACGAAGGTCATGGTCTCGCCTGCCACGGACAACTCGACCAGCCGTCCCCGGGCGTCCCAGCGGCGGGCCGTGACAACACCGTTGGGGTCCACCTCAGACAGCGGCAAGCCGCGCAGGTCATACAGGGGATACAAGTATCGATGCCCGAGCGCGTTGTCAATCTGCGCCAAGTCGCCGGCCCAATGACCTGCGGCGTCAGAGCCGGTGCCCGAGAACTGGGTCACCGGATGGTAGGCATGGAGCACGGTGTCGTCGACATCGGTGCGTGGACCTCGCGAGCTCGAGACCTGACCGTGGTCGTTGTAGGTCCATCTCCGCACCCTGGGTGCGACCTGGGTGTCGACGGCAGCAGCCATGCCCAGCGTGCCCGTGGGGTCCAGCGTCGCCTGCTCCACCTGGCTGCACAACAGGGCCATGGGCTGTCCGTCCGGCAGTAACGCTGCACCAGGGGCGCAAGAAGCGGGCAGCCGCGCCCGTGTACGTGAGGTCTTGGGCGTGCCCAGCTCAACCAGGCTTTGCGCCGAACAGGCGGGGAAGAATTCTTCTCGGCGGCACTCTACTACTCAAGGTAGTATTGTCAGCGACACATCGACCAAGGACGCCTACCCTTGGCGACACTGACGATTGAGCTGCCGACCATGACCATCAGCGACGACGAACGCACCTTCTTTGCCGGCCTGGGCGAGCGCGTGACGCAACTGCGCAAGGCGCGCAAAATCACCCAGGTGCAACTGGCCCAGGCGCTGGGGGTGTCGCAGCAGACGGTGCAGTCCTACGAGGTCGGGCGCCGGCGCATCCCGGTGTCCACGCTGCGGCTGCTTGCCAAGATGCTTTCGGTGTCGCTCGATGAGTTGATGGCCGAGGGCGAGCACGCCGCGCGCAAGCGCGGGCCCGTGCCACAGGTGCAGCGGCAGCTGGAGCGCATCAGCCAGCTTCCCAAACCCAGGCAGCGCGCGGTGATGGACGTGATCGAGGCCTTGCTCGCGCAGCAGGGCCGCTGAACTCAGCAGCTAAGGAAGGGAAACCCGATGAACGCGGTGGTGTTCGAGCATGTGCCGGTGGCCGAGCTGCCGGAGAAGTGGCGCGCCAGGCTCGCCACGGCGGGCAGCGCCACGGTGACAGTGCGCATCGAGGCAGAGCCGCAGGGCGTGCAGGCTCAGGCCGAAGACTTCGCCAACGATCCGCTGTTCGGGATGTGGCGCGACCGCGAGGACATGGCCGACGTAGCCGGCCATGTGCGCAAGCTGCGCGCCTCGCGTTTCAACGACGACGGCACCAAGCGCGGCGACGCTTGATGGCCGCGATGCTGATCGACTCGGACGTGCTCGTGTGGCTCACGCGCGGGCATGTGGGCGCGGCCAAGCGGCTGCATGCGCTCGACCCCTGGCGCATCTCGACGGTGACCTACATCGAGCTCGCCCAGGGCTGCCGCGACAAGGCCGAACTCGCGCGGCTGAAGAAGGGGCTCGCCGCTCGGCACACCGAGATCGTGCCGATCACGCCGGCTGTCAGCGAGCGCGCGGCCGAGCTCATCGACAGCCTGGCGCTGTCGCACGGCATGCGGCTGGCCGATGCGCTCATCGGCGCCACCGCCATCGAGCTCGAAGCCACGCTCATCACGGCCAACGTCAAGCACTTCGCGGACGTCGCGGGACTCAGCATCGAGACCTTCGAGCCTTGATGCGACCACGCCGCGTGCACACGGCGCAAGAGACTCGATTCTCAGAACCACCCGACTCGAGCGAATACGCCAACATCGACCATGATCGCTACGGCACAGAGGCCAAGCAAGATCGGGCGAAGCGAAGCATAGCGACGTGGATCGACGGCATGCCGCACGAGGTGGAAGAGGCAGATGGCGAGCCCGGACAGGTTGCCGACCATCCATGTGATTTGCTGACCAGGCTTGCCCAGCATGATCGTCAGCCCCCATAGAGTCAGCAGGCAGAGCAGCACTGCCAACGCGCCCGCCTGCCAGTTCAGGGCTTGTGCCGGTAGCGTCTTGCCCGCTATCGCCAGGGCACCCGGAACCACCAGCGCAAGGCCGATTGACGTCCGTAGGCGAACTCTGCCGTCCCGGCGGGGGTGCTGATCTGCGTCGTGTTGCCCATCGCGTCGAAGAGCTGGCTGCGCGGCGCCAGGCGGGTGGCCAGCAGCCGGTTGCTGGTGCTGTCGATGGTGTACGTGTCGGCTTGGCCGGACGCGATGTCCAGCGTCTGCTGGTCGGTGCCCCCAGGTGTCAAGCGACAGCCGCCCGGTCTCGTCGCGCTGGCGCAGCTGGGCGCGCAGGCGGCCGTTGGCCAGCACCCAGCTCCAACCCGCCGGCGCGCCGTAGGGCGCGTGCACGATGCCGCTGATCAGCTCCACCGGCGTGCTGGTGGCGTCTCGTGACAGTGCCACCGAAGTCAGCCGGCCGACGGGTCGTGCACCCAGCTGCCGGTCACGCCATGCCTGCCGGTACGCCAGGAGAGGAGACCGGCGGTGTCGCAGCGCAGGGTGGCCAGGCCAGTGTCAAGGCTGGCGATTCGCGTCATGTCTGCAAGGCCGTTGCGAGGTGTCTGCCTGACCAGGCCGCGAGGATCCATCGTCGCCTGCACGGTGCCACGACCGATGGTCGGCGATCGGCATCGGCGCGCCGGGGGCTGCGGCTGCGCGGCCACGTCCGCCCAGTGCCCGTCTGCCCGGCGTGTCGGAGTGCGGCCGAAGTTGCCAGCATGCATGCGGCTCTCATGGATGCCCCTGCACCCGGCAGACGCGGCCGAGAGCGTCGCAGTGACGGCTCAGCCTTCGCCGCGGCGCGTGGTTCGCGTCGTTGACCGACTCGGCCCTGGGGTCGCTGCGGCAGCCTCCGCCCGGACTGCCCCCAGGGGCGAACCTACAGCAGCCGCAATGGGGCGCGCATCATCCCGCTGGGGGACGGAGCCCAGGGTCCGGGATCACTCGGCCCGATCGCGACCCGGCAGCCCGCCGTGGCCGCTGCCGAGGGGCGCATCCCCTCGCGCGCCGGCCCGCTGCCGCTCGCCTCAGCGCCCGGTGATCGGCGTCGCCAGGGCGGCGTGCGCGGCGGCCAGGCGGGCCACCGGCACGCGGAAGGGCGAGCAGCTGACGTAGTCCAGCCCGATGCGGTGGCAGAAGTCGATGCTGGCCGGGTCGCCGCCATGTTCGCCGCAGATGCCCACCTGCAGCCCGGGGCGGCGCTTGCGGCCGAGCTGCACGCCCATTTCCATCAGCACGCCGACGCCGGCCTGGTCGAGCGTGGCAAACGGGTTGCGAAGCAGGATGCCCTTGCCGAGGTACTCTGTCAGGAAGCCGGTCTCGGCGTCGTCGCGCGAAATGCCGAAGGTGGTCTGCGTGAGGTCGTTGGTGCCGAAGCTGAAGAATTCGGCGTACTCGGCGATGCGCTCGGCGGCCACCGCGGCACGCGGCACCTCGATCATGGTGCCGAACTCGTAGGCGACGCGCGCGCGCTGCTCCTTCAGCACCTTCTTCGCTTCGTCCTCGAGCAGTTCGCGCTCGACCCTGAGCTCGGTGGAGACCGCGGTCAGCGGGATCATGATCTTCGGCCTGACCTTGACGCCGCGCCTGGCGCAGGCGCAGGCGGCCTCGAAGATGGCGCGCACCTGCATGCGCACCAGCGAAGGCATGTGGATGCCCAGGCGCACGCCGCGCAGGCCCAGCATGGGGTTCTGCTCGCGCATGGCTTCCACGGCTTCCAGCATCTGCTGCTTGTCGGCAAGCGCGGCCGCCAGCGCGGCAGCCTCGGTGCCGCCGGCATCGTCGTGCAGGCGCTGGCGCGTGGCCAGCTCCGTCACCGCCTTCTGCAGTTCGTCGTGGCTGGGCAGGAACTCGTGCAGCGGCGGGTCGATCAGGCGGATGGTCACCGGCAGGCCGTCCATCGCCGTGAACAGGCCCTCGAAGTCGGCGCGCTGAAAGGGCAGCAGTGTCTGCAGGGCCTTGTCCCTTGTCGCATCGTCGCGCGCCAGGATCATGCGCTGCACCTGAGGCAGGCGGTCGGTCTCGAAGAACATATGCTCGGTGCGCACCAGGCCGATGCCCTGGGCACCATAGGCACGGGCCCGTTCGGCGTCGCGCGGGTAGTCGGCGTTGGCCCACACCCCCAGGCGGCGGATGCGGTCGGCCCACTTCAGCAGCTCGAGCAGGTGCGGGTCCTTGAAGTCCGGGATCACGGTCTCGAGCTCACCGGCGTAGACCTCACCGGTGGTGCCGTCCAGCGACACGAGGTCGCCTTCGCGGAAGACGCGGCCGCCGACCCTGAACTCGCGCCGGTCGGTGTCGACCTCCATCGACAGCACGCCCACCACGGCGGGCTTGCCGAACTGTCGCGCCACCAGCGCGGCGTGGCTGGTGCGGCCACCGCGGCTGGTCAGGATGCCACGCGCCGCGAGCATGCCGTGCACGTCGTCGGGCTTGGTCTCGGGCCGCAC
>Ga0209573_1003067_pt1 | contig 19420 bp, 15 predicted proteins | sample TNRBio252014_DNA_FD_185870 | JGI IMG/M metagenome (GOLD analysis project Ga0209573, IMG submission 185870) | Wastewater treatment Type I Accumulibacter community from EBPR Bioreactor in Madison, WI, USA - TNR Reactor_6/25/2014_ DNA (SPAdes)... | ecosystem: Engineered > Bioreactor > EBPR >...
TTTGGGCAGGCAAAACCACAGAGGTCAAGGGCTTCTTCTACCGATCAGGGTTGTACCCTCAGGGTGGGATCAAGCTCACTCAACCTCTGGGAGGCAGTTCATCACCACCCCCGCCAAGATACAAGGGCGCCGGGCGCTGCAAACCCGGTTCGGGTGCTTTCCCAAAAAAATAAAACGGATTCAGTTGAATTCAAGCTAACCGGCGCCAGTTGGGTGTGGGTCTACGACGGACTGACCTCGGCGATCCAGGTCCGGCATTATTCCCTCAAGACCTTGGACGCCTATCGAATCTGGACCCGGAAATTTCAGACCTATACTCAAAGCAAGGCCCCCCGGTTGGTGTCGATGGACGATGTCAAAGAATTCTTGAGTTTTCTGGCGGTGACCAAAAAGGTCGCAGCCTCCAGCCAGAACCAAGCCTTTAATGCCTTGCTGTTTTTATTCAGGCATGTCCTGGAAAAGGACTTTAGCAAAGTTGAGGGCGTGGTGCGCGCCAAGCGCAAGCCCTATATCCCGGTAGTCTTGGCGCGGGATGAAGTAGACCGCATTATCGCCCGGCTTGATGCGCCCTACGCGCTGGTGGTGAAATTACTGTATGGGTGCGGCTTGCGACTGTTCGAGTGCTTGCAACTGCGGGTGCAGGATTTGAATTTTGCGATGCGGGTATTGACCGTGCATGACGGCAAAGGTCAGAAGGATCGCACGGCGCCGTTGCCGGAGGCGCTGGTTCCCGAACTGCAAGCCCAACTGGAGCGAGTCGCGCAGGGGCATGAGGCGGACTTGGCCGTCGGCTATGCGGGGACGTTTTTACCTGCCGCGCTGGGAGAAAAATACCCACGAGCGGCTAAAGAACTACCGTGGCAGTGGTTGTTTCCAGTCATCAAGCTGACGTTGACGCCGGACACCCAGGAGTATCGGCGCTATCATTTGCACGAAACCCTGGTGCAAAAGGCGATCAAGGACGCGGTGCACCGCACCCGGATTCCCAAGCGGGCCTCGGCGCACACCTTTCGCCACAGCTTCGCCAGCCACTTGTTACAGGCGAACTACGACATTCGCACTACTCAAACGCCATGCCCACCGATCAACTCTTTACCCTCCACGCCCCGTTCCAACCCGCCGGCGACCAGCCGGAGGCGATCCGTCAACTGGTTGCAGGTCTCAACGACGGTCTGGCCCATCAAACGCTGCTCGGCGTGACCGGCAGCGGCAAAACCTTCGCTATGGCGCACGTCATTGCCGCCGTGCAACGTCCGGCGCTGGTGCTGGCCCCGAACAAGACCCTGGCGGCGCAGTTGTACGGCGAGATGAAGGCGTTTTTCCCGGAAAACGCCGTGGAATATTTCGTCTCATACTACGACTATTACCAGCCGGAAGCCTACGTCCCTTCCTCGGATACCTATATCGAGAAGGATGCTTCAATCAACGAGCACATCGAGCAAATGCGCCTGTCGGCAACCAAAGCCATTCTGGAACGGCCCGATACCATCACTGTCGCCACGGTGTCGGCGATCTACGGTCTCGGTGATCCCGACTGGTACATGAAAATGATCCTGCACCTGGTGCGTGGCGAAAAGGTCGATCAACGGGCCATTCTGCGCCGGCTGGCGGATTTGCAGTACACCCGCAATGACCTGGAACTGGCGCGCGGCGCGTTCCGGGTGCGCGGCGAGATCATTGACATCCATCCCGCTGAATCGGATCAGGAAGCGCTGCGGGTGGAACTGTTCGACGATGAGATCGAGTCGCTCAGCCTGTTCGATCCGCTCACCGGCAAGATGCTGCACAAGCTGCCGCGCTACACGGTGTATCCCAAAACGCATTACGTCACCCCGCGCGAACAGCTTTTGCAGGCCGTGGACCGGATCAAGGATGAATTGCGCGAGCGACTGGCCGAGATGCGCGCCGCCGGCAAGCTGCTGGAAGCGCAACGGCTGGAACAGCGCACCCGTTTCGATCTGGAAATGATTCTGGAGCTGGGTTATTGCAGCGGCATCGAGAACTATTCCCGCTACCTGTCCGGGCGCGAGGCCGGCGAGCCGCCGCCGACCCTGTTCGATTACCTGCCGCCGGACGCGCTGATCGTGATCGACGAAAGCCATGTCACCGTGCCGCAGTTGGGGGCAATGTACAAGGGCGACCGTTCCCGCAAGGAAACCCTGGTCGACTACGGTTTCCGGCTGCCCTCGGCGCTGGACAACCGGCCCTTGCGCTTTGACGAATTCGAGCGACTCAGCGGCCAAACCCTGTTCATTTCCGCCACGCCCGGCCCGTTCGAACTGGATCGCTCCGGCGGTGCGGTGGTGGAACAGGTGGTGCGCCCGACCGGGCTGGTCGATCCCGAAACCGAAGTGCGCCCGGCCTTGCAGCAGGTCGATGATCTGCTGGGCGAAATCCGCGAGCGGGTGAAGGTGCAGGAGCGGGTGCTGGTCACCACGCTGACCAAGCGCATGGCCGAGGATTTGACCGGGTATCTGGCCGAAAACGGGGTCAAGGTGCGCTACCTGCACGCGGATGTAGACACAGTGGAGCGGGTGGAGATCATCCGCGACCTGCGGCTGGGAACATTCGACGTACTGGTGGGGATCAATCTGTTGCGCGAAGGGCTGGATCTGCCGGAAGTGTCGCTGGTGGCGATTCTCGATGCCGACAAGGAAGGCTTCCTGCGTTCGGAACGCTCGCTGATTCAGACCATCGGCCGCGCCGCCCGCCACCTGCGTGGCAAGGCGATTCTCTACGCCGACCAAATCACCGGTTCCATGCGCCGGGCGCTGGAAGAAACTGAACGGCGCCGCGCTAAACAGCGGGCCTACAACGTGACCCACGGCATCACCCCGCGCGGCATCCAGAAGGCCGTGGCTGACATCCTGGAAGGCGCTTATCCGGGCGCACCGGTTCCGGCCGCCCAGTATGCGCAAGTCGCTGAGGAAACCGCCGCCTACATCCGTGAATCGCCGGCGGCGCTGGCCAAGAAGATCAAGCAGTTGGAACAGGCCATGTACCGCCATGCCCGCGATCTGGAATTTGAAGAAGCGGCGAAACTGCGTGATGAAATTCAGCGCATTCGCCAGTTCGGGCTGGGTGTTCCGGTAAGCGAGTAGCGAGTAGCGAGTAGCGAGTAGCAAGTAGCAAGTAGCAAGTAGCGAGTGGTCAGTAAGAACATCTCGCTACTTGCTATCTCGCTATTTCCCTATGTCGCGGTCTCTTCAGCAACGACGTGGGCGTGCTCCATGGCGACCCGTGATGCTTTGCGCCCGGACAGCCAGGTGAAGAACATCGGAATGAAAATCGTGGCGATGAAGGTCGCCGCCAGCATCCCGCCGAATACGCCAGTGCCCATCGAGCGGCGGGCGGCGGACCCGGCCCCGGTGGAAATGACCAGCGGGAACACGCCCAGAATGAACGCCAGCGAGGTCATGACAATCGGGCGCAGCCGCAGCCGCGCGCCTTCCAGCGCCGCATCCAGAACGCCCATCCCCTCCGCCTGTTTCTGCGCGGCGAATTCCACAATCAGAATGGCGTTCTTCGACGCCAGTCCGATCAACACCACCAGGCCGATCTGGAAATAGATGTCATTCGGCATCCCCCGGATCATCACCGCCGCCAGTGCGCCGAACAGAGCGAACGGCACCGCCAGAATCACCGCCAGTGGCAACGACCACTTCTCGTACTGAGCCGCCAGAATCAGGAACACCATGATGATGCCGAAACCGAAGGCCACGGCGGAGGTTGAACCGGTGCGCTTTTCCTGAAAGGCCTGGCCGGTCCAGGCCAGTTCATAACCGGCGGGCAGCGTCTCTCTGGCCACCTCCTCGACAATCCGGATTGCGTCGCCGGTGCTGATATTAGGCAGCGAGTTACCCAGCACTTTGGCCGCCAGGAACCCGTTGAAGCGCTCCAGTTGTTCCGGGCCGACGATGGGCTGGACCGTGATCAGCGCCGAAACGGGAATCATCGCGCCCTTGGCGGAGCGCACATACACTTGGCCCAGATCCTCCGGATCGGCGCGGAAAGAGGCGTCCGCCTGGAGTTGCACCCGATAGGTGCGGCCGTTGGTGAAGTTGAAATCATTCACATACAGCGCGCCCATGGTGGCCTGGAGCGTCTGGTACACATCGGAGACCGGGATGCCTAGGGAAATCGCCTTCGCCTCGTCCACTTCAACATATAGTTGGGGCGCAGTGGGACGGAAAAACGTATTGATCCCGGTCAGTTCCGGGCGCTTCTTCAGTGCGTCCACGAAGGGCTGAATCACCCCCGCTAGTTTCCGGGGATCGCTGTCGCCCAAGGCCTGGATATAGGCTTCGAAGCCGCCCGCCGCGCCTAATCCCCGAATCGCCGGCGGGTTAAACACCAGCCCCAGCCCATCCGGCAGCCGCATCCCCAGGCCCATGAATTTCTTGGCCAGATCGTCAGCAACGGCGGTGCGTTCATCCCAGTCCTTCAGGGGCACAAAGACGGTGCCCGCACTGGTTTTCTGGCCGCCGCCGATCAAATCATTACCCGCAATGACAAAGACCCGGTCAACCGCCGGATCCTGGATGAGCATCTGCTGAAATTGCTGACCTGCGGCCTGGGTGCGTTGCAGGCTGGCGCCATCCGGCAACATCAGGGCGCTGATCAAATACCCTTGATCTTCGGACGGCACGAAACCGCCGGGTACCGCGCGGAACAGGAAGATGCAACCGCTGATGACCAAGGTAAAAGCGACAGTGCCGATGATGCGATGGTGCAACGTGAGATTCACCGTGCGGGTGTAGGAGCGGGTGAACCACTCGAACAGCCGGTTGAAGGGCCGGAACAGCTTCGACTCTTCATGTTGAGTCTTGAGCAGCAACGCGCACAGGGCTGGAGTGAGCGTCAGCGCGACGACACCCGACAGCACGACCGAGATCGCTACCGTCACGGCGAACTGCTGGTAGAGCTTGCCGGCGATGCCGCCGAGGAAGCTCACCGGGATAAACACCGCGCACAGCACCAGCACGATGGCCACCACCGCACCGGAAACTTCCCGCATGGCTTCGATGGCCGCTTCCATGGGCGGCAGTTTCTGTTCGGACATCAGCCGCTCGACGTTTTCCAGCACCACGATGGCGTCGTCCACCACGATGCCAATCGCCAGCACCATGGCAAACAGGGTCAGGGTATTGATGGAAAAACCCAGCGCCCACAACCCGGCGAACGTGCCAATCAGCGAGACCGGCACCGCCACCATCGGAATCAGCGTGGCTCGCCAGCTTTGCAGGAACAGATAAACCACCGCCACCACCAGCAGCAGCGCCTCCACCAGGGTTTTCACCACTTCCCGGATCGAGGCGTCAACAAACTTGGTGGTGTCGAAGGGGATGACGTAATCGACGCCGGAGGGGAATTTCTGTTTCAATTCATCGAGCCGGGTGCGAACCGACTGGGCGACATCCAGGGCGTTGGCGCCGGACTGGAGGAAAATGCCGATGCCAATCACCGGTTTACCTAGCAATTGCGTGGATGCATCGTAATTCTGCGCCCCCAGCTCGATGCGGGCGATGTCCCGCAAGCGCAGCACCCCGCCGGAACCTTCAGCCCGGACGATAATATCGCCGAACTGTTCGGGAGACAGGAGCCGGCCCTTGGCGGTCACGGTGTATACCAGTTGCTGACCCTCGGGAGCGGGTTCCTGACCGATCTTGCCGGCGGCGTTCTGCCGGTTCTGGGCGGTGATAGCTTGAGTGACGTCGGTGGTGGTGATGCCCAACTGGGCCATGCGGTCGGGCTTGAGCCACACGCGCATGGAATAATCCTTCGCGCCGAAAATCTGTGCATCGCCGACGCCGGGCAGGCGTTTCAGGTCATCGAGTACATTCGCCAGCGCGTAGTTGGACAGATACAGAGCGCTTCGGCTGTTATCCGGCGAGATGAGGGTGGTGACCATCAAAATATCGTTGGAGCGCTTCTGTACGCTGACCCCGTACTGGCGCACGACATCCGGCAGCCGGGGTTCAGCGATTTTGACCCGGTTGTTCACATTCACCGTGGCCATATCGATATTGGTTCCTACCTCGAAGGTCGCGGTAATGACGATCTGGCCGTTGGATGCCGCCGAGGAACTGAAATAGAGCAGTCTTTCGACGCCGGAAAGCTGTTCTTCAATCGGCGCGGCCACAGTCCGGATCAAGGTTTCAGCGGAAGCGCCCGGATAGGTCGCGGTAATGATCACCGTTGGCGGCGTAATGTCCGGGTACTGGGCGATGGGCAACACCCGCGCCGCCATCAGTCCGGCGATGACGATGATGATGGAGATGACAGAGGCGAAAATCGGTCGATGGATGAAAAATCGGGACATGGGCGCTCCGCTTAACTCTTACGCTCGGCGGGAGTCGTCGAGGGCGTTGCTGGAGTGGGCGGCGCGCTCTTGCCGTCCGAGGCTGCGCCGGGCGCGGGTTGCGGCGGATGCGGAGCGACCGACGCGCCGGGGCGCAGCTTCATCAGATTGTCCACGATCACCTGATCCCCGGCCTGGAGTCCGCCGAGAATCACCCAGTCCTTGCCTTGCCATGACCCCACCTGCACCGGACGGGGCGCCACCTTGTTTTCGGCATCCGCCACGAACACCAGATAGCCCTGTTCGGTTTGCGCTACCGCCGCCTGAGGCACCAGAAACACCCCTTCCCGTTCACCCGCCAGAATCCGGGCGCGGACAAACTGGCCCGGTAACAGCGCGCCGTCGGAATTTTTGAACTCGGCGCGAAACTGCTGCGTGCCCAGGGTTGCATCGATGCTGCTGGACAGGAAATTGAGCTGGCCTTTCAGGGGATAGATCGAGCCATCCGGCAACTTCAATTCAACCCCGGTCACGGTCTTTTGGGTCAGGCGCCCCCCCGGCAGGCGCGCCATGTCGCTCTCGGAAAGGCTGAAGCGCACCCACATGGGATTGGACTGGTGGATCGATGTCAACAGGCTTTCATCCCCCGTCGAGATCAGATTTCCTTCCGATTTGACGGCGCGGCTGGAAATCCCGGCCACCGGCGCGGTGACGGTGGTGTAGGACAGATTCAATTCCGCCTGATGCACGGCGGCTTCCGCCGATTGCTGTTCGGCTCGGGCCATGGCGTTCACGGAGACCGCGTCGTCATAGGTCTTGCGGCTGATGTACTGCTTGTCCAGAAGTCCCTGGAAACGCGCCTCTTCCCGCGCCGCCTGTTCGACCTTGGCCCTGGTTTCGGCCAGGTTGGCGCGGGCCTGGGCCAGGGCGATTTCATAAGGCTTCCGATCAATCTGGAACAGCGGCTGTCCCGCTTTCACGGGCGCGCCTTCCTGATAGAGCTGCTTGACCAGGATGCCGCCGACCTGGGCGCGGACTTCGGTTTCTTTCGCGCCTTCCGTCTGCGCCATAACTTCGACGGTGATCGGAACCCGGGTTGGCTGCATGGCGATAACCGTCACCGGCAGGGGCGGTGGGGCGGCGGGAGGCGTATTGCGCGCATCGGCTCCGGATTTTGAACAGCCGGAAACCAGCGCAACCAGTAAAGCAAGGCTGTAGAGCCAGGGGCGCAACCCGAGGGGACGGCCCGGCGGGATTTGAGTGCGGAACACGGTGATCTCCAAATTCAGCGGCAGTTGCATGATTATATACAATCGTGTATGTATGTAAAGAACTCACTGCCAGATTCAGCCGGAAGTCCATTGTATGGCCCGAAAAACGAAGGAAGAGGCGGAGCGCACCCGTCAACAGATTATTCAGGCCGCTCGCCAGGTGTTCCACGCCTGCGGCGTGAGCCGCACCTCGCTGGAAAACATCGCCAAGGCGGCGGGCGTAACGCGCGGCGCGGTTTACTGGCATTTCGCCAACAAGGCGGATGTGTTCTTCGCCCTGCGGGAACAGGCGTCAGTTCCCCTATTGAACCGGCTCGATGGCCTATTGCTGGCGGAAGGGCTTGCCGATCCCCTGGAGGGCATCGAACAGGCGTTGAACGAGTTCTTTCGTACTCTGGAGGAACACCCTGATGTACGGCAGATTTTTGAGATCATGGCTTCGCGCTGCGAATACGTTGACGAGTTCGCCACGGTGCAGGCCGAAGTCAACAAACCCGCGCTGGAGTTCCTCGGCAAGGTGGAGATCGCCTACCGTCGCGCACGGGAACGGGGCGTGCTGCGTCCCGGTCTGGAACCCCAGACCGTAGCGCTCGATACCTGGGCTTTCGCCTGTGGGCTATTCCATCATCTGCTGGCCGGTTGCCCTGATGAAGCCTGGCGGCGGCAAATTCCCGAGATGATCGCCGCCCATATCGCGCTGCGCCGCTAGCCCGGTCATCTGAGCGGGAACAGTTCAGGAGTAGCGGACGCCGCGCGCCCTGATGGAAAAAATGCGCGTATCCCCTTGCCAACATCGCAACCATTCGCTACTCTTCCGCGCCTATCGCTTAGGCGCGTAGCTCAGTTGGTTAGAGCACCACCTTGACATGGTGGGGGTCGTTGGTTCGAGTCCAATCGCGCCTACCAGACTTTTGTGAGTTGCAACGCCCAGTTCAATCGCTGTAAGCAAGGGCGCGCCTTCCTTCCAAAAGAAGGGTTTCAGGCGCGCCCTTTGCTATTTAGCCTCAAGTGAATTCAACGGATCGAGAGAATTACAGCAATGCCGGTCATTACGCTTCCCGATGGCAGCCAGCGGGTCTTCGAGAATCCCGTCAGCGTTCGTGAAATCGCCGCCGCGATAGGTTCCGGCCTGGCCAAGGCCGCGCTGGCCGGCAAGGTGGATGGCCGGCTGGTGGACACGGCGCATGTCATCGAACAGGACGCTCATCTGACGATCCTCACCGAGCGCGACCCGGAAGGACTGGAGATCATCCGCCATTCCAGCGCCCATTTGCTGGCGCACGCGGTCAAGCAGCTTTATCCGACTGCGCAGGTCACCATCGGTCCGGTGATCGAGAATGGCTTTTACTACGATTTCGCCTACGAGCGCCCCTTCACCCCCGACGATCTGGAACGGATTCAGGCGCGGATGGAGGAACTGGCGGCGCGGGATATTCCGGTCTCCCGCTCGGTGATGCCGCGCGACGAAGCCGTGACCTTCTTCCGTCAGATGGGCGAGGACTACAAGGCGCAAATTATCGCGGATATCCCGGCTGACCAGGCTATTTCGCTGTACCGGCAGGATGATTTCATCGATCTTTGTCGCGGCCCGCATGTGCCTTCCACCGGCAAGCTCAAAGCCTTCAAGCTGATGAAGGTGGCGGGCGCCTACTGGCGCGGCGATTCCCGCAACGAGATGCTCCAGCGCATCTACGGCACCGCCTGGCTGGACCAGAAGGCGCTGAAAGCCTACCTGCACCGGCTGGAGGAAGCGGAAAAGCGTGACCATCGCAAGGTCGGCAAGGCGCTGGATTTATTTCACGTTCAGGAAGAAGCGCCCGGCATGGTGTTCTGGCACGACCGGGGCTGGCGCATCTACGTCGAGGTGCAAAACTACATCCGCCAAGTGCTGCGCGAGCACGGCTATCAGGAAGTCCACACCCCGCAGATCGTGGATCGCAGTCTGTGGGAGCGCTCCGGGCACTGGGAAAAATTCCGCAACGACATGTTTACCACCGCGTCGGAAAACCGCGACTACGCGGTCAAACCGATGAACTGCCCCTGCCACATCCAGATCTACAACCAGGGATTGCGAAGTTACCGCGACCTGCCGCTGCGCATGGCCGAGTTTGGCTCCTGCCACCGCAACGAGCCGTCCGGCACTCTGCATGGGCTGATGCGGGTGCGCAACTTCGTCCAGGACGACGCCCACATTTTCTGCACCGAAGAGCAGATTCAGGCTGAGGTCTCGGCGTTCATGGACCTGCTGTTCCGGGTCTACGCCGATTTCGGCTTCAACGAGGTGCAACTGGCGCTGTCCACCCGGCCCGATCAGCGGGTCGGCAGCGACGAGGTCTGGGACAAGGCCGAAAAGGCGCTGGAACTGGCGCTGAACCGCACCGGTCAGCCGTGGACGCTCAAACCCGGTGAAGGCGCATTTTACGGGCCGAAGATTGAATTCGTGCTGCGCGACTGCCTGGACCGGCTGTGGCAATGTGGCACTATTCAGGTGGATTTTTCCATGCCGGGCCGGCTCGATGCCCACTATATCGCCGAAGATGGCGGCAAGCGCGTACCGGTCATGCTGCACCGGGCGATCCTGGGTTCGCTGGAGCGCTTCATCGGTATCCTGATCGAACAGTACGCGGGCGCGCTGCCCGCCTGGCTGGCGCCGGTGCAGGCGGTGGTGCTCGATATCACCGACCATCAGGCCGACTATGCCGCGCAAATCGAAAAATCCCTTATGCAACAAGGTTTCCGGGTTACGGCTGACTTGAGAAACGAGAAAATCGGCTTTAAAATCCGCGAGCACACGTTGCAGCGCGTTCCGTATCTGCTGGTCGTTGGCGACCGGGAAATGGCAACGGATACTGTGGCGGTGCGTACCCGCACGGGTAACGACCTGGGCATTATGCGGTTGACCGCTTTTGTGGAACGGCTGCAAACCGATATTGCCCGGCGCGGGCGGACCGAATAACCACTGGAGGAAAGCAACATCGCCGCGAACAATGAACTCCGGCTCAATGACGAAATCACCGGGCGCGAAGTGCGCCTGATTGATCAGGAGGGTGAGCAGGCGGGCGTCGTCCTTTTGACGCACGCCCGACGGATGGCAGAGGAAGCCGAACTGGATTTGGTGGAAATCTCCCCGAACGCCAAACCGCCGGTTTGCCGCATCATGGATTATGGCAAGTACCGGTTCGACCTGGCCAAAAAACAGAGTGAGGCGAAGAAAAAACAGAAGCAAATCCAGGTCAAGGAAATCAAGTTTCGTCCAGGGACGGACGAAGGGGACTATCAGGTCAAACTGCGCAACCTGATCCGGTTCCTGAGTGAAGGCGATAAAGCCAAGGTGACGCTGCGGTTTCGGGGCCGCGAAATGGCGCACCAGGATTTGGGCATCAGCCTCCTCAAGCGCGTCGAAGACGACCTTGCTCCCTATGGCGTGGTGGAACAGCGGCCCCGGATGGAAGGGCGGCAGATGGTCATGACCATCGCGCCCATCAAGAAAAAATAACTCCCTCCGAACCGGGCTGGCGGTTTCCGTCTCTGGCGCGCGCCGGGGTTGGCCCATTCATTTACCTTTTGCAATCGCGGAGTCAGCAATGCCCAAGATGAAAAGCAATCGCGGCGCGGCCAAGCGTTTCAGCCGCACCGGGTCCGGCAAGTTCAAGTGTTCCCACTCGCACCTCCGGCACATCCTCACTAAAAAGACCACCAAGCGGAAGCGCCAATTGCGCGGGACCACGATCGTCGCAGCGGTGGATACCCCGGCAGTGCGCCGGATGCTGCCCTACGGTTGAACGCCGGACTGGAGAGATAATGTCATGTCCCGAGTAAAACGCGGCGTTACCGCCCACGCTCGTCACAAGAAGGTTCTGAAACAGGCCAAGGGTTACTACGGCGCCCGCAGCAAGATCTACCGGGTGGCCAAGCAGGCCGTGATCAAGGCCGGCCAGTACGCCTACCGCGACCGCCGCCAGAAAAAGCGCGAATTCCGGGCGTTGTGGATCGTCCGCATCAACGCCGGCGCCCACGAGAACGGGCTGTCCTACAGCCGGCTGATCAACGGCCTGAAACTCGCCGCCATCGAGGTCGACCGCAAGGTGCTGGCGGATCTGGCGGTGTTCGACAAGCCGGCGTTTGCTGAGCTGGCCAGCCGCGCCAAGATCGCCCTCGGCATGGCCTGAGCCATCCACTGGGCCGGGATTCCGGTTCAGTGGCGTCCGTGATTCCCAACGGGGAACGGCTGAACTCCCTTATTTTTTGAAATTTAGCCCTTATCCCCTTCGTTCGCCTGCTGACGAGCGCGGGGAGTGAAGGGCTACCTTGTTGTTGGAGAAACCGTGAGCGTGGATGCATTGCCCGAATTACTGCAAACCGCCCAAGCCCTTATTGCCGGAGTGGGCGACCTCGCCGCTCTGGATCAGGCGCGCGTGCATTATCTGGGCAAGAAAGGCGTTCTGACCGAGCGCCTCAAGGAACTGGGCAAGCTGCCCGCTGAACAGCGACGCGACGCCGGTCAGGCGATTAACGAGGCCAAGCAGGCGCTGGAAACCGCCATTGCCGCGCGCAAGATGCAACTGGAAGCGCTGGCGCTGAACGCCCGGCTGGCGAGCGAGGCCCTGGACGTGACCCTGCCGGGACGCGGTCAGGCTCCGGGCGGTTATCATCCGCTCAGCCGCACCCTGGCTCGCATCGAGGCGTTCTTCGCCGGCATCGGTTTCGCGGTCGCCGAAGGGCCGGAAGTGGAAGATGATTTTCGCAATTTCGAGGCCCTGAACATTCCGCCGCACCACCCGGCGCGGGCGATGCACGACACCTTCTACTTCGACGCCCACACCCTGTTGCGCACGCACACGTCGCCAGTGCAAATCCGGGTGATGGAACAGCAGGCCCCGCCGGTGCGCGTGATTGCGCCAGGGCGGGTCTATCGTTGCGATTCCGACGTAACCCACAGCCCGATGTTTCATCAGGTCGAAGGGTTGCTGGTGGACGAGGACGTGAGCTTCGCGGATCTGAAGGGGGTGCTGGACGATTTCCTGCGCGGGTTTTTTGAGCGCGATCTGGCGGTGCGGTTCCGGCCTTCCTATTTCCCGTTCACCGAACCGTCGGCTGAAGTGGATATTCAGTGCGTGATCTGCGGCGGCGCAGGTTGCCGGGTGTGTAAACAGAGCGGCTGGCTGGAGGTGCTGGGCTGCGGCATGGTGCATCCAGCGGTGTTTGCGAAGGTGGGCATCGACAGTGAGCGCTATACCGGTTACGCCTTCGGCATGGGCGTCGAGCGGTTGACCATGCTGCGTTATGGCGTGAATGATCTGCGGCTGTTTTTTGAGAATGATCTGCGCTTCCTGGGGCAGTTCCAATAGCTAACTAATGATGGATATTCAACGCCGCCACGATCTAATCCAGCGCGTCAATTTTCATCATCAGGTCTCACGCAAAGAGATGCTATCGACGGGATCATTGCAGGGATTGCGCTCGCTGACGATTTGGCATTAGTGACTCGCAGCCATCAGCGATTTACCCCTGTTCAGTGGGTCTTCCATCGAAAACCGGATCCTTCCGACCAACCTTGTTAATGATTTTTCCTCCGGCTGATAAAGCGGTAAGTAATCGATTGGAGAGTCAATGAAAGTCAGCGAACACTGGCTGCGGGAATGGGTCAATCCCGCCGTCTCCAACGCCGAACTGGCGGCGCAATTGACTATGGCCGGTCTGGAGGTGGATCGCCTGGAACCCGCCGCGCCCGCTTTTGAGAAGGTGGTGGTGGGTCGGGTCACCGGGCTTATTCCTCATCCCGACGCTGACCGGCTGCGGGTGGCGACCGTGGACGTGGGCGGCGTAGCGCCGTTGCAGATCGTCTGCGGCGCGCCCAACGTCGCGGTGGGGATGTGCGCCCCAACTGCCCTGACTGGTGCGGTATTGCCTGGCGGCTTCACCATCAAGAAATCCAAACTGCGCGGGGTTGAATCGCAGGGCATGTTGTGCTCGGCCAGGGAACTGGGCCTGGCGGAAAGCGCCGACGGCCTGTTGCCGCTGCCGCCGGACAGCCGCCCCGGCCAGAACGTGCGCGAACTGCTGGCGCTGGACGATGCGATCATTGAAATTGATCTGACGCCGAATCGCGGCGATTGCCTGGGCATGGAGGGCATCGCCCGGGAAGTGGCGACTCTGAACCGTTGCGAATTCCGGCCTTTGCCGGTGGAGACCGTCGCGCCCACCCTCGACGCGGTGTTCCCGGTGACGCTGGCCGATCCTGTCGACTGCCCGCGCTATGTGGGCCGGGTGATTCGCGGGGTCAATCCCGTTGCCGAAACCCCGTTGTGGATGCGGGAGCGGCTGCGCCGGGCCGGCATTCGCAGCCTGGGGCCGCTGGTGGACGTGACCAATTACGTGATGCTGGAACTGGGCCAGCCGATGCACGCCTTTGATCTGGGCCGGCTGAGCGGCGGGATCGTGGTGCGCCGCGCCCGACCCGGCGACCGGCTGGAACTGCTTAATGGCGTCGTCATCGCGCCGGATACCGAGACCCTGCTGATCACCGACCACGCCGGTCCGCTGGCGCTGGCCGGGATCATGGGCGGCGAGATCAGTTCCTGCACGGCGGCCACTCGCGACGTATTCCTGGAAAGCGCTTTCTTCACCCCGGCCAGCATCGCCGGCCGCGCCCGCCGCTACGGCTTGCAGACCGATTCCGCCTACCGTTTCGAGCGCGGTGTGGATCCCCAGTTGCAGCGCCGCGCCGCCGAACGCGCCACCGCACTGCTGATCGCCATGGCCGGCGGTCAACCGGGACCTGTCGTTGAGGCGGTGTCTCCCGAATGCCTGCCGGCGGAACCGGCCATTCGCCTACGATCCGAGCGCATTCGCAAGCTGTTGGGGATGGACATTCCGGCTCCCGAAGTGCAGGAAATCCTGCGGCGGCTGGGGATGGCGGTCGCGGTCGAGGTGGATCACTGGCTGGTTGCGCCGCCGAGTAGCCGCTTCGACCTGAGTCTGGAAGTGGATCTGATCGAGGAAATCGCCCGGATTTACGGCTATGAACATCTGCCCGGCAACCGGCCCTTGACCCGGATGGAGATGCCGCCGCAACCGGAAGGCCGGATTGCGCCCGAGCGATTCCGGGCGGTCCTGGTCCAGCGCGGCTTTCAGGAAGCCATTACCTACAGTTTTGTGGACCCGTTGTTCCAGCAATGCCTTGATCCCGACCTTACGCCACTGGCGCTGGCCAATCCGATTTCCGCCGATCTGGCGGTCATGCGCACTCGTTTGTGGCCGGGCTTGCTCAAGGCGCTGATCTATAATCAGAAGCGTCAGCAGACCCGAGTGCGGCTGTTCGAGCAGGGCCTGAACTTCATTCCAGCGGACAGCGGCTTGCGGCAGGAACCCTGCCTCGGCGGCGTGGCTGCCGGGACCGCCTTGCCAGAACAATGGGGCCTTGTGGCCCGGCGCGTGGATTTCTTCGATCTCAAGGCCGATGTCGAGGCGCTGCTGGCGCTGACCGGTGAACGGGAGGCGTTTACCTTCACAGCCGCTGTGCATCCGGCGCTGCATCCCGGCCAGAGCGCCCGGATCGACCGCGCCGGTCAGCCGGTGGGCTGGCTGGGCGCACTGCATCCCCGTGCGGCGCGAGAGCTGGACGTAGAGGGCGACGCCTTCCTGTTCGAATTGCGGTTGAGCGGAATCCAGACCGCACGACAGCCGGCGTTTCGTGAACTGTCCCGCTTCCCGGCCAGCCGGCGCGACCTGGCTATCGTGGTCGATGCGGCGGTCAGCGCGCAAGCGGTTCAGGATTGCATTCGCCGGTGTGGCGGCGCCCGCCTGCGCGAAATTCGGCTGTTCGATGTCTATCGGGGTCAAGGGATTGCCGAACACCAGAAAAGTTTGGCTTTTGGATTGATTTTACAAGATTTCTCACACAGTCTTACCGATACGATGGTCGAAGAGACCGTCACCGGCATTATCGCGGGACTGGCTGAACAGTTCGACGCAACGCTTAGGGTTTAGGAGCATGGCACTGACAAAAGCTGATATGGCGGAACAGTTGTTTGAGGAACTGGGCATTAACAAGCGCGAGGCCAAGGAACTCGTGGAGCTTTTCTTTGAAGAGATTCGCAGCGCTCTCGAACGGGGGCGGCAGGTCAAGTTGTCCGGATTTGGCAATTTTGACCTGCGTGACAAGAATCAGCGGCCAGGCCGCAACCCCAAAACCGGGGAAGAAATTCCGATCACTGCGCGGCGGGTCGTTACGTTTCGGCCAGGGCAAAAACTCAAGGCGCGGGTGGATGCCTTCAAGGATTAAGCATTTAACTGCGTTCCGCTGGAAATGCTTGGCAAGCTGAACGGTTTGAATTAAGATTAGAAGTCTTCATGGCGGGCAATCCGTCGTGATTCGGGGCGTAGCGCAGCCTGGTAGCGCACCTGCATGGGGTGCAGGTGGTCGGAGGTTCAAATCCTCTCGCCCCGACCAATTTCAACCCGTTGGCGCACTAGGGTAGTCGAAACTAGGAATTCAAGTTACGAAAACCCTGGGAATGCGCGCCAAGCATGATCCCCACGTCGATCTCCCCGTATTCTGCTGCGTGCCGGTCGCTTCTGGCCTGTTGATAGAGCCATGAATCTGATTGATCAACTCGCCGAAGCCTGCATTCATGAGGCGATCAACCGAGGCGAACTGCGCGGTTTGCCCGGTGAAGGTCAGCCGCTGCGCCTGGAGGATGACTCGGCGATTCCTGAAGAGTTACGGGCGGCCTATCGTCTGCTCAAGAATGCCGGGTTTTTGCCGCCCGAACTGCAATTACGCCGGGAAGTGCGCGAGGCCGAACAGCTATTGCAACAACTCCCCGAAAGTGACCGGAGTCCGGATCGCGCCCGGCTGGAATGGCTGCAAATGCGATTAGCAGCCAGCCGACGTCAGCCCATGAATCTCTTGCTGGAAGATCAGTATCGGCAGCACCTGCTGGAAAAACTGGCGAGGAATCCTGCTCCGACCGGGCAGCGATAGCGTCGTGGCGAGGTTGTTGCGAGTACGTGGATGGGTAGACCCCCCGACAGCATCACCCCCACCATCAGCGCACCGCCGATCATCTGGAGGGGCTGCTAAGCTTAAGGCCATCACTCACCTTCGGAGGATTGACCATGACCATTCATGTCGTCGCCCGCTTGATCGCACGCCCGGACACGGTGGCGGAGTTGCAAACGGTGTTGCTCCACCTGATTGAACCGACTCGTCAAGAACCGGGGTGCTTGCGCTATCAACTGTTGCACAATGCTGCTGATCCGACCGACTTCACCTTTGTCGAGGAATGGGCGGATGCAACGGCGCTGGAAGCCCATTTCACCACGCCGCATGTGCAGGCGGCCTTCGCACAAGCCCCCCCGCTGATCGCGGTGGAACCGGACATTCGCCGCTATACCGTGATCGCCTAGAGGTGGGGTCTGGCGGCTCAGCTCTTAACGCCGGGCGTCAGCGATTACTGGGCAGCGCCCTTGGCCAGCAGCAGCGGCTGCTGGCTTTGATGGGTTAGCCATCGGCCTTGAATCCGTCGTGGAAAGTGACGGCGCCCTGTGGAGTAGGCCCGTCGAAAGACAGCGCGAAAAAAACTTCCTGTGGCACTCCCTCAACCACAAGTTCCGGCATATTCTTGAACCCGAACTTGCGGTAGTAATCTGGATGCCCAACCAGACAACAACCTTGAGCATTTATATCTTTCAGCCGTGACAGTCCTTCTTGGATCAGGGCTTTTCCAATACCCTGTCGCTGGTACTCGGGCAACACCGAAACTGGCCCCAAGCCATACCAGTTTCGAGTGTCGTCCGAAATAGTGACGGGAGAGAAGGCAATATGTCCAATCACCCGGCCATCCACTTCCGCGACGAGCGATATTGTAAGCGCCTGGGCAGCGCGCAGCGCCGCGATGATGAACTGCTCCGTGTGATTGCTGATCTCCAGGGTCTTAAATGCGGCTGCGGTCACCTCGGTTATTGCGCTCACATCAGCGTCAGTTTCGCTTCTGATGGCGATCTTCAAATTCATGGATTTCCTCTTTCTGCTCTTTGCTGGCTAACGTATAGGTACGTTGCGATAGATGGCTAACAACTTCGTTTACCTGCCGTGCGTAGCGGGGTCAGGTGCAAGCCCCAGTTGCCATGAAAGTATAGGCGGATGAAGGCCAAACCACCCCCTCGCCGCCTCCGCGACGATTTTTCACCACGGTCGATGCGAACTCAGGCCATCTTGGGCAGATAGCCGAATTTCCGCAACTGCTTGATCCAGCGTGGCGCGTTCCGTTTTACCGCCAGCGATTCATAATCGACCGTAGAATCGTGATAGGGCACCTGGCGCGACAGCAGCACGAACACCGTCTTGAGGACTTTATGGCCGATGGCGATGATCGCCCGCTTGGTCCCCCGACGACTGACCCAGTTTTGGAACCGGCTCTTGAATTGACTGGTGGTTCGTACTGCAGCCCAAGCGATTTGGCAAAGGAGGGTGCGCACATACCGATTGCCCGGTGCGGTATCGCCCCGGCGCCGTTTGCCGGCGGACTCGTCGTTGCCCGGACAGACCCCGGCCCATTTGCACAGCCGCCCGGCATGGCCAAATGCAGCCATGTCCACGCCGATTTCGACCAGGAGTTTCGCTGCGGCCAACCGATCAATCCCGGGCATAGTCATCAGCAGTTGCAAAGCCGCCTCATGGGGTTGGATCGCTGCCACCAGATAGCGTTCGAGGTCAGCCAGTTGCGCATCTAAAGCTCGAAGGTGATGACGAATGGTGTTCGCGACGAAGCAATGGTCCGCACTCAATTCGCCTTGTAGCGCCGCTAATAAGTCCTCACGCGGGGCCTGAAGCCGCCCGGCCAGCGTGAGCGCCTGTTCCGGTGTCCCGCCGTCCAGCAAACAGTCGATGATGGCGGTGGCGGCGACCCCATGCGGATCGGAGACGACGGCGGTGATGCGAATCCCGGCATCGCTTAACACCTTGACCAACCGGTTCTTCTCCATCGCCCGCATCGCGGTGATTTTTTGATGATGCCGGCTCACCTGGCGCAGGGTGTGGAGCCGCTCCGGCGGGATGAAACTGCCGCGCAGCAGACCGGCTCGGGCCAGCATCGCCAGCCATTCCGCATCGCGGGTATCGGTTTTGCGGCCCGGGATCTTTTTCACCTGCCGGGCATTGACCACTTGGGCGTGAATCCCGACTTTTTCCAAAGCGGCATACGGACTTTTCCAATAAATCCCGGTGCTTTCCATCACCACTATGTCGGGTTTGAAACTCGCAATCCAGTCGGCCATCGCGCGCCGATCACGCTGAAAGCCGCCAAATTCGCGGCGATGCACCACCGGTTCCGCACCGGGTTCGGCAATAATGACACAGACGCAGAGCAGGGCTAAATGAATGTCAATCCCGACCGCACAACGGAAAATCGGTTGAATGTCCATGGGAACCTCTCTGAGCAGTCAGCGATGAAAGACTCGGCGGGAGATTCACCAGGGTTCCGCGTCTTCCTGACCTCTCGTGGCCAACGCCAGAGGGCATCGGTACGAAGAGGCCGGTCAAGTTGCCATGCGTGCTCGAAGCGACAGTCGGGGGTGCGGTGCGGAACCACCGGTTCATGTTAGGCACGACGTTGAACGTTCATTCTTAGGACTTTCGCTTGGAAGGGTCTCAATCACTATATATGGTATATATTTCGCTAATTATGCAACTATATGTAGGGTACAAGCGAAAGTCCTAAAACTAAAGACCGCTAGGCCTGACATCAGCACATCCGTGAGTGAAAACTGCTGCCCATAACGGCGCGGGTCTTTCACCTTTTCAAAAACTTTCCGAACCTGATTGAGAAGCGCCGGTGCTGAGAAA
>Ga0209573_1003068_pt1 | contig 19410 bp, 15 predicted proteins | sample TNRBio252014_DNA_FD_185870 | JGI IMG/M metagenome (GOLD analysis project Ga0209573, IMG submission 185870) | Wastewater treatment Type I Accumulibacter community from EBPR Bioreactor in Madison, WI, USA - TNR Reactor_6/25/2014_ DNA (SPAdes)... | ecosystem: Engineered > Bioreactor > EBPR >...
TGCGTCTGTCCAAAGCACCCGAGTTCAACATGGAATCGATCCCATTGCTCAAAAGCATCCGCGCCGCCTCGGCGGGGCTGCTGCCGAACGTGCCCTTCAAGGTCATGTCTTCGAGGTACTGCTTGATCTGCGGTGTGATCGCGATCGTCAGTGACAATGAGTCGAAGGTGTTTGAGGGGCGGGCCATCTAATTATAACCGGGTAATAACGGCATTTTAATTCCAACCTGACCCGATGGTCAAGGTTGGGTTCGATTTATTTGGGGTTTTTACCCGGTTAAAACCACCCATGTATTTAAGACATCTTAAACAACTGGGTGTTTTCGATGGAAATAGCCGCCCTCGTGCGTTGAAAGCGGCCCCAATCATGAAAACTCGCTTCCTCACCTCCCTCTCCGCCGCAGCCCTGTTGACCGCTGCTTTTTTCAATCTTCAGGCCGAAGAAGGCGGCTGGCAGAACTGGTTTGCCGACGGTTCGCTGCAAGGCGGCCAGATCATCAGCGGCCAGGCCACCTACAAGGTGGAAAACGGCGTGCTCATCGGAACCACGGTCGATGGCAGCTCGAACACCTTCCTCGCCATCGGGCCGTTCAAGGACTTCGAACTCGAATTCGAGGTGAAGGTGGATGACGAGCTCAATTCCGGCGTACAGGTGCGCAGCCACATCGCCAAAGAAGGCGATCCTGCCCCCGAAGGCAGCAAAGGCGGCAGACCGCTGCCTGCCGGACGTCTCTATGGTCCGCAGTGCGAGATCGCGATCAATGGTACCGCCGGTAATTTTTATGACGAGGCCCGTCGCGGCACCTGGTGGAGCCTGCTGACGGAAACCGAGTCTGTGCGCACCGAAGAGGCGAAGGCCGCCTTCAAGAAGGGCGAGTGGAACCACTACCGCATCGTGGTGAAGGGCGATCACTACCAGAGCTTCGTCAATGGCATCAAAACCGCCGACTTCAGCCAGCCGGGCGACCCCGAAGGCCACATCGGCTTCCAGGTCCACGGCATCAAGAAGGGCACCGGCCCTTACAGCGTACGCTGGCGCAGTGTGAAGTTCCGCGAGACGAAGTAACCGAGCGCGAGAACGAAAACCGACGAGGCCATCACCGTCTGCCAGCGCTGCCACCACGGCGGCCAGTGGATGGAGATGGCCTTTGATCTGTCGCCCGCAAGCAGCAGCATCCACTTCGTCGGCGCGTCGGGGTTGGTTTGATCGCGAGTCCAGAGCAGCACGTCGTGCAGTTTGCCTTTTGGCATCTCAAAGACGATTTCCGGCTCTTCACTGCGCCATCGCCATGCGGCGGTGATCAAAGTGTGGGGCTGCGCCTCTGTGTCGGAGGGTAAATAGGACGCGGGGGCGAATTCCGCCCAATTGTCGTGCTGCGTGATGCTGGCGGGTGACAGTTCCGCCAATGGCACAAGCGATTCGTTGCGCCTCAACCGCACAGGATCAATCAATGCCTCCTTCGCGACGATCTCATCCGCGATGAGCGGATTGCCGCCGAAATCAGCGGTGACTTCGAGCAGCACCTCGGCGTCTGGCAGCAGCGTGAGTTTGGCGCTCAAAAACTCCGCCCCATGTCCAAAGACACACAGGGGAGAGCTGAGAATGACGAATATCGAAAACCGAATGACGAATGAGCTGATGGCACAGTGCATCGGCAGTTCGTCATTCGGGAATTCGGAATTCGTCATTTCTTGAGGTTCCACCTCAAGATACGGCCCCACTTGTTCCACTCGGTTTCGAGGATGTTGCCGTCGTTGTCGAAGGTGATGCCGTGCGGGCTCGTCACAACACCCTGCTGCCAGTCTTTCGGCTCAATGCCCGGTGTGTTCGTCGGTTTCGGGCTCGTGCCGAGATCGGCGACGCGCTTGTTGTCCTTGTCCCAGACGCTGACGTTGCCTGCGATCTCGGCCACGCACATCAGATCGCCGTGGAAGCTGGCGGAGGAGGGATTGCGCATTTCGGTGGCGATCTCGCTGATGAAGGTACCGTCGAGCTGGGTGTGCAGCATGCGCTTGTGGCCGCGGTCGCAGATCATCACGCGGGCGGGCTCAAAGCGGCGGTCGATGAAGACCTTGTGGGCGTTGGCGAGCTTGAGCGGTTCACCAGGGCCGCCAAAGACGCTCTTGAACTTGCCCTCGGCGCTAAACACGAAGATGTGACTCTGGCCGTAGCCATCGACGACGTAGATGTCACCGTTCGGGGCCACGTCGCAGTTTGTGAGCTTGAGGCCTTTGCCGATCTTGTCGGCGGGGAACTCACCTGTGGGGATGGTCATGACAACGGCTCCGTCAAGGCTGCACTTGATGACCTTCTGCTCGCCTAGCACGGCGGCGTAGAGATGCTCGCCGTCGCCATATTTACGGATCACAAAACCGTGCAGTGAAGGCGGCAGCGCCAGCGCTTTGATGAATTTGCCGTCCTTGCCATAGACCTGGATGCCAGCGTTGGCTTCTTGAACGCTCACATAGATGTTTCCAGCGGAGTCCACGGCGATCTCGCCATGACCATTGCCGATGGTTTCTTTGCCAGAAGGCGGCGTGATGAAGTTCGGGACGAATTCATAGGCCACTTCAGCAGCAGCAGTGCTGGCGAGGGCCATGACGGACAGGAGGGAGAGGATGCGGTTGTTCATCAGGTCGATTCAAACGAAGGCAGGGGGCGGCGTCAATCGTGCAGGTGTGAATTTGACTGGATGATCCTGTCATACAGCAGGAAACTTCCGGTCACAGATCGAGTTCACACTCCACTCTCCCCCATGAAAAAGCTCGGTTTCATTCTCCTCGGCGGCGTCATCCTGGCTGTTTCAGCCATCAGCCTGCACGCACAGTCCCAGCTCTCTGAATTCGATGAGAAATTCAAGGCCTTCGACAAAAACAGCGACGGCGTCATCAGCGGTGACGAGATGAACGGTGCCAGCTACCTCCCACGGCTCGATTTAAACAAGGATGGCAAGCTCATGCGTGATGAAGCGCTGCAAGCGGTGGGCAAATCCAAAAATCTCAGCGTCGAAGGCGCGGAGACGGGCGCTTTGTTCAATCGTCTGGATAAAAACGCCGATGGCAAGCTCACCGAAGACGAACTCAACAACAAACGTTGGTTCACTGGACTCGACGCCGACAAAGACGGTAGCGTGACGCTGGACGAAGCCGTCAAAACACTCGCCAGCCTGCGCAAACGTGGCGCCGCCAACAGCCCGACCACCAGCAGCCCGATCAAGCCTGCGAGTGAAGACCCTTCCTTCAAAGAAGCACCGCAACTGCTCAAAGGCAGCGATCACGGCGTGGGCCGCAGGGTCGATGACATCGTGCTGAAGACGCTGGATGGCAAAGACATCAAGCTGAGCGCCGCCGCAGGCAAAAACGGCCTCGTGATCGCGCTGTTCAGCACAAGCTGCCCGATCAGCGGCAAACTCGCGCCGGAGACGCTGCGCATGGAAAAAGATTTGGAAGCCCAAGCCGTGAAACTGCTGCTCGTGAACGCACCTCCGGGCCAGAAGAACGATGAGATCGCAAAATTCATCAAAGATCACGGTTTGAAATCCACCGTGGCGCTCGATGCCGACGGCAAGCTGGCGCAATCACTCACCGCGACAACGACCACGGAGGTCTTCCTGCTCGATGCAACTCGCACGCTTGTCTATCGCGGCGCTTTGAATGACCAATACGGCCTCGGCTACGCCAAAGAGCAGCCAGCGCATCATTATCTCCGCGATGCCGTGGCGTCGATGCTGCGCGGAGAGCCAGCCGAGATCGCGGCGACGAGCGCACCGGGCTGCGCACTCGATTTGCCTGCCAAAACCGCCGTTGCGAGCACGAATGTGACTTACCATCGCGACATCGCCCGCATCATGCAGGCGAACTGTGTGGAGTGTCATCACAGCGGCGGCGTGGGACCGTTTGCGCTCGATTCATATGACGCGGTCATTGAGCATTCGGGCATGATTCGCAAGCAGGTGGAGCGCGGCGCGATGCCACCATGGTTCGCCGCCGCTTTGGAAGGCCAGAAGCACTCGCCATGGACGAATGATCGCTCGCTCTCCGAACGTGATCGCGCTGATTTGCTCGCCTGGTTAGGCTCAGATCGTCCGAAAGGCGATGTGGCCGACGAACCGAAGACGGTCCAATTCCCCAGCGAGTGGAGCATTGGCAAGCCGGACGCCATCATCGCATCATCAAGGACGATTTCGATCAAAGCTGAGGGCACCATGCCTTACCAGCACGTCACCGTGATCACCGACTTCCCCGAAGACCGCTGGGTGCGCGGCTACGAGATCCTGCCGACTGAGCGGCAGGTGGTGCATCACGTCATTGTGAGCGTGTTTGAAAAAGGCCGGAAAGTGCGCGGTGGCGGCGAGGAAGGCAGCGAAGGCTACTGGGCCGCCTATGTGCCAGGAAACACGAAGCAGATCTATCCCGAGGGCTTTGCCCGCAAACTTCCCGCTGGAGCGACGGTGAGTTTCCAAATTCACTACACACCAAATGGTAAGGCTGTGCAGGACACGATGCGCATGGGCCTGCTTTTCGCCAAGGAGCCGCCGAAATACGTCGTCCACACCACCGCGCTGCCGAATGCGCGCATCAACATCCCCGCTGGAGCCGCGAATCATGTCGAAACCGCGCAGCGCCGCCTGCCCACTGACATCAATGCCATGGCCTGGATGGCCCACATGCATGTGCGCGGCAAAGCCTTCAAATTCGAGGCCGTCTCACCCGATGGCAAAACCGAAACTTTGCTCGACATCCCCCGCTACGACTTCAACTGGCAGCTCCGCTACGACTATGCGATGCCCCGCTTCCTCCCACGCGGCACCACCATCAAAATCACCGCCATTTTCGACAACAGCGCCAGTAATCCAGCGAACCCTGACCCGACCAAAAATATCCGCTGGGGCCAGCAGACTTACGACGAGATGATGATCGGCTACCTGGAGCACTACACGCCGTTGGCCCCGGAGGTGGCGGGAGGGGAGTAAGAATGGTTATTTCTTCTTCTGGAGCGCCTCCAGCTCTGCTTTCAGTTTTTCCAGTTCCATTTTTTTCACCTTCAGCTCGTTCCGGGCTGTTCCAGCGTTGCCTTCGACCACATCCTTCATGGTTCGCATACTTTGCGTTGGGAGCCTTTTGGCCTCGGCCGCTTTAATTTGATCTTCAAGATCCTTCACTTCCTTTTCCAATTTATCCTTGTGCTTGGTGGAACTCTCCATCTCAATCTCGATCGACGAAATACGCTTTTTGACGGCGGCAATTTTAGCAGAACTTGAGTCATCCACCACCTCGACAACGGCTTTTCCCAGAAAAGTCGCCTGGGCTTGCTCCATCTGCGGCAGAAGCGCGCTCGGCCCCAGATCAAAGCGCTCTTTGATCTCTGTCGGCAGCAAATCGGTGGTCACCAAGCCAATGCCATCGGCGTGGATTAGTGAGAGTCCAGACGGGTCCAGCTTGCGGATCTTTGCCCCGCGCAGCATTTTTCCATTCGCCAGTGTGATGTCTCCGAGTTCGGTGCCTGGTGCAGTGCCATGTATTTTATCAACAGCAGATTTCATGGACTCGACCGAATAATTGAGATCACTCACAATCTTGCGATACCGGGTGTCCAAAACCTCCTTGGCCTTGACCAGAACACTGTTTTGATCCGCCAATTCGCGGTTTTTGACCACTTGGGCTTCAACATCCGCCCAGTTCTTCTTCTTGATGGCAAGCAACTCGCGCGTGTCCGCAAGCTTGGACTTCGATTCCTGCAGCGCCAAGTTGGCCTCATCCACTGAAGTGAGGTAAAACGCACCATAGCCGATCCCAATCAAGGCGGAGATGATGATAATAAAAATCCAGGCTTTCGATTCTTCGAACATGGCGTTTGAGTTGGTTTGAGGCTAGCGGACGAACTTGGCTTTGTAAGATTCCAGCCTGGGGCGCAAGGTCTTCACCATCTCCTCGCCCTCGGAGCATTTTTTGCTCAGCGTTGCCAGTTCCTGCTCCATCAGCGTGTTCTTATAAGCAAGATCTCTGTTATTCATCTGGAGCGTCAGGCTTGCTGTCGAGGCCTCGTTCCCCAGCGAAAAGAACTTGCTGTCTAGAGACTTTGTTTCCTCCAGCATACGCTTGGTTTCGGACTCGACCTGGTCTCTTTCAGCCATGAGCAGCTTATGCTTGTCGCAGGAGCATAAGAATAACACGCTGGACAGGCACATGAAAAAGAGGGGCGGCGTCTTGATAAGCATGACTAGATCGGAGGACGGGAAGGCTGATTTGGCAACTGTAAATTTGATTTCCGCATTTTTTGTCACCGCGCAGTTTTTTAACGATGCAGAGCGTTTTCACGCTGCTAGCCTCGTCTCGTGATCGCGATTGCAACGGCCAGTCAAAAAGGAGGCGTGGGTAAAACCACGCTGTGCATCAACCTCGCCTATTCTCTGGCAAGGCGTGGGTGGCGGGTGCTGCTGATTGACACGGACCCGCAAGGCGGCGTGGGCCTTTCCCTGGCGAAAAGCGCGAAGGCGAGGGAGGGCTTCCATGAGTTTCTGGTCCGCGGCGGGGATTTGAACAAGATCGTGGTGCCAACTCGGCTTCCGGAGCTGGAGATCGTGCCCGCTGGACAGTACGACACTTGCGCGCGCCAGGGCTGGCCGCTGCATGAGGTGCCGACACGACTCGCAGACCTGCTGCGCGGCGCGGAACTGCGCGGCGCGGACATTGTGCTGATGGACACGGCCGCCGGCATGAGCAGCACGACGGAAGCGGTGGTGAAGGCCTGCGATTTCGTGATCCTGCCGCAGCAGGCGGAGCCACTGGCCATCCGCAGCATACCGCACCTGCTGGAAACGCTGGCACGTTTCCGCGCCGAAGGCGCGGGGGTGCGGGTGGCGGGCATTTTGCTGACGATGGTGATGCAGGACAATGAGATGAGCCTGAAGGTGGCGCGTGAGCTGCGCGAAATGCTGCCAGCCAACCTGATGTTCCCGCAGAGCATCCCGCGCCTGACCTCGTTTCTGGAAGCGAGCGCGCTAGGCGTGCCGGTGGCGCTGACAAAACGCAATCCACCGCCAGAAGCGCTGATTTTTGACCAAATCGCCGCTGAACTGGAGCAACGCACGGGTCTGGTCAAAGAACGCGAACCGGAGCACGGCCATGCAAGTCTCCTGGATTGACGCCAACCATCTGCAATCGTTGCTGGCGCAGATCGCTCCACCCGAAGAAGCCTGTGCGGACGCAGAGCCAATCAGAATATTGGAAATCCCGACAGTGACGGGCTTCATGGATGAGGCGGCGGCAGAACCCCTCTCTCCCCCTGTGCCGCCGGAGGCACCTGACACAGATGAGGATGTGAAGACCGATGAGGCGGAATATCATGACAAGCCGCTGCACAACAGTGCCGCCGCACTGCCACTGAGCCGGATTCGCGACAAACTCCGGGCGATCCGCCAGCGGGCAACTGAGGCGGGCATCTTGGTCCGAGTGAACGAGCCTGCGCAGGCTGCTTTAGACTCCGAATCGGCGGTGGAAAGCGTAGTCGGCTCCGCTTTGCATTTGGAAGCCCTGGCAGAACCAGCCGCACGTCCATCCATGCCTGCCTATGAAATTTCTCGAGGTTCCCGCAATGAACGCCTGGCGGCGTTCTCCGCCTGGGCGCGGCAGGTTTTGCACGAAAACGGAGGCCATGTGCTGGTGATGAGTGATGATGGTGAGGTGCTTTGGGGAGGCGAGGCAAAGGCAGGACTGGTGCTTTCCACCATGATGGCCTGGGGCGCGGCAACCCGCGCAAGCGCCGAGTCAGCCTGCGGAAGGCCGTCAGTGGTCAGGCAAACGCTCTCCTCCGGCCATGTGCTGACAGTGATCCCATGTGAAACGAGTTCAGGCATCTATCATGCGGTGGTGGCCGCACCCGAGGGGCTCTCAAACGCTCTGACAACCATTCTGCATGACGCCCTGCGTGACACGATGAGCGCCGACGACGTTATTTCTTGAAGAGCGCCAGTTCATTGATGCCCCAAAAGTTTCCAGAACTTCCGGTCTGGGTGATACGCACGAAACGGGTCTTCTGAGGTGCTTTGAAAATGATCTCAGCCAGCGCTGCGCCGTTTCCTTGCATGACCGGGGCTCCCCACTGTGTGCCATTGGTGGAAAGCTCGATCTTGAGCTGCCGTGCGTAATCCTGAGGACTGCCTTGGCTGTCGAGCGCGAGACCTGCGATATCCGTCTCAACTGGGAGTTCGACGGTGAACCATTCGCCTCCCTTCATGGCGGCATTGGTGGTCCAGCGAGAACTGGTGCTTCCATCGGTGGTTTTCACGCAGTCCTCTTTTTTATGACTGGCGCTCAACTTCCAGGTGCTTCGAGGCTCGACCATGGCCAGCTTGGTTCTAAGTCTTTGGTTGAGCGGCGGCGGCGCGGCAGGAACGAAGAACCAATCCCGCACGCGGCCATCGATGAGCTGCAACTGATCTGGTTTCAAAGCGGCGGAATACACGAAGAATTCGGCCATGTAGCCGCTAAACTGGTCCTGTGCTCCTGCGTTTGCCCCTTTGCTGTCCTTAACGCGGCCAATGGAGAGCTGATCCAAAGGAGCCTCCGGCACTTTCAGCTTCCCCCCCGTGGAAATGTAGGCCCTACCCTCCGAGTCCCGCGCACGGAGTTCCACCGCGCCAGTGCCTGCGTTCCAAGTAAGTAGAGCGAGGCTGGCGATCGTGGCATTAACCCCGGTGGAGGTCAGCGTCACTCCCCCACCCTGTCGCTTCACTTCGGCGATGATGTTTTTCTTCTGGTCAACACGCAGGGACACGCTAGCACCCTCGCCGTTTTCCAAGGTGAACAAGCGGGTTGGCAGCCGCGCAGTCTCGGCTTGAAAAGCCGTGACAATGGTCAGTCCTTTGTCACTGCCAGGAGTTGCGGCGCCGCCAAACGGCATGTTTTGCTGCTCCTTGCCAGGGGCATCTAGCACAAGAGCGCAGGGCTTGCCATTGCGCGGCCTGAAGTCGAGCACCACACGTCCGGCCCTTGGCGTGCCTCCAGAGGCGACTTCGGGCCAGTTGATGCGTTTCGGAGCGTGGTCTGCGTTTTTGTCAAAGGCACGCAAGATGTTGTCACCTCCACGCTCAGAGATGTCATGCCATTCGATCACCGGCTCGCCGACATTGGCCGGGGCAGGCTTGCCTCCGGTCTGACGATTGGTCAGGATTCCAGTGTTCCCGACATAAAAAAGTGCAATGCCACGGTCCACCGGCGGAAATGACCGGTCCTGAGGGAGTTGGAAACTCACCTTGGGCGGAGAGGATGACAAACCAATGGAAGACAGCACGGAGCCACTACCGCCACTTTTGGAGCTTCCAGATCTGCCCAGAAAAATCCAGCCTACGACGACGAGCAGAACCACACCACCACCGATGAGCGCGATCTTTTTGAAAGGAGGCGCGCCTGCATTTTCCGAGGGTCTGCCCACGGCCACATTCGCCACAGAGGAGGGCTGCCGCGACTGAGCCGTGGCACGACCGGTGCCGGGACGGCGTGGCGCGGGAGCCAATGGAGCCGTGATGGCAGCCGTTTCAATGACCGCCCGTGCTTCAGGTATGATTTCCACAGGCACCGCCTCCACCACCGGCTCAGCATAGAGCGCGGCCGGAACCTCCTCCTGCTGAGGAGGATAATACCCGCTGAGCGGCACCGTCCCTGTCCCCGGTGGCAGATAAGCCAGCGGAGGCATGAACATCCACGGCCCATAAGGCACCATCGTGGGCATTTTTTCCCAGGCGCGGAACTCCTCGATCGCCTGCTGCGCGTTGGCCGGCCGATCATCGGGTTTTTGAGCCATGAGCCGGGCACACCACGCTCCCAGCCACTGCGGCACATGCGGGGCGATGACATGCAGCGCCACCACGTCATGATTAATGTGCTTGTCGATCACCTCGGCCATGGATTCGGCGTCAAAGGCCTTTTTGCCTGACAAAGCCTCATAAAACACACAGCCCAGCGAGTAGAGATCTGTGCGCTCATCCACCGGCTCGCGTGTGAGCTGCTCGGGTGCCATGTAGTAAATGGAGCCCATGACCGTCCCTTCCTGATCCTCGGTCTGCTTGCGAGCACCGAGGCCGGCACGGGCCAGACCAAAGTCGATGATCTTCGACTGCAACCGGCCGCCGGGCAAACGCTCCACCTTGATGTTTTCCGGCTTGATGTCGCGATGCAGAATGTGGTGCTGGTGAGCGGCAAGCAGGCCTTCGAGGCATTGCGAGGCCAGCTCCTTGAAGTCATCATAAGGTAGCGGCCCACGGCCGACGACATCCGCCAAGTCCTCGCCCTGCAGCAACTCCATCACCATGAACAACCCCTCCTCATCGCTGGCCACATCGAAGATGGTGACGATGTTCGGATTGCGCAGCGAGGCGAGCGCGTCCGCCTCACGGCGCAGTTCGACGGCGATGTTTTTGTCCTTGGCCGCCTCGGAGGCGGTCATGAGCCGCTTCACCGCCACCCAGCGCTTGAGCTGGCTGTCATAAGCACGGAAGACGGCCCCGACGCCGCCAGCGCCGAGCTTTTCGTAGATTTTATAGCGTTCCGCCATCCGGGATTGAGCGTTTGATAATGAACTAAGGGAAGCAAACGCCATGAGCGCCCCCCTTGGCAAGTCCGATGTTCCATGAAAACACCTGCGGCGCACATTTTGGCTACTCCTTTGACAAACCGGAGCGTCGCGACACACTGCCGTCCCGCCGCCCCGGCGGGGTTGAATCAAACCCGCACCGCACCTTGAAAAGCGTTCTCTTTGTCTGCACTGGCAACACCTGCCGCAGCCCGATGGCGGAGGCGTTGTTTCGCGAACTGGTCAAAGCACGCTCTGATTACCAGATCGCCAGCGCGGGCGTGGCCGCAGCTCCCGGAATGCCTGCCAGCAAGCATACCACGACCATCTTGAAGGAGCGCGGCATTGATCTCTCAAACTTTCAAAGCCGCATGCTCGACCAGGCCATGCTGGAAGCCGCCACTCACGTCTTCGCGATGTCCTCGAACCACCAGGCGGTCATTGAGGAGGAATTCCCCAGCCACGCCGACAAGGTCTATCTCGTCTCAGAGTTCGCCGCCGATGACAGCCTGCGCGGACGCGATGTTTCAGACCCCTTTGGCCAGGGGCGTGCCGCGTATGACGAGACCCTGGCCGATTTGGAGAAAATGCTCCCGAGCCTGCTCGCCTATGTCGATCAAACCTGGAAAGAGCCCGGAGCTTGACCTCCAGCCCACCTTGACCCATTGACCCGCCTCTCATGTCCGCCCCGTCTCTCCCACATTCCCTCGCCATCGGCTCCGATCACGGCGGCCTTGCCCTGAAAAACGCCGTCGTGGCGCACTTGCAGGCCGGTGGGTACGCGGTGGAGGATCTGGGCACGCATGATGGCGCGTCAGTGGACTACCCCGACTTCGCGGAGCTGGTCAGTGCGCGTGTGTTGGATGGCCGGGCGGATGCGGGCATCCTCGTCTGCACCACCGGCATTGGCATGAGCATCGCCGCGAACCGCCACGCGGGCATCCAGGCATCACTGGTGCATGATGCCGTCACCGCCGCCATCACACGCGAGCACAACGCCTCCAACATTCTCTGCCTCGCTGGCAAAACCACCCCCGAAACCACCGCCAAGGAGATCGTTGACACCTGGTTGAAGACTCCCTTCGCCGGTGGCCGCCACGGTCGCAGAGTCGATAAAATGAACACCCAAGCCCACCCCCTCAGCATCCTCGCCTCCTCCGATCCCGCCGTCGCCGACATCATCCGCGGCGAGCAACAGCGCCAGCAAGACCACATCGAACTCATCGCCAGCGAAAACTTCACCAGCCGCGCCGTCATGGCCGCGCAGGGTAGCTGCCTGACGAACAAGTATGCCGAAGGTTATCCGGGCAAACGCTGGTACGGTGGCTGTGAGGAGGTCGATAAGGTCGAGCAACTTGCCATCGACCGCGCCTGCGAGCTTTTCGGGGCGAAATTCGCCAACGTACAGCCGCATTCCGGCTCCCAGGCCAACGCGGCCGTCTATTTCAGCGTGCTCCACCACGGCGACAAGGTCCTCGGCATGAATCTCGCCCACGGCGGCCACCTCACGCACGGCAACCCCGCGAACTTCAGTGGCCGTTTTTACCAGTTCTGCCAATACGGCGTCAGCCAGACCGATGAGCGCATCAACTACGACGAACTCGCCGAAGTCGCCCTGCGTGAGAAGCCCAAGATGATCACCGCCGGTGCCAGCGCCTACCCGCGCATCATCGACTTCAAAAAGATGAGCGAGATCGCCAAGAGCGTCGGCGCTTACCTCTTCGTCGATATGGCCCACATCGCCGGCCTCGTCGCCGGTGGAGCGCATCCGTCACCGATGGAATACGCCGACTTCGTGACCAGCACGACGCACAAGTCCCTCCGTGGCCCGCGTGGTGGCATCATCCTCACCAACAACGAGGAACTGGCCAAAAAGATCAACAGCCAGGTCTTCCCCGGCGTGCAGGGTGGCCCGCTCATGCACGTCATAGCCGCCAAGGCCGTGTGCTTCGGCGAATGCCTGCGTCCTGACTTCAAGGATTACACCAAACAGATCGTGCTCAATGCCCAGGCGCTCGCCGCCGCGCTCACCGCACTCGGCTACCGCATCGTCAGCGGCGGTACGGACAATCACCTCATGCTCGTCGATCTGCGTCCGAAAGGCCTCAACGGCAAAGTCGCCAGCGAGACCCTCGACAAAGCCGCCATCACCGTGAACAAAAACGGCATCCCCTTCGACACCGAGAAAATCACCCTCGGCGGCGGCATCCGCGTCGGCACCCCTGCCGTCACTACTCGAGGAATGAAAGAAGCCGAAATGACCCAAATCGCCGCCTGGATCGACCGCGCCCTCACCAATCGCGACAACGAAGCCGCTTTGGCCGAAATCCGTCGTGAGGTAAGCGAGACGAATAAGCGGTTTCCGCTGCCGTGATGATGGAAGAATTGACCGAACGTCGCCTAAACTGCGGCGTTCGGCCCACAGCCTGCGGCCCTTGTTGACAGGGCCGGCATGGATTCCGACGGACCACCGGTGACGGTGGTCCTTTGTTTTATCGAGCGCCCGATCCACCATTTGGGACAGAAAGTGAGCCAGCAAACTGAAGCGCGGCCAGAAAAATAAACTCTTGAGCAACTCCTTTCCCCTCAAGACCAGTCCGCCAAGCTGGGATTTAAGCTGCGGAGTGAAATTCAGTGCAAAAGCTGATTCCATGCCGCCCCCCTCGTAAATCTGCTAAAAAACACAAAAAAATGCTTTCCAGCGGTTACGGCCCCTGCTATTTTCACAACTGAACGGCTCACGTACTTTGTCCCATCGCTTATGCGGCGGGGTAATCCATGCGAGTGTCCGACCTCAAACCAACCAACCTAATACCAACCAAATCAGACTATGAAATTGAATGCATTGCTGAAAACGCTGGGGTTCTTGGCACTGGCCGCCACTCCCGTTGTGGCCGGAACCGCTCCCGCTCCTAAAAACCCGATCGCTCCAGCTCCGGAGAATGACGATCTGGGCATCACCGCCTCCCTTGGCTACGACACCAACTACATCTGGCGTGGTCTTAACATGGGACAACATTGGGTCCGCTCCGCAGTTGAAGGTTCCATCCTTCTGATCGGCGGCGCTAACGAAGACGGCGCAGGCAACACCTCCCTCGATTGGAAGGCTCAGTTCGGCACCTTCGCAGGTGACCAGGATCATTTCGCTATTGGCGCAGGCAATCTTCAAGCCTCCTTCCAGCGCTTGCAGCTTGGAGCCGCCATTGCGCACGACTTCGGTCCTGCCACGGTGAGCCTGGGTTACACCTACTATCGCAACATGGGCGGCCTCAATACTGGTGCCCCCATGAACGACGGTGGGGAAGTCAGCCTTGGCCTCGCCACGGCTCTCGGCCCGATCGACATCGCCTCCAGCGCGAATTACGACCATGTGAACGACTCCTGGTACTTCGACTTCAACGCGAGCACCACGATCGCCATCACCGACTCCATCAGCCTTGTTCCCTTCGCCAATGTTGGCTACGGTCACAATCTGAACTGGCAGTTCGCTCGTAACGGCGGCGTCGCAGCTGGGGCCTGGGGTGGTCTGAACAACATCACCGGCTGGACCGCTATCACCACGGGCCTTCAGCTCCCAATCAAGCTTAACAGCCGTGCGACTCTGACGCCGTATGTTGCTGGCAATCTTCCCCTGGGTGCCACGGAAAACCTGGGCGGCGCCGCCCGCACCGCAGGTGCTCCTGACACCCCCTACAAGAGCGTGCTCTTCGGTGGCGTGACCCTCAGCGTCCGCTTCTAATCGTTCCTCGAACGACTTAAACCATTTTGGTTGACCTCCCGGCAGCAATGCCGGGAGGTTTTTTTATGCCTGGCATCCAGCAAGACGCTGGAACGCACTGCCATTACGGATTCAAACACGGCAGTTATGCTGGAGCAGGCCCCCTTACGCAATGGAGCGACTGCACGCGCACCGTCTCATGCACGCGCACCTTCTCGAATTGGGTGAAAAGGATAAGAGAGGCCCACAGGAGTTCTATTCAACAACGGCCACAACATGGCACGGCACCTGCTTTGTGATTGTTCGTATGCTGGCTTTCCACCCGGAAATTCAGCGCCTCAACACCAACAAAACCAAACTCGACCAACACATGAAGCCTAAAAGCATGACATCCCTCGTTGCGAAGTCGGTGACCGTTCTTGCTGCCTGTGCAGCGCTGAACGCCTCTGCCGGCACCGCTCCCGCCAAAGCCCCGGTTCCCGTGGAACCAGAACCCTCCTCCCTGTTTGACTCCATCGGAGCCACACTCGACGTCGGTTACGACAGCCGCTACTACTACCGTGGTCTGTGGTTCGCCGACAACATCGTCTGGTCCTCCCTCAACCTCGCCATCCCGCTGATCTCTGGTTCTGGCGAAGATGGTGCAGGCAGCCTGACCTGGGGTCTTGGTGCCACCTACATCTCCACCGTTGAAACTCCGTTCAACAGCTTCGGCGCTGGTGGCGTTGCTGCTAATACCCGCAGCACCACTGCCTTCGATTACTCCGAAATCGACCTCGTGACCTCCCTCACATACAACGCAGGATTCGCGAAGTTTGGCGTGCAGTATCTGCACTACTTCTACCCGGATACCTACGCTGGCAGCCAGAATGGCTTTGCCAACGGCAATGGCAACAATGAGTTCGGCATCAAGGGCGCTGGTGAAGTCGGTTTCACCGTCGCCATCCCGCTTGGCGCTGCCAACATCTATGCTGGCTACTACTACGACTTCAAAGTCAGTGGTTCCTACGCCCAGCTCGGTGCTGACTACACCATCGCCATCACCGATTGGCTGAGCCTCGTGCCTTCCATCACCACCGGCTACGGCAACGACTACTACTCTGGCAACAATTCGGCCTTCACTCCATCGCCTATCACTGCGAACAATGGCGGTCCTCTTGGAACCACCAGTGGTTTCACCCACATCCTCTACAGCCTTGCAGCTCCGATCAAACTCACCAAGATCGCCACGCTTACGCCATACATCGCGATGAATCAGTCCTTGGATGCGCGCACCCAGCTCAACCTCACCACTCACTACGAAGTGTTTGGCGGTGTGAAGCTGAGCCTCGCCTTCTAATCCACGCGGGTTTTATCACCCGTTTTTCTAATCTGATATAGGTTGGGAAGCTCCCGGTCCGTTCGCTGGCCGGGAGCTTTTGTTTTGCTGTCAGGCGGACCTGCCGCTAGCATCCAGTCAGCATGGCAGACAAACACCCGCTCAACTGGAACTCCCGCAATCTCACCCACGGCTGGCAGCGTGGCGTCAACGCCTTCTTCTGGGGCCTCGGCTTCAAGCCGGACGATTTCGACAAGGCTCAAATTGGCATCGGCACGCCGCTCTTGGATGGCAATATTTGCAACGTCCACGCCCATGAACTCGCCAAGCTCATCGCCCAGGGCTGCGCTGACGCGGGTCTCATCGGCTTCCCCTTCGGGGTCTCGCCAGTGAGCGACAACATCACGCAGGGCAACATCGGCGGCGCGGCCTCGCTCTGCTCCCGCAACCTCATGGCCAACGGCACGGAGATGGTTTGCACCTCCCATTGCTACGACGCCATCATTGGCCTGCATCACTGCGACAAAAACGGCCCCGCCTTCGCCATGGCGCTAGCTCGCACCAATTACCCTGGCCTCATCGTCAACGGCGGCAGCATCATGCCCGGCTGTCACAAAGGCCACTCCACGAGTATCCTTGACGTGTACGACGCCGCTGCGAAGGAAAAGCAGGGCACCATGAGCTACGAGGAATCGGAGCAGATCATCCGCACGGCCTGCCCAGGCGCCGGTGGCTGCGGCATCGCCGCTTCCTTCAATACCTGGGGCATCGCGCTCGAAGCGATGGGCCTCAGTCTGCCCGACACCTCCTCCATGCCTGCCATTGAGGCCGGAAAACGCAGCGAATGCCTCCGCGTCGGCCAGGCTGTGCGCAATCTCCTCGAAAAAAACATCCGCCCGCGCGACATCATCACCAAAGCGTCGCTCACCAACGCCATGACCGCCATCGCAGCCGTCGGCGGCTCCACCAACGGCGTTCTGCACATCCTCGCCGTCGCTCGTGAGGCCGGAGTGGACTTCACGCTGCGTGACGTGCAGACCATCTGCCGCAAAACACCTGTGTTGTGCAATTTCGCGCCGCGTGGACGCGGCACCATGAACGATCTGCACCGACTTGGCGGCACCACGATGCTCTTGAAGCACATTTTCGCCACCGGGCTGCTCGACGGCTCGTGCAGCACCGTCACAGGGCAAACCTTGGCCGAAAACCTCGCCGACGCGGCGCCCGTCCCCTTCCCGAACGACCTCATCGCCCCGCTCGACGCTCCGTTCAAAGAATACGCCGACATCCAGATCTGCTTCGGCAACATCGCCCCTCACGGCATGGTCTTCAAAGTCTCCTCACTCGACGAACCGCGCTTTGAAGGCACCGCCATCTGCTTCAACGACTCGAAAGGCGTCTCCGATGCCGCCGCCGCCGGTCGCATCCGGCCCGGTCACATCGTTGTCATCCGTGGCTGCGGTCCCGTGGGCCTCGGCATGCCGGAAATGCACGTCGCCAGCGCTGCGCTCGCCGTGCCGGAGCTTTACGGCAAAGTCGCCCTGCTCTCCGACACGCGCGTCTCCGGCGTCTCTGGCGGCGCGGTCGGCGTGCATTGCAGCCCCGAGGCCGCCGTCGGCGGTCCCATCGCACGCGTGCAGGATGGTGACGTGATCGAGTTCGACCTCCTCGCGGGTACCATCGAGGTCAAAGCCGATCTGGATGCCCGTCCGCTCACGATTCTGCCCGTCACCCATCCCTTCGGCTACTTGGCGGACTTTGCCGCCACGGTGACTCAGGCCCACGAGGGCTGTGTGCCTCGCTGGGTGGTTTCCAGAGCTTAAAAACGCGCCGTTTACCTCAGGGCCTCGTTGAGAAAAGCGGCCACCAGCCTGCTGTGCTCATCATCATAAAATTCTTCCCCGCCGTGCCTGCTGCCCGGCAAGGTGACGAATTTTACCCGTAACTTCAGTGCCTCGTAAGCGCTGGCGAATTCGCGTGACTGCTCATGCGGCATCTGGGGATCAGCGTCGCCATGAACCCGGATACCGAAGTTAAAAGAAGCATCGTTTGGCGCTGAGAACGTGGTTGCTTGGGAGTGCGAACAAACAAGCGCCCGACGACCATGCACCAAACGATGCAGGGGACATTGCACCCCGTTTTCAGCTCCCGCCAACTCCTTCTTGCCTCCACCGCCAAGCCGGTCACGCCCTTCGGCGGGCTGGTCAGTCTCATCGAGTTCTTCAATGCTTTGAAGCTCGGCGAGGTGCTCGGGCGGCTCATGCCCTTCGCCTACACGAGCCCCAACGCCATCCTGCCTGAGCAGACGTTGCTCGCCTTCGTGATCTCCATCGTCGTCGGGGCGCGGCGGCTGGCTCACACCGATTGGCTGCGTGCGGACCGGGCTCTCCACGCGATGCTTGGCATGGAGCGCTTCCCGGGCACCGACACGGTGCGCAACCTGCTCAAACGCTTTACGCAGCCGGTGATCGAGGTGTTCTGGCGTCCGCTCTGGCGCTGGCTTCTGGAGCAAGGCTGGACGGTGCCTGCGCCGGGATGGAGTCTCGACATGGATAGCACAGTGTTCCAGCGCAGCGGTCATCAGGAAGGTGCGGAGCGCGGTTACAACCCATCGCGTCCTGGGCGGCATACGCATCACCCGCTGCTCGCCGTGCTGGCGGAGGCTCCGATGATTTTGCATGGTTGGTTGCGCAGCGGCAAGGCGGGCTCGGCGCGTGGTGTGGTGCCGTTTTTGCAGGAGGCGCTCGCCTTGATGCCCGCCGACTGGCGGCTGCGCACGGTGCGGGCCGATTCGGGCTTCTTTGATCAAGCCTTGCTCGGCTTTTGGAGGAGCGCTCGCTGCCCTACATCATCGTGGCACGCATGACGCGCTCGCTGAAGGCGGCGGCGGCTTCGATCAAGGACTGGACACCGCTGGATGCGCACTACAGCACGGCAAGCTTTCAGCTCCAACTGCATGGCTGGAGCAAGCCGCGACGCTTCGTGGTCATCCGCGAGCTGGAGCGCGAGGACAAGAGCGCGGTGGGCCGTCGGCTCATTGAGGTGCCGGGCTACACCTACCGCATCTTCGTGACCAATCGTGACGAGGAGCCCGTGACGCTCTGGCGCGACTACAACCAGCGCGCCTGCATCGAGCAACGCATCGAGGAGCTCAAAAACGACCTGGCCGCCGATGGGTTTTGCATGAAGCAGTTCTTCGCCACGGAGGCCGCGTTTTTGAGCGTGCTCTTCGCGTTCAACCTGCTGAGCCTCTATCAGCAGGCCATCGGCACACGCAGCGAGAGGCACTACCAACGACCCGCGACGCTGCGCAGCACCGTGTTCCTTGGCGGAGCAATCCTCGGCAGGCGAGCACGCCAGCCAGTGCTCTACATCGCCCGAAGCTGGGGCGGTGCCGACAAGCACAAGCCCTTCATGGAAAAGGTCTTGGAATGGCGAAAACGAACTTCGCCGAAGTTGCCTTCCATAACCCCGCCAACGGCCAACTCAAAACTCAAAAACGCCGCTTAACTTCGGTATCCGGGATGAATCAGCAGCAGTGGCGGATCGCTTTTGTCTAAATGTGCCACGGGACTCGCCAGCTTCGCCAATTCGGACTTTTTCTCCGGCAAGTCTCCCAAGAGCAGCTTCAGCGCGGGAATTCGCACCGTGAGGCCGAATTCCGTGCTTTGAGCGAGGATCGACTGCAAATTCGACGCCCCGTACAAACTCACGATAGCATCCACTCGGCTGCTTTGATCGAGATGCTCGCCGATTCGGCCCTCCAGCACCTTGTGGCCGTTCGTCACCCCCACCAACGCCGCAA